>PVMS01153457.1_pt1 | contig 10361 bp, 9 predicted proteins | sample 1853461 | NCBI WGS metagenome assembly PVMS01 (sample SAMN08582032, study PRJNA380276) | Marine sediment metagenome, whole genome shotgun sequencing project. | isolation source: ocean sediment barecode stripped | collected 2017
ACCATTGATAGCCATAGCTGTATCTTCCATAGATATTCGTTACATGATCCATTGTTGAGATTTTTATCCAATTTTCTGAAAGCAGGGACTGATTACCCCACCTACCTCTATTTAAATATAAATAACCAAATTTAGCCATATCCCTGGCTGTCAGATAAAGACCAAAGCTAGCTGTTTCAATTCCTTTCGGATCCCGTGTCCAAGTTTGATGCAAAGGTGTTAAATAATCATTCCAGCTAGTGTAAATTATGGATGGATCGAAGGTCTCAAATGGAATTCCCATGGGGTCAAAAAGGTGCTCTTTGGCAAGTATTCCAGGTGATTCACCAGTTTTATAATACACCAATGACGTTAAGAAATGGGAATTCCCGGAACTATAATAGAATTTCTTACCTGCTTCATTAATTTGACCTCGGGCCAATGCAGCTGCTACCCAATCATCAGATAATATCCAATCCACCCATAAGGGTCCCGATTCTGCCCATGCCAGTCCTGTAGTCATATTTAAAACATGGTGCAAAGTAATGTCATTGAATTCAGGATAAGCCGGTAGCAGTGCACTCATGAGTTCATTCGTTGAACCAATTGTATGCTGATCCATGAGTATTCCTACAAGGGCTGAGCTGAAACTTTTTGTAACAGACCATAGATTAGAACTCTTATCCACTCCTCCATCTCCATAATAATTTTCATAAACAATATATCCGTCTTTTATAACCAATAAAGCTCTTGCCAGTTGGTCGTTTTGAGCAAATTGATTGGCTATTTCCATTTTTGAAACATCAACGCCCTGATTTTCCATATCAGACAATTGCCACCCATTTGTAGGCCAATAGGGTCTTTCTTGACTAGGCCAGGTGTATCCCTTGACAGGATCAACAATAATATCATCATTAGTATCACATGAAAAAGAAAGTAATAATAAGCTGATGGAAATGAGAAAACTAATGCAGATATTTTTATTACTAGCCATGATAATTGTTCTTTTTGGCACATTAAAGTTATTGATAAGGAATTAGTATATTTATTAAATTTCTGTTAATTAATACATAAAAGTCTGTTAATTTTTGTAATCCTTAAAGTATTGACGGTGTGGAAGAAGGGGAATTCATTACCATTCTGGTAATGCCGGTGATGCTTAATAGTTAGAAATGAAATTGTCATTCTAAACGAGCTATTCAACGTGAAGAATCTCTATAAAATATGAAGAACCATAGCTTTTAGTTGTGGTTTTTTTGTTGATTTTACTGTTTGGAATAAAATTATTACTTTAGTGAAAACTAAAAAGATTAAAAATTTCGAATTCAGTTATTGCCTAGCTTAAATCTAATGAAGTGTTTATTCACTTTATCCCGACAATTTAAGGGGATAAATCCTATATATTGAACATATAACTTGTTAGAAAACATTTATACAGTTGAATGAACATAAAATAACCACACTAATAAATCAAAATTATGAAAAAAATTAAATTCTTAATGCTTTTTATAACCGTCATCTTGGTCCAATCAAAATGCTGGTCTTGTACCATATTTTGTGCAAAAGACAGTCATGGGCATGTGTGGGTGGGTAACAATGAAGATGCGGTTTTTAGGTTTGGAACTAAAATTAATATATCCCAAAAAACTGACAAATCATTAGCATATATTTATTTTGATTATGCGTACAACCCTTTTCCACAAGGAGGCGTCAATGAAGCAGGATTATTTTATGATTTTAATTCAGTTCCAGTATCACCAATTAAAGATGTAGATAAGAAAATAGAATACCCTGGAAGTAATATTGATTTTTTATTTCACGTACTAGGGCAATGCGAGACAGTACATGAAGTAATTGAGTTTTATGAAAGATATAAAATGCCATGGATGAAAGGTGCACAAATGAATGTGGCAGATAAGATGGGTAATATGGGTATCATTGTTGCTGATAGTGCATGGGTTACAAAAAAGAGTTATCAAGTATCAACTAACTACAATTTATGTCATCCAGATAAGGATAATAAAGTGTGTTGGAGATATCCAATTGCCGATGGATTATTGCAATCTTCAGAACCAAATCTTGAATTAATCACTAAAATTTGTGATTCTACTCATCAGCGAAATATAATACGCACTGTTTTTTCTAATGTACATAATCTAAATACTGGCGAGATGTGGTTGTATTATGCAGAGGATTATAAAAACCCTTATGTTACTACCTTTGATAAACTTCTAAACTCAGGTGAAACTGTTTTGATCATGAGAGATCTGTTTCCAGAACAGCCTGTTGTTAAGGCATACAATGCCTATAATAAATCGGGTTTTTCGGAATCTTTAAGTGAATTAAATTCCATAACTGATTCCATCATATTGGAGCGAAAAATTGAACTACTATCTATTGGTACTTTATATCAAGCTAAAAGGTTTAATGCAGATGATCAACTGATTTCTCAAGTAATTCAGTCATCTAACAGTCCGATGTTGCTCAGAGCAATATCCAAAAAACGCCTTTCCAGATCAAATAAAAAACTTGTGAAAGAAAAATTGAAGTCCATTAACGCGGGATTTAATTATAACTTAATGATATGGTTTATTCTGATTGGCGGAGGGATTATGCTAATCAGATTTTTCATAAAAAAACAACAATCATCAATTAACAAAACCTAAACCTACATAAAATTGCAGTTTAGCCAGTACCTTTGGGCTTCATTAACCCGTCTTGAAATAAGTATACATAAAAGAACAATTACATGAATTATAAAGACATTCTTCAACACCCTCAAGAAAAATAAATGCTTTTTCACTCTTAATTTGAAAGTAATGAAATACACATTATCAAATACAATTAATAAACCTCTGGAAGAGGTTATTGAAAAGTTTACAGAACCTAATGGAGCAATGCACTGGATGGAAGGATTGCAAAAAATTGAACGTCTGTCCGAAATTCCTTATGAAGTTGGTGCCAAGAGCATTTTTCATTTCTTACATAGGAAGAAAGAAATGCAAATAGCGGAGACAATACTGGAACAAAACCTTCCTCGTCAAATTAAATTTAGCTTTACAAGTCAAATGGGATACAATGAAGTGGAAATGTTATTTGAACCTATATCAGACAATAGTGTAAAACAAACCAATAATAGCTATTTTGAATTGAAAGGGTTCATGAAAGTTATGGGGTTTTTGATGAAAGGGATGTTCAAAAAACAATCGTTGAAGTATTTGACCGCATTTAAAAATTATGCCGAACAATGAAAACGAAAATGCAACAAAGTATAAAAGCAATAACAGCTGAGTTTGATGAGAGAATGAAAAGTATTACAAAATAAACTATCTTAGATTTCTAAAAAAAAATAGAGTTTGCTCTCCAACGCTAACTAAAAGCCAAAGCTACCGCAAACTCCAACCATTCCTGACTTTTATAAAAAATCGTTAGCTGCAATTAATAAATTATGAAAAATAGAAATTATATCGGATTAGGAATTGCACTCGGTGCTGGAATTGGAAGTGCAATGGGTTTGGCAATGGACAATCTCGCTATGGGAATTGGAATTGGTGTTGGAGTTGGTTTAGCTTTAGGGGCTGGATTAAGTCAGAAGAGTAAAAATGACAAAGACAAAAAAGAATAAATACCCAAACGACGTATTGATAGAAATGTCACTGCCAAACCGAGCCGGAATCCTTACGCCAATCGATGGTGTTGAAGAAGGCGAGTTTATTACCATGCTTGTAATGCCGGTGATATTGAATAGTTAGGTTATTTGACAATTGACAATGGACAATTGATTAATTGCTAATTGACAAAATCATTAAAGAACTGTCATTCCTGCGAAGGCAGGAATCTCTATAAAATGAAAACCATGGTTTTAAGGGCTGTGGTTTTTTTGTGGATAAAAAGAATCACCCATTGAATCACAAAATTTAATTATTATTTTTTTAAAGTATCAATTAATTTTGTAACTTATTCATTCTATGACTTTTATAGGTCTCTTAAAAAAATATTTTTTATGAATGTGACTAAAAGTGAATCAAAAGCGAATTACGATGATACCAAAAAAGTATTTCGGAAATTAGGTACTTGTTCGCGTACCTTTTTTTATATATTGAACCGTGAATTTGGTTATTCAAAAGAAACTGAAGAACGTGCATCAGATCCGTTGGCTGGTGGAATTATGCGAAAAGGACATCAATGCGGCATGCTCTGGGGTGCTGCGTTGGCTGTGGGTGCAGAAGCTTATAGGAGATGTAAAAATGTTGATCAAGCCATTGGTGTGGCCATTATAGCAACACGAAATGTAATAAATTCGTTTTTAGAAAGAGAAAACACCATCAATTGCTACGATATTACTCATTGTGATTTTTCAAGTAAACTGAGTTTTGTAAAATATTTTATCACCGGTAGATTTCTATACTGTTTTAAATTGGCTGAAAAATGGGCTCCTGAAGCTATCCAGTCGGCAATCGATGGATTGGCAGATAAAAACACATATCTCCCATCACAATCAATTAGCTGTTGTTCTGAAATGGTCAAAAAGTTAGGAGCCAGTGATGAAGAGATGGTCATGGTGGCCGGTTTTTCCGGGGGACTTGGACTGAGTGGAAAAGCCTGCGGTGCTCTCAGTGCAGCCATATGGATAAACTCGCTGGAATGGTGTAGAGAATTCTCAAAAAAACCTTCTTACAATAATCCAAATGCAGAAAAAACATTAAAAGTATTTCAGGATCTCACTGATGGAAAAATTCTATGTGATGAAATAACAGGACAAGATTTTAAGACAATACTCGAACATACTGAATTTATAAAAAACGGTGGTTGTGAAAAACTAATAAAAGGGCTTGCCCAATCAAAAGTATAAATTGATAACCTGTGCTGAGCGCAGCCGAAGCATTGTCAATCGAAAAACCGTCATTGCGAACTGTTCTGAAACTTCAGGAACAGAGAAGCAATCTCAAAAGAATACAAGACCACAACTAAAATCTGTGGTTTTTTATGCCTAAAATCTGCAACAAATAAAAATCTGTATATTTAAAATCTTAAACTAACTAAAAAAATGATAGGATTCTTTAGAAGAATACGCAAGAAACTTGCTGATGATAACAAACCGCTGAAATATGCACGCTATGCTATTGGTGAAATTGTACTGGTTGTTGTTGGAATTCTGATTGCATTACAGGTTAATACTTGGAATGAACATCGGAAAAATAAGGGTGTGGAGACCAAGTATCTTAAAAACCTAATAATAGATTTAGCTTATGATACGACTTACTTCGAAGATCAAATTATTTTGATGAAAAATGCTATTAAGAATCAGCATGTGTATATATCAATGTCATATGAAAAGCAAGGAACATTAGATGATGTTATAAAGCTATTTTCTTTTTTTGATGTAAACACACAGCATCTGGTTATTCAAAATCCAACCTATGCCGATGTAATAAGCACAGGCAATTTGAACATTTTTTCAAATGAAAATGTAAAAAAATCTTTAATGTTATATTATAAGTTGTATGAAGAAATATCTGAGAATATAAAAGAATACAATCTAGTATCAACAGAATATATGATTGAAGCTGATCGAATTGCTCCAAATGCTACTAAATTTTATGCCCCAAAATTATTTAATTCCGAAATGTATTTTGAAGGGGAATGGGAGTATATCAATAACCCTTTGTCTAAAGAATTCCTGACACTTCAATTACAGATATCGCTATACTTGGAAAGAAATCAAGAACATATAGAATATTACAAGACTTTAAAAGAAAGTGCTCGTACTTTAATTCAAATTTTACAGGAAGAGTTATCTGAAAAGTCTAACTAGGTGAGTAATAAACTACCAACAAATCTAAGATAAAATTCTTTAGAAAAATTAGGCAAAATTGCTTTCTGAAAATAAAATAGGAATCCTCACTCCTATTGACGGTATTGAAGAAGGTGAATTTATCACCATACTGGTAATGCCGGTGATGCTGAATAGCTAATTTAAGATTGAAAAATTAAAAAATTGAAAAATTGTCATTCCAGCGAAGGCAGGAATCTCATAATAACATAATAAGAACCATGGCTTAAGGGCTGTGGTTTTTTATGTTTAAAATTTGTTATCTTCGAAAAGTGATAAAACAACATTTATTGATGTTATCTCATAAAAAATGACGAATAACATCATAAAATAGAATGATATTACGAGTTGTGTCTAATTGATTAACGACATAATTAAATCATAAAAAAATGAACTTTCAGATTACTGCTCTTAATCACAAATTATTTGAAACTTTCTTTATCTTGACGGAAAAAGAACTAGCAGAGATTGGTGGATTAAAAATGATAGTGGATGTAAAACCTGGGTTTCCTTGCAGAGTTAGCTTAGAAGATGCTAATATTGGAGAAGAGGTTATTCTAATTCCTTATGAACACCATAAAACACAGTCTCCTTACCAAGGAAAAGGTCCAATATTTATTAGGAAAGGAGTAAAGAAAAAAGAATTAGAAATAAATGAAATTCCTGAAATGTTCAACCAAAGACTTCTCTCTTTTAGGGGCTACAATAAGGATGGGATAATGAAAGTGGCAATTACGGGTGAAGGGAAAAAGACAAAAGAAATAATAGAGAAAATATTTGACAATCAGGACATAAGCTATACACACATCCATAATGCAGGACCTGGATGTTTTAATTGTGAAGTAAATAGAATATAGAAAACGAGTCTCAACATGGTGGGCTTCAATTGACGGTATTGAAGAAGGAGAATTCATTACCATGCTGGTTATGCCGGTGATGTTGAATAGTTAGACTGATATTAGATATTAAATAAAATTGTCATTCTGATTGGAGCGTAGCGAAAAGAAGAATCTATATAAAATATGAAGAACCATGGTTGAAGGATTGTGGTTTTTTTATGTTTTTGTCCTCTTTAATAAAATTACTACTTTAGAGGAAACTAAAAGGATCGAAAATTTCTAACTCTGTTGTACGCTGATTTAAATCTTAATTAAATATTTATTCACTTTATCCCGACAATTTAGGGGGGATAAACGCATATTTATTAACCATATAACGAGTTGGCAAACATTAAAAAATAATATTATGAAAAACATCATATTTTTTGTTTTGGCAACATTATTAGGTTTAGGATGTCAACAAAACAAAACGAAATCAAGCGATTCAACTTTAAAAACATATTTTGAATCAAGTTCTATTCCTTCAGCTGTTATGGGTACTATTGATGCGGATGGTAAAACAACTTGGCATCGATTCGGCCCTTCAATTTGTGAAGATTCCACCACAGTAGTTTCTGAAAATAATATTTTCAGAATTTACTCGATGACAAAAGCTATTACTTCCGTTGCTGCATTACAACTTGTTGAAAAAGGACTAATTGGATTGGATGATCCATTAAATGAATTAATGCCTGAAATGGTATCAATTCCCATATTAACTGATGAAGGAAATCTAATAGAAAGTAATCAGATAATTACATTACGACAATTACTAAACCATACCTCCGGTTTTGGATTTTATATATTTTCATCGAGGCTTTATAATTTTAAACCTGTTGATTGGAATTATGAAGATAATCCAAGACTTTTCCAACCAGGAACTTCCTTTGCCTACGGGACCGGCTTAAATTGGGCTGGTAAAGTGGTGGAGAAAATAAGTGGGAAAGATTTGGAAACTTATTTCAGGGAGAACATAACAGGGCCTTTAGAGATGGATCGCACATGGTTCAATGTGCCTAAAGACTTATCCAAGGATATTGTTACTTTAGGTGGTAGAGATTCCATAGGAAATATTAATTCCTGGATGCGGGTTCCTCAAAAACCTCAAATTTCTTTTAAGGGTGGAAGTGGCTTATTAGGATCACCAGATGATTATTTAAAATTTTTAAATTGTATGCTAAACTACGGAAAGTATGGAGGAGGTGAAATTTTAAAAAAAGAAACTGTCGAATTGATGTTAAAAGACAATTTACCTAATGAAATTAAAATCCCTTCAATTGAGCAATTCGAGACCGGTGGAATAGTAGGGTATACAGGAGGGCAATATGATCAAATGAATAATGACAGATGGGGATTTGGTTGGTATATTGAAAGAGATGAAAATGATATTCGACCAGTTAATTCTGTTTATTGGGCAGGAGCAGCAAATTCTTATTATACGTTAGATCCGGAGAATAAAATTGCAATTGTATATTTCTCTAATTATTTCCCATTAAACGACAAGGAGGCCTATGACTTCTATAAGCTATTTGAAAAAGAAGTCTATACAGAAATTAACATGAAATAACGAATTGCTAAGATTGGTTATAATTCATTACCATGCATGTAATGCCGGTGATGTTGAATAGTTAAACTTATTTAGAAACATAAAATAGAAAGAACCATAGTGAAAAGCTGTAGTTTTTTCGTTGTTTATTATACTTTTGAATAAAATTACTACTTTAGTGGAAACTAAGAAGATTAAAAATTTGAATTTCAGTCCAACTACAAATTAAATTTGAGAACCATGAAATCAACAATTGACTCGGCAGCCCAACCAACGCTTATTTTCATCCCTGATATAAGTGGCTTCACTAAGTTTGTACACGAAACTGAAATATCCCATAGCGAACATATTATTACAGAATTACTGGGGGCCCTCATAGATGCAAATGAAATGGATCTTCAGGTCTCAGAAATTGAAGGTGATGCTATCCTTTTTTACAGAAATGGGAAAAATCCTACCGCTGCTGAAATCCTAGCACAAGTGCAAAGAATGTATATTAAATTTCACGTGAGCTTGAGAAAGTATGAATCCCAACGAATATGTCAATGTGGTGCATGTGCAAATTCTAACGACCTTAGCTTGAAGTTCATCATCCATTATGGAAATGTATCGATTAATCAAATTAAATCCTTTTCAAAATTATTTGGAAAGGATCTGATAGTGGCACACCGGCTTATGAAAAATGATATCCCCTTGACAGAATATGTTTTGATAACACATCAACTTCTAAATGCATGTTCCTCTTGGGTCGAAATTGAGCAGGTTGCCTGGGAAACGCCAAGTCAAGGAAATGGTAATTACGACTTTGGTGCTATCAAATACTGTTATTTGTCGTTAGCCCCTTTGGAATCACATATCCCTCAGACCACTATTGAAGACTATGCTCAACCAAAAATGAGTAAAATTCTATCTGTAGAATCCGCTATAAATGCACCCATTGAATTGGTCTTTGATATTGTTTCTGATGTCAATGCAAAGCATCTCTGGTTACTTACTGTTAAAGCAAGCGATAAAATAAATGGCAAGATTACAAAAAATGGCAGTACGCATAGATGTATCATGAATGGAGATGAAAACGACCCATATTTCACTTCTCATAGCTTTAAAATAACTAAGGATCTAATAACTTGGATAGATACAAATCATAAAGGAAAATCTAACTTGGTGATAACCCTTCGGCGTATTGGAAATCGTCTAACAAGAGCAAATTTAACTGTCTTTCAAAGACAAAATCCTATTAAAAAAATACTTTATAATTTATTTAAGAAGAAAGGATTTGTCCAATTCTATAGTGGCTCATTGAAAAAACTCAACGAATACTGTCAGGATTTGGAGAGAGAGGGTCGAGGACATTCTTCTGGTATTTTGTTAGAACCTGCTGATAAAACCGTGGTCACATAAAGGACCAAAACTTTGTTTTATGCTGGTAATGCCGGTGATGTTGAATAGTTAAGTACGATATTAGATATTAAATAAAATTGTCATTCTGATTGAAGAGTAGCTAAGAGAAGAATCTATATAAAATTTGAAGAACCATGGCTTAATATGCTGTGGTTTTTTTGTTTATTGAAATTGACTATTTCTAAAACTAAGATTTTTGGCTATATTTGATTCAATAACATAGTGTTATCTGTAAGACCAACCATCGAACCAATGATAAAATTCTTTCAAAATACTTCAAAATATATACTCAAGATAAAACTGAATCGTACCAAAAATACGTTTTTAAGTCAAATAAATGAAATCTTATGAGCGGACTTAATATTGTTATGGTCATAGCAATCATCCTTTTTGCTAGATTAGGGGTTCGGCTGGTTATGAAATATATTGACATGAAAAAGAAGGATCATAATAATTCTAACGATTTAAAAGAGTACATTAAAATTATCGAAAAAGTATTTGTGAACTTGAATATATCATTATGCTTGTAATGCCGGTGATGCTGAATAGTTAAATTATTTAGATATAAAATAGTATGAAGATGTCATTCTGAGCATAGCGAAGAATCTTTTTATAAATTTCTAAGAACCATGGCTGAAGGGCTGTGGTTTTTTTGTGTTTTAACGTTTTTAAATAAAAATACTACTTTAGAGGAAACTAAAAAGATTAAAAATTTCGAATTCAG
>PVMS01046054.1_pt1 | contig 10360 bp, 10 predicted proteins | sample 1853461 | NCBI WGS metagenome assembly PVMS01 (sample SAMN08582032, study PRJNA380276) | Marine sediment metagenome, whole genome shotgun sequencing project. | isolation source: ocean sediment barecode stripped | collected 2017
CCACGTAACCATTATCGTGGTAACCATCGGGGCAATGCCGAACGTTGTGGCGAAAAAACCGTTGGCCCGGCCTTTTTCATGCGCAGGGAACCAGTTTGCAATTGTTTTTATGGAGGGGGTATAGTGGTGGCCTCGCTCTTGGCGAAGGCCACCACTATACCCCCTCCATAAAAACAATTGCAAACTGGTTCCCTGCGCATGAAAAAGGCCGGGCCAACGGTTTTTTCGCCACAACGTTCGGCATTGCCCCGATGGTTACCCCGATAATGGTTACCTGGATGGCCGCGACGTTTTTCAACAACAACTGGCGGCCTGTTTTTTTCTGTCTGGCCATTCCCGGTTTACTCGGTATTTTCCTGCTGTGGAAATATATCTACAACAGCCCCCGCGAAGGCTTTGAAGGAGGCGTCGTGGCGCAAGAAGAGCTTGACATGATCATTGAATCAATCGGTGAAGATGCGTCGGTTACGGGGAAGCGCTATTCCACCAAAATCATAACCACTGATGTAAAATTTTACCTGTATTCCATCGCCTGGTTCATGCAGCTCATGATTTACTGGGGCATGACAACCTGGATCGCTTTCTTCCTGGTCAACGCCCATGGATACAGCATAAAAACCATGGGGATAATGGCTGGTCTTCCGTATCTGGCCGCAATCATCGCGCAGTATTTCGGCGGCGTGGCAGCAGATAAATTTTTCGGCGGCCGACCGCGAATCTTGTGCCTGATCGCCTACCTGGGCTGCATTCCGATTTTGTACCTGATCGGGCAGGTACCGCAGGGCCAGACCCTGCCCCTATTGATTCTACTGCTGCTTGGCGGTTTTTTTCATCAATCTTAACTGGAGCGTTATTCAGGCGTATCCATCGTATCGCTACCCCAAGGAAGTCGTAGGACGGGCAATGGGTTTCGCCAACGGCATTGGACAGTTCGGAGCTTTTCTATCACCACTCGCAGCCGGCTACTTGGTAACCACCCGGGGCGATGGATCATCTGATTTCGCCAATGTTTTTCTGTTCTGGTCAATTATCTCCGTTGTCGCGGCCCTGTGTTTTTACTTTCTCAATGAAACCCCGGTGAAGGCGGAACGCTTTTTAATCCGGGACAACACACCATGATTACAGTAGCGCAACTGATATGAAAGACGAACACCCTGAGACACCTCTCAAAGAAACACCCCTGGCCATCACCCGCGCGTCCAAAACAAAGCTGCCCGCGACACGTGATCCACTACAGGTATATCTACGTGAAATCCGAAAAACTCCTTTATTAACACCCGAGCAGGAGAAAGACCTGACTGCTCGTTATCGCAAAACCGCAGATCCGGACCTTGCCTATCAACTGGTGACCGCAAATCTGCGTTTGGTTGTAAAAATTGCGCTTGAATATCAGCGCCAATGGACCTCTACTCTCATGGACCTGATTCAGGAAGGTAACCTGGGGCTCATGCAGGCCGTCAAAAACTATGATCCGCTTAGAGGAGTCAAACTCTCCTACTATGCATCGTACTGGATCAAGGCCTACATGCTTAAATATATCATGGACAACTGGCGTCTGGTAAAAATCGGCACAACCCAGGTGCAGCGTAAACTTTTTTTCAACCTGCAAAAAGAAAAAAACCGGCTTGAAAAGCTGGGGTTTTCTCCCGGGCCGGCGCGCCTGGCAGAAGCCTTCAATACCACTGAGGGAAACGTAATTGAAATGGAACAACGCATGGGGGATTGGGAACCATCACTTGACCAGCCTATAGGCGAAGGATGGAAAGAAACCCGCGGAGACCTTCTAAGCGCCGACCGACAACTGTTTGACACAACGATTGCCGATCATGAAATGCAGCGTATTTTCAGCAAGAAACTTTATGAAATCAAAAACCTGCTTGATGAAAAAGAGACTGAATTACTTGAAAAACGCCTCCTTTCTGAAAATCCGCTTACATTGCAGGAAATTGGCGATAAATACCATATCACTAAAGAACGCGTGCGGCAGATAGAAAGCCGTCTCAAAAAAAAGATTCGCCAATATATGGAAGAGACCATGCCGGATTTTGTGCGGGCCATGCTTCCGCCCGGATCCCGGGATGATACATAAAATTGCATATAAACCGGCATCAACAGCTTGACTGCCGAATATTCATGCTTATTTTATATAGATTAGTTTTTGTAGGATCCGCTCATGCAAGAGATGAAGCGGTTTTCCAACATATACATTGACGCTCTTCTGCTGGATCGGTGCCTGTGACGCGCTCCAGATATGCCCCGCAAAGAGCATGATTGCACATAAACCCCTGCACAACCTTTGACGGAGCCGTACCATGTGCGGTATGAAAGAGCATATCTGATGGTAAAACGTTGTTACTATGAAGTTCTGGAGGTTGAACGAAACGCCTCCGAAAATATAATAAAAAAAAGTTACCGCGCGCTTGCCCTGCAGTATCACCCTGATCGCAACCCGGACAACAGCGAATCCGAGGAAAAATTTAAAGAAGCCAGCGAAGCCTATGATGTGCTGCGCGACCCCGAAAAACGTCAACTCTATGACCGCTTCGGCCATGACGGTCTCAAAAATTCCGGATTTTCAGGCTTTCAAGGTTTTGACGATATCTTTTCGTCATTCGGGGATATCTTCGAAGATTTTTTCGGCATGGGCGGCTTCGGCGGCCAACAGCGCGGTCGATCTGCATCACGCCGGGGTGCTGATCTGCGCTACGACATGACCATTAGTCTGCGTGAAGCGGCATTTGGAGTTGAGAACAAAATTTCTGTTCGCAAAAATGTTACCTGTGCTAATTGCAGCGGAACCGGTGCTGCCGATGGAGAAACCCCGCAAACCTGCGCCACCTGCAAGGGTGCCGGCCGCGTAGCGCAACGCCAGGGTTTTTTCAGCGTAGCCACGACCTGTCCTGAATGCCGCGGCACGGGTACCATTATCACCAAACCGTGCCAACAATGCCGTGGTGCCGGCAAGCAAATGCAGGAAAAAAGCCTGCTGGTCAAAATTCCCGCCGGGGTTGAAAGCGGCATGCAGCTGAAGCTAAACGGAGAAGGAGAACCCGGGGATCGTGGCGGCCCGACCGGCAACCTGTATGTTTTTATAAATGTCGAAGAAGACGAATTTTTCCAACGCCATAACAATGATATTGTCTGTCAGCTGCCCATTTCCTTTTCACAGGCTGCGTTGGGTACTGAAATAAATGTTCCGGCCCTTGACAAGGAACCAAAAGAAGAAAAACTCAAAATACCCAAAGGCATTCAATCCGGCGACCTGCTCACCATTAAAGGCGGCGGCATACCGTATTTGAACCGCAACAGCCGCGGCAACCAAATTGTACAGATTATTGTCAAAACGCCGCGCAAGCTTACCAATCGCCAGCAAGAACTTTTACGAGAGCTGGGAGATCTGGACAAAAAAAATGGCGGCAAGGGCCTTTTCAAAAATCTGTTTCTCTAGACCGCAGCGCAGCAAGCTGCACATTGGTCTGTTGTTGGCAATGCTGGCGATCCTCGTGCCTGATTCTGTGGGATTTACTCAAGGCTTGCCTCGTGTTGTACTGAAAGGCCCCTCTGAAATCCAACAACCCGCCAGCCCTCTTGAAATATGCATTATCGTCTCTTGGGAAGGAGACGCGGGAAACTATATTATCGTCCCGCCGGAGCCTGTTTTCCCGGAAAGCTTCAGCCTGCGCTCATCCTCTTTTGAAGCCACTGTCAGCGATTCCCTGCATCAGTTAACCTACCGTTTTATACTTGTACCGCGCCAAACCGGTCAATTTACGATATATCCCGTTGACATACGCTGCTGGCCCCGTGACAACACCACGGAACTCTCGCTTTTGACCAATGAATGCGCTGTAACAGTTGCACATGGCGCAAGGCTTTCTCAAAAAAAAGTGCTGGCCGCAGCGGCAGCAATCATGCTTGTCATTATCACCATTGCTGTGTATATGACAAAAAGACGTGCAGCCTGCATGCGCTCATCGACACAGCCGGAAACCAAATTGGACAGCGAAACCCTTGTGCAGCAATGCCGCAGCCAGCGCCTGCAGGGCGATTATACGGCCTTTTACACAACAGCGCTTCAAGCGGCACGCGCGCTAAGTCCCGCAGACCAGAACCTGCACAACCGAATCACAGCAAGCCTGGAGCGCGCGCGGTTCAGCAGCGGCAAGCCCTCTATTGAAGATGTTGACCAGGTGCTACGCCAGCTTGAACGGGCGCGCAACCATACAGAACAAACGTAAGTGTGCGTCCTACCGCCTGACGTCTTCTTCACACTTGACGCCTCTGCCAGCTGTGCCATAATCGCTTCACACGGAGGGGGAAACTGAATACATTCCCCTACCCTGGCAACAACCCTCGTGCAGCAACCCTTTGTACGGACGCCACGACACAATGCGAATTTGTGCTGTAATTTTAAATTATTTCGGCGCCGAAGACACCATTGCGTGCGTACGCCAGCTATGCCGGCAACCTGTTGAACGCGTATGCGTGGTCGACAACTCAGCTGACTCTGATCAGACAGCCCGACTCACCGCTGCTTTTGCCGGCCAGGACAGAATAATACTGCTTGAAACCGGAAAAAATGCCGGTTTTGCAGCCGGCGTTAATTACGCCCTGCGACGCATGCCGCTATCTGATTTTGACGCTATCCTTGTCTTGAACAATGACACCCTCATCCCGGACGGATTTATTGAAAACTTCACCGCCAGCGCGTGCACAGCCAATCTACAGATAGCGGGACCCAAAATACATCACTACCCGGACACCGAAAAGCTCTGGTCCCGGGGCAGCTGGTACAATGCCTGGTTTGGACTCGTCACACACAGTCCCCTGCCCCTGCCGAAAAACATTTTCTATCTTACCGGCTGCTGTATGCTGATTCAATGCACTGTCCTTGAAAAAATCGGCATGTTTGACGAACGTTTTTTTATGTACGGTGAAGATGTTGAATTTTGTTTCCGTGCAGCACAGGCCGGGCTAAGGATCGGGGTTATTGAAGAAACGATGATGTTTCACAAAGCCAGCGCATCATCGGTCAATAATTCCATTTTCTATGAGCAGCAGGTTGCCAGTGCACACCTGAACCTCTCACAATGCCTGTTTGAGCACTCCGGATCACGGATGCTTTCAGCCTGTGTAAAAATAACGGTTCTGTGCGCGAGGGCCCTTTTACGCACGCTGCGCTTTAGAAACCTGAACGCCCTCAAAGCCCTGACGTCAGCCCTTTTCAAAAAAAACCCTCAAAATGGGGCTCCAACCCATGTGAAATAGTGTCGTTAAGACCGCACTCCGAAAAAAAGCACTGTCTTTTTTTGTAAAAAATAATACAATCTTCTTTCGTAGACGATACAGGAAGCACCTCCACCCCAGGAGCCGCTGCAACCCGAAAAATAGGATCATATGCAAACATCAGAAATTATAATTGAACCCCACAAACGAGCCAGCCACATCTGGCGCGAATTGTGGCTGTACCGCGAACTGCTTTTCTTCATGGCCTGGCGCGATCTCATCGTCAGGTACAAACAAACGGTTATCGGCGTTGCATGGAGTGTGTTCCGCCCGGTGATAACCATGATTATCCTAACGCTCGTTTTTGGCAAACTCGCCAAACTACCCTCCGGCGACGTGCCCTACCCCCTGCTGGTCTACGCGGCGATGCTTCCCTGGCAATTTTTCAGCAACACCTTCGGCGTCAGTGCAAATTCACTGGTGTCGAACGCAAACATGATTTCAAAAACATATTTCCCCCGCATTATTCTGCCGACCACGGCCATGATCACAAGCCTGGTCGACTTTCTGATTGCGTTTAGCATTTATATCGCGATGATGTTCTGGTACGGACTTTACCCGGACTGGAAAATCGTGGTTCTACCACTGCTAATTATTCTGGCATCAATGGCATCACTGGGAGCAGGCTTCTTTATATCGGCCTTAAACGTTACCTACCGCGATTTCAGGATCGTAATTCCATTTATCATGCAATTCGGCCTATACATCTCCCCGGTGGGTTTCAGCAGCGATGTGGTTCCGGAAAAATGGCGCCTGCTGTATTCGCTTAACCCCATGACAGGCGTTATTGACGGATTCCGCTGGGCACTTTTGGGCGGGGAAACCCAACTGTATATACCCGGTTTTATACTCTCAAGCTGCTTATCCCTGTTAATATTTTTACTCGGAATCCGTTTTTTCTACAGGGCCGAGCGAACGTTCGCGGATATTATTTAGCGATGACCTACGCACTTACAACCGAAGGGCTCGGCAAATCCTACACAATCGGACACATGCGCCGCATCCGAAAGCCCAACTTCCGGGAAACGATCGCCAGCAGCACCCGGAGCCTTGTGCAACGCCTGCGCCATCCGCTTTCATCAAACCGGGAGCTGTTTGACCTTGAAGAGTTCTGGGCCCTGCGCGACATCAGCCTGAAGGTTACCCCGGGAGAACGTGTCGGCCTGATCGGACGCAACGGGGCCGGCAAATCAACCCTGCTCAAAATTCTCAGTCGTATTACCGAACCCACAACAGGACGGGCAAGCATATATGGCCGTATTTCCGCGCTGCTGCAGGTCGGGACCGGATTTCATCCTGAGCTGACCGGACGTGAAAATATCTTTCTCAACGGAGCGATACTGGGCATGGGCCGACGTGAAATCCAGAGCAAGTTTGACGAAATTGTCGCTTTTTCCGAGGTGGAGAAGTTTCTCGACACTCCTGTTAAACGCTATTCCTCGGGCATGTACGTGCGCCTGGCTTTTGCAGTGGCAGCCCACCTTGATCCTGAGATACTACTGGTGGATGAGGTGCTGGCTGTCGGGGACATTGACTTTCAGAAAAAATGCCTGGGGCGCATGAGCACCGTTGCCGATGAGGGACGCACGATTCTTTTCGTCAGCCACAACATGGCGGCCATCAGCCGCCTGTGCAATCGGGTTGTACTGCTTGACAAGGGGCGCATAATTCAGGAAGGGGATCCTGAGACTATCATTCAGGCATATTTCGCGCAGGGCGAACAGGCCTCCGGCCTGCTTGTTCTAGAACCCGAAGATAAACCCGGGGCACAAATTGAAGAAATAGGCATTGCCAATGAGGACGACCAGTTTTCCTCCAGCGTAAAAGTACACCGTGATTTTTTCTTCCACCTGCGCTTCCGGGTGCATGAAAAGCTGGATCAAACCCGCGTTGCCATATCCGTGCTTACACAGGACGGAACCACCGTATTCGTTACCATGCACACAGACGAAAACCCGGACGAAAAACGTGAGCTCTTGCCGGGCTCTCATTGCGCCAGAGTTCGAGTTCCAGCCCATTTTTTAAATGTGGGAACCTACAGCCTGAATGTACAGATTATTGGAAGACGGTCGGGCTATGGTCGGGCAGAACTTGACCGGGCCCAGCAGGCCCTGAATTTTCGCGTTGAGCAGACCGGAACAATCTCTCTGGAAGTAAACACCGCCCGTCCGGGCGTCGTGACCCCGATCCTGCCATGGTCATTGGAGCAGTAAGGGCATCGCACACACACTATAATTTGTGATTCCGCTTTTTCACCAGAGACAGGTGCACGAACAAACCAGTCGGGGCTGTGATTCGCTCTGACCTTTTTTATGCAGACTCTTTCAAAAAATGGTTACAGAGTTTCAACATCACCGAGGCAAATACCAACACGAACCGATACAGTATCCCCATATGCAAACATACGCACAAACCCTTTCCAACCGGTGCATATCTTAGGGTTGCGGACAAAATTGGGGCATGCTATATATACATCCACGGGAGAATTGACCCGACAAAAACGCTGTGCATAATGCACAGATAAACCCAACAGAAAGGAATGCGACATGAAAAAAATACGCGGACTGATCGTACTGAGCGTTGTTGCTGCTTTTATCGTGGTTGCGGGATTCGCCGGCCAGGGCTGGTGTGGAGAGCATCCAAAGGCAGACCACCCGAAAGCAGATCATCCCAAAGCCGAAGCGCCAAAAGTTGAACATCCCAAGGCAGACCAGCCGAAACCTGAGCATCCCGCTTCAGAGCATCCTGAATGACAATGAAACAATCAACACGTCACTGGACATGGAGCGCAGCAGGCAGCGTACTGCTTGTTGCGCGTTTTCTTACAACTGGCAGTATCCATGTTTGGGCTAATAAGACAGACCGACCCGCTGCCTTTACCGCTGACATTCAGGCCGGCATTGAGCGCTATATTGAAGAACAAACGCGACAGGGCGGCGGGTACTTTAATTTGCCTTTTAATGAGAGCAAGCTCCGGCTCAAATTGGTGAAGGTACATACCGAGTATCTTGCCAACCTCGGTCCCGGCAAGCATTTTGCGTGCGTTGACCTGGCTGACGTGAGCGGAGACGTGTACGACGTTGATTTCTTTCTGGCGGGTGATCCCGGCTCCATGACCGTTACAGAAACGACTGTTCACAAAATAAATGGCCAGCCCTACTACGCCTGGGAACAGAAAAAAGACGGCACCTGGCAGCGCATCCCCATAGAGCGCGCATCGGATGGTCATTTCGGCGTCATCCGTAAACGCGACAGTTTTGAATTTAAATATTGGGCGGAACTGCCAAAGCTGACTACTCCCGCCCGCATGTGGCTGCCCTTGCCTGAAACGGATAGGTTCCAGACGGTTGAAATCATATCCTTGCAGGTGCCCGGCAAGCAAAAAATTGTACATGACAGCATCTATAACAACCGCATACTGATACTGGAACTCACCCCTGAAGACAGCGGCAAAATAATTGATATTCGCTTCGGAGTACGCCGCCTTGAAAAGGCGGCCTATGCAGCGCCGAAGCCCGATAAAAAATATCTGCAACCCAACAGGCTTGGCCCTATTACCGAGGAAGTGCGCACAGCAGCACGTAAGGCCGTTGCCGGCAAAAAGGGCGATCTTGTCCGCGCGCGCGCGCTGTACGATCACGTGATTGACCAGATGCGCTACATCAAGACCGGCGATGGCTGGGGCAAGGGCGATGCCGTGTATGCCTGCAGCGTACTCACCGGCAATTGCACTGATTTTCATGCCTACTTTATTACCCTGGCCCGGTCAATCGGTATACCGGCACGCTTTGCTATCGGAGCGGGAATCCCTTCCGAGCGTGATAACGGCGGCGTAGATGGTTATCATTGCTGGGCGGAGTTTTATGCCGAGGGCAAGTGGTGGCCGGTAGACATCAGCGAAGCCGACAAGTATTCGGCTCTTGCAACATACTATTTCGGTCATCATCCGGCCAATCGCTTCGCGTTAAGCCACGGCCGCGATCTTGAGATCGACCCGCTTCCGGCGTCTGGGCCGATTAATTTCCTGGCCTATCCGCTGCTGGAAGTCGACGGAAAGCCGGTCAGGGCCAAGGTTCTGTTTTCATTTAAAAGAACGGCCCGGCATTAGGCCGCCGCACTCCCCTGCGAATAGTTCTTTTTGCCTGGATGCCCTTGACAGGGGGCATCCAGTTACTTTAAATGTATTATATAAGGAGCTGAAAAACGTTATGAGCAACACCGCAACACGCTATGAAAAATCTGCGCCGGACAGAGGATACACTAACCGCCTGCTTAGGGTCGACCTTACTTCAGAAACAATAACATCGCAGATGATTCCGGATGATACGCGCCGCATGTTCGTCGGCGGTCGCGGCTACTGCCTCAAACTGGTCTATGACGGCACAACAGCCGCCACCCGCTATGACAGCCCTGAAAACGTGCTTGCGCTCGCGGGCGGGCCCCTGTGCGGCGAAACCGGCTTTGCGGGAACGGGCAAATTTATTGTCGGTACAATTTCGCCGCTTACCGGCACTTTCTGCGATTCCAACGCCGGGGGGCACTTTTTCCCCCTGGTCAAGTTGGCCGGGTTTGATGCCATCGCCGTGACCGGCAAGAGCAGCCGCAACGTACTGCTGGTAATCGACGGGGACGCCTGCACGGTGAGTCTTGTTGAGGCACCTGCTGTTGAAACCTCACTTGTTGAACCAGAAAAAATAATTGAACAGTGGAGAGGTGACGGCAAGCCCACGGGCGTTGCATTTGTAACCTCCGGGATCGGGGCCAAAAATACGTCTATCGGCTGCATCAACAGCATCTATTATGATGTCCGGCGAAAGCGCTGCCGCGCCAAGCAGGCGGGCCGCGGGGGCACGGGAACGGTTATGCGGGACAAGGGCCTGTGGGGCATCGTGGTGAAATGTAACACCCCTCTGTCGAATGGCAACCGCCCCGCTGACCGCAAGCGCGTGCAGGAGGTCGGCAGGGCGGTTGCCATGCGACAGAGGGGTGTTACATTTCACCACGATGCCCCACAGGCCCTTATCCCGCATAACTGTGCCCGTGCCCCCGCGGCCGGCCTGCTTGGCGCGGCAGC
>PVMS01072257.1_pt1 | contig 10360 bp, 10 predicted proteins | sample 1853461 | NCBI WGS metagenome assembly PVMS01 (sample SAMN08582032, study PRJNA380276) | Marine sediment metagenome, whole genome shotgun sequencing project. | isolation source: ocean sediment barecode stripped | collected 2017
AATGATTCTTCTTGAAGTCTTCTATACTTTCCTTGAGTGAAGCTTCAATTTCATCGTTGTAATCACCACTTTCATCGATCTGTTTCATCAGATCTGCACGTGCACTATGCATAAAACTGGATAACGGATCCGCGAAAGCAATCACCTTTTCAAGTTCAACATCATCCAGAAAACCACCTTCAGCCGAGTACAGACTGACAGCCATTTCAGAAATACTCAGTGGGGAATATTGTCTCTGCTTCATCAACTCCATCACACGCTGACCACGTTCTAGCTGTGCACGTGTTGCATCATCAAGATCTGACGCGAACTGAGCGAAAGCTGCCAGTTCACGATACTGAGCAAGTGCCAGACGAATACCACCACCGAGTTTTTTGATAATCTTGGTTTGTGCGGCACCACCCACACGAGACACAGACAGACCCGCATTAATCGCGGGACGGAAACCAGAGTTAAACAAATCTGTTTCCAGGAATATCTGACCATCCGTAATTGAAATCACGTTGGTCGGTACGAATGCAGAAACGTCACCCGCCTGTGTTTCAATAATGGGTAAAGCTGTCAGCGAGCCAGTTTGGCCCTTGACCTTGCCACCTGTAATCTTTTCAATGTATTCAACACTCACACGTGATGCGCGTTCCAGCAGGCGTGAGTGCAAGTAGAACACATCGCCAGGATAGGCTTCACGACCTGGCGGACGTCTCAACAATAGTGAAATCTGGCGATAGGCCCAGGCTTGTTTGGTTAAATCATCATAAATAATCAGTGCATCTTCGCCCAGATCACGGAAATACTCACCCATGGCACAGCCAGCATAAGGCGCAATGAATTGTAGTGCTGCAGAATCCGAGGCACTTGCTGAAACCACAATGGTATGTTCCATCGCACCATGCTCTTCCAGCTTGCGAATTACCGCTGCAACTGAAGAAGCTTTCTGCCCAATCGCGACATAGACACATTTAACACCCGTGCCCTTCTGATTGATAATGGTATCCACGGCAACAGCCGTTTTACCTGTCTGACGATCACCAATAATCAATTCACGTTGTCCGCGGCCCAAAGGCACCATGGAATCAATGGATTTAAGTCCGGTTTGAACCGGCTGGTCAACAGATTTTCTGGCGATAACACCCGGGGCAATCTTCTCAACCGGGGAGCTTTCTGTGGCATTAATCTCACCTTTACCATCAATCGGATTACCCAGTGCGTCTACAACACGACCCAGTAATTCCCTGCCCACAGGTACCTCAAGAATACGCTGCGTACACTTGGCCGTATCACCTTCGGAGATATGCTCGTAGGCTCCCATGATCACAACACCGACTGAATCACGTTCCAGGTTCAACGCCAGGCCGAAGGTATTGCCGGGGAACTCAATCATTTCACCCTGCATGGCATCGCTTAAACCATAAATTGTTGCAATCCCGTCTTTCAAACTAACCACGGTACCTTCGGTACGGGCTTCGGTTTCAAGATCCAGACCCTGTATTTTCTTCTTAATCAGATCACTGATTTCTGTTGCACTGATGGACATGCTTATTCCTCATCTACCATTTTTATTCGGTTATACCGCTATTCAATTTTATAAACACTAATTCGTCATCTGCGTCGCCAATGCCTTCAGGCGACCTTTTACCGAAGCATCAATGACTGAATCACCTGCCCGGATTACCACACCACCGATTAACGAATTATCGATATCGCTAGTGATTTCTACTTTTCTACCCAGACGCTTTGCCATCAGCTCTGAGATTGTGGCTTGTTGTTCTGCTGCCAGTTCATAAGCAGATGTCACAGATACTTCCATGACACCTTCGGCTTCAGCTCGAAGTTGCTCATACAATTTGTTTATTTCAGGGATGATTGTCAGCCGTCCAGCCCCAGCAAGTACCCTAACCAGATTATTGCCTGTTTCACTCAAGGCCTTACCACACACTCCCAGAACAAAATCAGATTGTGCTGCAGCATCCATTTTTGGATTCTTCAGCACCGCTCTCATTTGAGCATCAGCCACAACCACTTCAAGCAGCCCTAGCATTTCAGACCATTCAGTTAACTTGCTTTCTTCACTCGCCGATTCAAACACGGCTTGAGCGTATGGTCTGGCAACTGTTGTATTTTCCTGCATTCGCTTCGCTTACCTTAAAATGTATTTAACCAAATACCACGTGCCATGCTTTGAAGATCATTCACGGTATCGATTTACAGACTAGCACTGATTTTATCGAGCACTTCGTTATGAGCATTTTTATCGACTTCCCTCATCAAAATTTGCTCAGCACCGGCAATTGCCAGGGCAGAGACTTCTGCTCGTAATGCATCTTTTGCCTGCTGGCGCTCCTGATCGATCTCGGCTCTTGCTGCTGTAAGAATGCGTTCGCCTTCAATACGGGCATTGTCCTTGGCTTCTTCAACAATCTCATCATGACGTTTTTGTCCGAGATCGATGGACTCCTTGGATTTTTCTTTGCCTTCACGCAAGATTTCAGCCGATCTTTTCTCTGCAAGCTCAAGCTCATGATGGCCTTTTTCTGCTTCGGCAAGACCATCTGCAATTTTCTTCTTGCGTTCATTCAGCGCATTCATAATAGGCGGCCAAACATACTTCATGGTGAAAACCACGAACAGAAAGAATGATAATGATTGGGCGAATAATGTGACTGTAATATTCATACTAGTGCCTCTGTATTCAGTTGCTTATTACTAACTGGCAATTAAGCAGCTACTGCGAACAATATGTACAGTGCAATACCCACTGCAATCATCGGCACAGCGTCAACCAGACCCATGACGATGAAAAACTGTGTGCGTAACATCGGAATCAGTTCGGGCTGACGGGCAGCACCTTCCAGAAATCGACCACCGAGAATACCAATACCTACAGCTGCACCCAGGGCACCAAGACCCATCATTATAGCGCCTGCGATAAATAATAATGCTTGTTCCATTTCTATCTCCTGTAACTTTGCAAAACGTAACTGTTAAAAATACTTACTTTAATTCCCTACCAAATACCTAGTGCTCCTGATGCGCCATCTCCATATACACAATGGTCAAGGTCATGAAAATGAACGCCTGTAAGGTAATAATCAAGATATGAAAAATTGCCCAACCTAACTGTAAAATCCCGCCAAATATTCCCAGGGTCAAACCACCGCTATACATCAGGGCAATCAAAATAAAGATGGTTTCACCTGCGTACATATTACCGAACAATCGTAACGATAATGAGAGTGGCTTGGCAATTAGCGAGACACCCTCAAGCACCAGGTTAATGGGCAGCCCCATTTTGCCAAAAGGCTGAAAGGCTAACTCACCCAGGAACCCACCGAGACCCTTGATCTTGATACTGTAATAAATCATCAGAAAGAACACGGCAAAGGCCATACCGAAGGTGATATTTGGATCAGTGGTTGCGACCACCTTGAAATAAACGTGATGCGGATCCATGCCGAAGACATGATGGCCCACTTGTTGCGCCAACATTGGCAACCAGTCCACTGGCACCAGATCCATCAGGTTCATCAGGAATACCCAACAAAAAATAGTCAGGGCCATAGGGGCAACTAAATCATTTTTCGCACTGAATGAACCTCGAACACTGTCATCAACAAATTCAACGATCCATTCAACAAAATTTTGTAGTCCACCAGGGACACCAGCAGTCGCCTTCTTGGCCGCCTTACGGAAAAAGTAGATAAAAACCAGCGCCAGGAAAGCAGACCAGGCCAGTGAATCAACCTGCAAGGCCCAGAATCCCATCTCCTTGATCTCTTCGGCACTGTCTGCAAAACCCCAGCTGCCATCCGAGTGTTGTCCATAGGTCAGGTTGGTTAGATGATGCTTTATGTATGCAGATGAAGTTAAGCCTTCAGAAGACATTCAATTTATCTCAAATATTATTAATTTATTGTTTCTAGTTTTTACTAGATATGGCCAATCCAGCCAAATTTATAATCATTATTAGTATGTATGCAGCGAAAAATGAAACCGCGTGCAATGGCTTTATTAATGCGAAACAGATTGCAAACATTGCCATTGTTAATAAAAACTTCTGACCTTCGCCGATATAAAAACGACTCAATATCGTCTGTGGTGTCTGCGACTCTCCACTTCTCAGGGCACTTCTGACGAAATAAATATTCGGCAAAATATAAACTGTGCTGCCTGATAAGACAGAATATGCGATGACTAACCCGAAAAATGTATATGACAGGAGCACTATCACAACAGTAACGATTAGCTGAACATAAACCAATCTAAATGCAGCGGTTCTATTTTTTACTATTTCTGTATTACTGCTCAACCACTGCTTCTCCGAGTAATCAGCAAAATCGATGCCGGTCTTCGGAATTACCCTATGCCCCTAAATTGAAGCTGAAATGCTGGAATCCCCCCAGCGTAAGACGGCTGATTATAGTCAGCTAAGCCTGCGTGATCAACGGCGATTGTAAATAAAACACATTTTTTTTGATAAATGACGTTGCTACTCACTCACAAACAAGTGATTACTTTATTCTGCTCAGGATCCCGTCTAATTCGTCCAGTGAATTATAGTTTATCTCTATTTTTCCCTTACCACCCTTGCCATGCTTTATAGCCACTGCCGCACCCAGGCGCTCAGACAGATCTTCCTGCAGGCTTCTCAGGTTTGGATCCAGCCTGGATGAAGTTGAGGTTTTTTTACTGTCTTTTGACCGCGCACCTTTGTCTTTCAGTCCCTTCACCAGTTGTTCCGTGGCCCTGACTGACAAGCCTTGCTTGACAACCTTTTTAGCGGCTTGTGACTGATTAGCGACATCCAGTGCCAGAATCGCCCTGCCGTGGCCCATCTCAATCTTTCCGGTTTCCAGCAAGTGTTGTACATCCACATGCAAATCCAGTAGTCGAAGCAGGTTGGAAACCGATGAACGCGACCTGCCGACCGCTTCGGCGGTAGCATCATGGGTCATATTGAATTCCTGCAACAGACGGGAGAGTGCACGCGCTTCATCCATTGGGTTCAGATCTTCACGCTGAATGTTCTCGATCAGGCCCATGCACATCGCGGTCTGATCCGTGACATCTTTAATAATGGCGGGTATTTCGTGTAATCCCGCCAACTGTGTGGCCCGCCAACGACGTTCGCCGGCAATAATTTCGTAGATTTCTGTTCCCTTTAAAGGCCTGACGACAATCGGCTGGATTACGCCCTGAGATTTTATTGAATCGGCCAGTTCTTCAAGTGCTTCAGTGTCCATATCCATACGCGGCTGATACCGGCCACGAGTAACAATATCGACGGGAAGCATCTGCAATGGTCCATCCAGATTAGAATCAGCGCTTTCGACAGCGCTTCTTGGAGACAGCAATGCATCTAACCCTTTTCCGAGACCCCGTTTTTTCATCTGACTAATGATTACCTGCTAGAGCAAACACGAAAACCGGCCCTCAGGCGGCAGCACTCTCACGTCTAAGCATTTCACCGGCCAATGCAAGGTACGCCAATGCACCGCGTGAGGCCTTATCGTATTTGATGATGGGCAGCCCATGGCTCGGTGCCTCAGCTAACCTGACATTTCTGGGAATAATGGTGCGATAAACCTTATCACCAAAATGTTCCAGTAACTGCGCGGAAACCTGAGTCGCCAGATTGTTGCGTGGGTCGTACATGGTACGTAACAGACCTTCAATCTTGAGTTCAGGATTTAAATATTTGCGAATCTTTTCAATACTGCCAAGCAGGGCTGATAACCCCTCAAGTGCATAGTATTCACACTGCATGGGGATAATCACCGAGGTTGCTGCCACTAATGCATTGACTGTCAGCATGTTCAGGGAAGGCGGACAATCTATAAAAATAAAATCGTAGTTTCCCTTAATCTCATCGAGGGCATTCCGTAAGCGTATTTCTCTGGCCAATTCATCAAGCAGCCCTACCTCGGCTCCGGTTAAATCAGCATTTGCCGGTAGTAAATCATAACCCCCTTCGCCAGATTTCGTTATTACCTCGGCAATGGCTTTCTCCCCCATCAAAACATCATATGAAGAAAGCTCAAGCTCCATCTTGTTCACACCACTGCCCATGGTGGCATTACCCTGTGGATCTATATCCACAAGCAACACGCGGCGCCTGGTAGCAGCTAATGATGCGGCAATATTGACGCTGGTCGTGGTTTTACCAACACCGCCTTTCTGATTTGCTATGGCTATAATCTTGGTCATGGCTTTTATTATTCTTTCTTCTTTATCCCTGTTTTTTGGCCTTTAATTCGGCCAAGCATTATGGCACAGACAGCCTGAAAGTTTCATACCCAAATTACCCGGGTACAATCTGCACCAGGGTTCGGCCTGCCGTCACACCAGGAACAGACAATGGGATAATAGCTGTTGTTACTACTTCTGCTGGTAGTGCCGGTATTTCGTCTTCTGGATCAGGGCCTTTCATCGCCAACAAACTCCCTCCTGGTACAAGCAGATGATGACTACAAGTATAAAAAGCATGTAGAGAACCAAAAGCCCGTGAAACAATCGTAGAGAACCGGTGTTCTGCCTGATAATCCTCAATGCGTAAACAAATGATTTCCACGTTTTTCAAATTTAATGTGATGACTGCCTGCTGCACGAAGCGTGTTTTCTTATTATTTCCATCCAGCAGAGTCCAATGCGTGTCCGGCCTTGCCAGAGCCAGGATAATCCCGGGCAAGCCAGCGCCAGTACCAATATCCAGGCAGTTACCGCCATGAATAAAAGGCAAAATAGAGAGGCTATCCAGTATATGGTAGGCAAGCATTTTTTCCGGATCGCGAATGGCCGTCAGGTTATAGGCTGAATTCCATTGAACCAGAAGCTCAATATAAGACACATAGGATTGCAAGGGTAAATCAGCAGCAACCAATCCCATGGCTTCAACACCTTGCTGAAGCTGATCCAGAAATGAATCAGACATCACTATCGTGCTTTTCTTTAAGCACTCTGTTTCAATAGATAATGGTTTTTCTTGAGATAAATACGCAACAAAGATATCGCCGCAGGTGTCATCCCCGGAATACGTGATGCATGCCCCAAACTATAAGGTTTATGTTCGCTGAGTTTTTGCATGACTTCGTTAGACAAGCCATTCACCTGACTATAATCAATATCACCAGGAAGAGTCGCTTCCTCGTAACTCAGGTTACGAGCGATCTCGGTTTCCTGACGATCAATATAGCCGCTGTACTTGGCCTGAATCTCGATTTGTTGAATGACGACCTTATCAATATCACTGGCATCAAAATCCGTGAGTGTCATCAAGTTTTCATGCGAGACTTCCGGACGACTTAATAACTGCATCAGGCTATATTCCCTTTGTAGTGGTTGACCGAGTACTCGGGTAGCTTCTTCTGCCGTTGTGGTTTCAGGTTTCAACCAGGTTTTTTCCAGACGCTGTTGCTCCTTGCTAATCGCTTCACGCTTGTCTGAAAATTTCTGCCAGCGATTATCATCCACCAGACCATGTTCACGGCCAATCTCTGTTAAACGTAGATCTGCATTATCTTCACGTAATAGCAGTCGATATTCAGCCCTACTGGTAAACATTCTATAGGGCTCGCTGGTGCCTCGGGTGATAAGATCATCAATCAACACACCGATATAGGCCTGATCACGTCGTGGACTCCAGGGTGACTTTTCCTGCGCCAACAATCCGGCATTCATGCCAGCGATTAAACCCTGTGCCGCAGCTTCTTCATAACCCGTTGTGCCATTAATTTGCCCGGCAAAAAATAATCCGGATAGATGCTTGGTTTCCAGCCATGGATGTAGATCTCTGGGATCAAAAAAGTCGTATTCAATAGCATAACCCGGTCGTGTGATATGCGCATTCTCAAAGCCTTCAATAGAGCGCACCATCTCATATTGCACATCAAAAGGCAGACTGGTGGATATGCCATTGGGATAGACTTCGTGTGTGTTCAGCCCTTCTGGTTCGATAAAGATCTGGTGTGATGCCTTTTCGGCAAAACGCACCACCTTGTCCTCAACAGATGGACAATATCGTGGGCCCGTGCCTTCAATATTGCCATTGAACATAGGCGAACGGTCCAGACCCTGACGAATGATCTCGTGGGTCTTTTCATTGGTATAAGTGATATGACATGGCACCTGTTGTGGATGCTCGTCCGCATGGCCTATGTAAGAAAATACAGGAACAGGAGTATCTCCCGCCTGTTCCTTTAATTTACTGTAATCAATGGTCTTGCCATCGATCCTCGGTGGCGTGCCTGTTTTTAACCGCGCAACCCGAAATGGCATCTCTCGTAAACGACTTGCCAACGCATTTGCTGGCGGATCGCCCGCCCTGCCTCCAGCAGACTGCTCATTACCAACATGGATCTTGCCTGCCAGAAAAGTCCCTACAGTCAAAATAGTGTTCTTTGCCCGGAACTGCAGACCCGATTGCGTTACCACACCAACCACACGATCACCTTCGACAATCAGGTCATCAACAGCCTGCTGGAAGATAAACAGATTTTCCTGGGACTCCAGAAATGGTCGCACCACACCGCGATATAAGGCACGATCAATTTGTGCCCTTGTCGCCCTGACCGCCGGGCCTTTGCTTGCATTCAAAATACGATACTGGATACCGCTCTTGTCTGCGGCACGCGCCATCAGACCGCCCAGCGCATCAATTTCCTTCACCAGGTGCCCTTTGCCAATCCCACCGATGGCCGGGTTACAGGACATCTGCCCCAGCGTATCTATGCTATGAGTCAGCAATAAGGTCCGTACGCCCATGCGTGCAGAGGCCAGGGCAGCTTCTGTGCCCGCGTGCCCACCGCCCACGACGATGACATCATACCGTTGTTCTGAAAGACTCATTCGATTCCAATATTCTAAAATGGTGCGAGATAATAGCGGAAATTTAGGGGAAAAACCCCTGAAATGCGTTGTTTAAGCTCACATATGCATGTTTTTCACATCAACATAATGATCTGCAGAATATTCTAAAGACTGTAATTCTTCTTCATTCAGTGCCCGGATCTGCTTCACCGGACTGCCGACATATAGATAGCCACCCTCCAGTTTCTTACCGGCCGGCACCAGGCCCCCGGCACCGATGATTAATTTATCCCCTAGCACGGCACCATCCATGATGGTCGCCGACATCCCGATCAGGCAATAATCGCCAATGGTACAGGCATGCAAGGTTGCGCGATGACCTGCTGTCACACCATCCCCTATGGTCAGGGGAAAACCTCCGGGGGTGTATTCACCGTCATGGGTCACGTGACATACACAGGCATCCTGAATATTTGTTCTTTTGCCAATGGTAATTTTTTGCACATCACCTCTGACCACGGTCATGGGCCAGATCGAGGAATCTTCACCTATGGTTACATCGCCGATCACCAATGCAGTTTCATCGACAAATGCGGTATCAGCGATATTTGGCATTTTGCCCTGTAAGCTTCTTATTGTCATCTAGGAAATCTCTTTGTTAGTGGATCTATAAAAATGATAAATCATCAGTCCATCACTGTCATTGAATGAACGTCGTTATTGAACAAATCCCCAGGAAGTGAGTCCCCTTCATACATCAACAAAATATTGAAGATCACCCAGAGAAAAGTCCAATGAAAAAATATGTGATCGCTGGCTTCCTGTTTATCATTACCACAACCGTCATTCTGCAAGATATGACGTTCGCTGCGGGAGGTATTTTAAAAATGCCTGTTCAGGCACCAGAGTTTACACACAATGGTGATCAGGACTGGATCAATTCATCACCATTAAATATTGCAGATCTAAAAGGCAAGGTTGTACTGGTTGATTTCTGGACCTTTGGTTGCTGGAATTGTTATCGATCATTCCCCTGGATGAACGCCATGGAGAATAGACTGGATATGGAAGATTTCCAGGTTATCGGTGTACATACCCCTGAATTTGAAAACGAAAGAGTCAGAAAAAACATAGAAGCCAAGGTAAAAGAATTCGAACTCCATCATCCCATCATGATTGATAACGATTCATCCTATTGGGGTGCCATGAATAACCGTTACTGGCCTGCATATTATATTCTCGATAAACAAGGCAAGGTACGTGCTGCCTTCTTTGGAGAAACTCATGAAGGCGACAGACGTGCCAAACAAATTGAGGATACTATCAATACATTACTTTCCGAATCAGCATAAAAAAAGCCGCTTTTAAAAGCGGCTTTTTTAATTACCTGAGACCTTTGCACGAAATAGATTTTTTCTATTTAGCTGCCAGGGCCTTCACAACTTTAATCACGATCCCTTTTGAACGACCTGTTGCATTGGCCTGTACCTGTTCGATATTGACAGGCTTGCCGACGATGATCGCGGCGACCATGCCAATAGGATAATGCGGATTGCAT
>PVMS01125932.1_pt1 | contig 10360 bp, 7 predicted proteins | sample 1853461 | NCBI WGS metagenome assembly PVMS01 (sample SAMN08582032, study PRJNA380276) | Marine sediment metagenome, whole genome shotgun sequencing project. | isolation source: ocean sediment barecode stripped | collected 2017
CAACCTGCCGCTCTTAAAACGATCCAGTCCCAGTTCAGATACGTCAAGGCTGGCCGCTTTTCCATCCAGGATGATCTCGCTCATGATTAACCCGGAAACCGGGCCGTGCATAAAACCATGTCCAGAGAAACCAGCGCACACGTAGAAACCAGCAACCGGTGTGACGCCAAAGATCGGGTGAGCATCAGGGGTGTTCTCATACAGGCCAGCCCAGTGGGATTGCAAGCCGGCTTTACCTAATAATGGCATGCGTTTTGAAGCAGCTTCGAGATGATTGATCTCCCATTCGGGATCGACTTCCTGGTCAAAACCGGGTGTTTCATTTGGGTTTGACATACCGGTCAGCAGCCCTTCCCCTTCGCGGTGAAAATACAGAGATTGGGCGAAATCTATCACGAAAGGGAAATCAGCAGGGATGTCAGGCAGCGGGGTGGTGGTCAGTATCTGCCGTCGCAGGGGTGTGATCGGAATTTCGACACCCGCCAGCTTAGCAATCCTCGCAGCCCAGGGTCCTGCAGTATTAATCACGACAGGAGTCTGAACATTTCCAAGTGAAGTGTTTACTCCGGAAATCGCATTTCCTTGGATATCCAATCCAATCACTTCTACACCTGAGAGCGTGTTAACCCCCAGGCGGGAGGCAGCATATATGTAGCCCATCACGACGCTGTTCGGATCGACCAGCCCATCCCTTGGATTGTAGGTCCCGGCAAGAACATCTTCCAGGTTCATCATGGGCAAGCGCTGCCTGATTTCATCACCCTCCAGGATCATTGTGTCCACCCCCAGCCTATTTTGCAGGCGGACATTCATTTCGTATTGGGCCAGGTCTTTTTGATCGGAGAGTAAGATCAAGTAACCACAATGGCGATAATCAATGGGTTGGCCGATTTCCGCCTCGAATCTCTCCAGCATAGGCAGGCTGATCTGCGAAAGGCGGACGTTGATCTCCGTTGAAAACTGGTAGCGCACGCCACCAGCGCAGCGGCCGGTGGCCCCCTGGCCGTAGAACTGTTCTTTTTCCAGCAATAGAATGTTTTTGACGCCACGCTTGGCAAGGTGGTAGGCCGTGCTGGCGCCCATCACGCCGCCCCCTATAATTACAATGTCAGCAGTGCGTGGCAAAGTCATGATTTATTCCTCGACCTTCCAATCTTCAGCCATTATTCGAAGGATGCAAATTACACGCCAAGCTCACAACTGCACTTCCTGTCCCAGGCCTATCTTGCGGGCATTCTCGAGCGCTAACCGAGCTGCGGCAGCATCTTGAACAGCCACCCCCACCGATTTGAAGAAGGTAATTTGGCTTCCATTTATCCTTCCCGATCGCTCGCCGTTGATGATCTCACCCAGCTCAGCCTGGATATGGTCCTCGTCGAAGAGGCCTTCCTTGATAGGCAGGATGATGTCACCGGCTTCACTCAGAGCAGCAGAGCGCGAATCGACGTACAGGGCAGCACGGCTCACGGTTTGTGGAGGGATCTCCTGCATATGCGGTGTGTAGGAGCCAACCCCGTTAATGTGCACACCCGCTTTGAGGTGCTGGTCATCGAAGACGGGTCTGCTGGATGTGGTCGCGCAGCAGATCACATCTGCCACAGAGACTGCTTCCTGGGGGCTTGCGGCACCTTGGACATCCGCCGGTACTGGCCCATACCCGGCCATCTCAGCAATGAATTTTTCAAGGGCATCAGGCTGCAGGTCAAACACCAGCACCTTTTCAATCGGGCGAACGGTGCAGATCGCTTCCAGCTGGGTGCGGCTCTGGACGCCTGCACCGAAAACAGCAGCTATCCGGCTGTCTGGCCGTGCCAAGATATCCGTTGCTGCCCCGGAAGCCGCACCGGTGCGGATGGCAGTTAAACTAGCTCCCTCCAGCAAAGCCGCTGGGCGACCGGTGTCCGCTTCCAGAACCAAGACCGCACCATGAATAATCGGCAGATCGAGTTGCGCGTTGTTTGGAAATACCGAAACAGTTTTCACTGCCAGGGCTTCCTGATCCTGGTTTTGCAGGTAGGCGGGCATGAACAAACACATCCCCTCGTGGAGCGGGATCGGGAGGTGTATCCGCTGAGGTACCATCGCTTTGCCAGCAGACAAAGCCGAATAAGCGTCTTTGGTCGCCGCGATCATCTCGTTCATCGGCAGCGCCTGCCGGACTGCTTCTTTGGATAAGATCAACATCGCTGAATACCTACCCTTCTTTACCTAAATAAACAAAAAGCGCAGTAGATGGACCAAATAATCACTGCACTCCTGTTCCTTTGAAAGATTGAGCCTTCTTATTAAAGTTTTTGATCTCTCTTTTCTTCAATCAATCCCTAAATATGCTTTCTGAACCATCTCGTTCTGTTTTAAATTCTCTGCTGTGTCGCTCAATACTATTTCCCCAGTTTGCAAGACGTAACCGCGATCTGCAACAGAGAGAGCCATGGTCGCGTTCTGTTCAACGAGTAAGATCGTGGTGCCTTCATCATTAATCGCCTGGATCGTATCGAAGGTGCTCTCGACCAGGATGGGGGCCAATCCCATGGATGGTTCGTCCAACAGGAGCAGGCGTGGGTGAGCCATCGGGCACGCCCGGTCGCCAGCATTTGCTGTTCGCCTCCCGATAGCGTACCGGCAACTTGTCTGCGGCGCTCTTTCAAGCGCGGGAAAAGTGTAAAGACCAGTTCGAGATCCTTTGCGATGAGAGCTTTATCGTTCCGTGAATAAGCTCCCATATCCAGGTTCTCCTGGACGGATAGCCTGGAAAAAATACCGCGCCCCTCGGGAACCATGGCGACGCCTTTGAAAACGATCTCATGAGCTTTATACTTCGAGAGGTCTTCATCTTCGAACAAGATGGTTCCATGCCGGGGTTTGAGAAGACCACTGATGGTACGCAAGGTAGTTGTTTTTCCAGCGCCATTGGCCCCGATCAGGGTCACGATCTCTCCCTGTTCTACTTCGAGGGAGATCCCTTTAAGGGCTTGGATCTTGCCGTAATAAGTGTGTATGCTATCAATGACCAGGATCGACATTACGAAATATTCTCCCTGTCAAATACCAGTTGATTGTGATTCGAGGTCCAAACCTGCAGCAGCACCGCGCCCCAGGTAGGCTTCGATCACTTTGGGATTGCCTTGGATTTCTTTGGGTGTGCCTTCGGCGATTTTCTGGCCGAAATCCATGACGCTGATTTGTTCGCTGATGCCCATGATTACCCTCATATCATGCTCGATTAGCAGGATAGTAATACCCAGGTCATCACGCAGGCGTTGAATGAAGTGCATCATATCGGCTGATTCTTGGGGATTCATCCCGGCTGTTGGCTCATCCAGCAGCAGCAATACAGGCTGGCTTGCTAAGGCACGGGCGATTTCCAGCCGACGCTGAGCACCGTAGGGCAGGTTGTGGGCGAGCTGGTCTCCTAAACCAGTCAATCCAACATAGCGCAGCAGACGATTCGCCTCCTCTGCAGCCTGTGCTTCCTCTGCTTGCTGACCCCGAGTTCTTAAGATCGCAGAGATCCAGGAACTTTTCAAGCGTGGGTGCTGTCCTACCAGTATATTTTCGATGGCGGTCATATTGGAAAAGAGACGGATGTTTTGATACGTGCGGGCGATTCCGGACTTGGTGATCAGGTCAGGGGATAACCCCTGAATAGTGCGCCCACCGAAGTGAATCTCACCTTCCTCTGGCACATAAAATCCGGTGATGCAGTTGAAAAAAGTGGTTTTACCTGCGCCATTTGGTCCGATCACGCTTGAGATCGAGTTCTCCTCGATCTCTACGTTGAATTGCGAAACCGCGACCAGGCCGCCGAAACGCTTGGTGACATTTTCTGAACTGAGTATAGCCGTCATATTCGTTTTCTATCTATCCGATCCGATTGGTTGTTGAGGGGCTGGTTCTAAATTCTCTTCCTCACCAGCGTGTAATTCGCGCCTGCGAGTAGCCTCCGGTAATAAACCTTCGGGTCTCACCAACATCATCACGATCAGCAGGATACCGTACATCAGCAGGCGATACTCGGTGAACTCGCGCAGCAATTCCGGTAACCCAACCAGGACCAAGGCTCCGATAATCACCCCGGGGATGCTGCCCATGCCCCCGATGATGATCACCGCCAGGGCGAGGATCGAGATCAGCAGATTGAAGCTGTGCGGGAAGATGTTGCCCAGCCGCGCTGCCCAGACCCCTCCGGCCAGTGCACCGAAAGAGGCTCCGATAGCAAATGCCATCAGTTTGGTCTGCACCAGGTTGATGCCCATGGCTTCTGCCACGTCTTCATCTTCGCGCATCGCCATCCACTGGCGCCCCAGGCGCGACTCGCGTAGGCGGATGGTAACGAATGCTGCTAAAAATGCGCCGGCGAGGACGACATAATACATGGATTGCGGTGAGTTCATGGTGAACCCAAAGAAGCTCGGGTAAGGTATATGCAGCACGCCTTGAGCGCCTCCCTCGATGGGTGCCAGCCAGTCGGAGAGGGCCAGGATACGAATGATTTCACCGAATCCCAGAGTCACGATAGCCAGGTAATCGCCGCGCAGGCGCAGCACCGGAAAGCCCAATATCAACCCCCAGACTACCCCGAGAAGGATACAAAATGGGATCGCGGTCCAGAAGGTAAGACCGCCGCGTCCCAATGCGCCGGTAGTGGTAAGGATACCCATCGTGTAGGCCCCGAAGGCGAAGAAAGCCACGTAACCCAGGTCGAGCAGCCCGGCATAGCCGACCACGATGTTAAGACCCAGGCCAATCACCACGAACAATACCACCATGAATAATGCCTGGCTCAGGAAGAGACCGATAACCCAGGGGATCACCAGCAGGATGCCCAACGCGACCAGGAGCAAGATCACTCGGGCGCGACTTTGCCGACTTGGAGGAATAGTTTGCCAGCGACTCTGAACCCTGGTGTGCACGCTGAAAAAACCGACCACGAAGGCGAACACAAATATTATTGCCGCTGCCAGAGGTATTAAAGCTTTGTTCTGAAACAATAATTTTGCTATATCCCGACCGAATATTTGCTGCACGGTATCAGAAAAAATTCCGATCACCAGCGTCCAGGCGATGCCGCTGATCAGACCCATGCGCCACCTTCTCGAAGGCAGCACGAAGGCCGCCCCAAGCCCTGCCATGAGCGCACTGAACAAGATCAGCAGGGGGATGCCCGGAAATAACCCCTGCCCAAAGGTCAGGATCTCGACCAATTCTGAGGATAAATTGACAAACATGTCCCGCAGATTGAAATCCGCCCCCTGGACTTCTGGGCGTAGGACAAAGAGCAGTGTGATAATTATGAGTAAGATCAACGGCAGGCTGGTAATCACACCTGACAGCAGGCTGCCCCCCCAAGAAACATAGGTTTTTTTGCCTTTTAGCTCCCGGGCTGCCAGCACTCCAGTGATCACCATTCCAAAGACCAGCATAACATCTCCCAAAGAGAGGAAGGAGCCGATCAGGAGGCGCTCGGAAAAGGTTTCTACAATCCCGATCACACACATGTAGGTCGCGATAACCCCCCCTAAAAGGCCAGAACGCAGGATGATTTGCCAGGTGGTTGTTCGTTTCTCGTCCATATCGTAACCTTACGCCTTCTTTTCAGCCAGTCTTTCCCCGAAGATACCCTGCGGGCGAAAGATGAGGATAATGACAAGCATCGTAAAGCCAAAGGCATCCCGCAATTGGTTCGCAGCAGGGATACCCAAACCTTCCAGGATCAGGTTGGGGAAAACAGACTCGATCACACCCAGCAGGAGTCCTCCGATAAAGGCTCCCCTGACGTTGCCGATCCCCCCCAGAACCGCTGCGGTAAAGGCTTTCAGGCCAGGGAAGAAACCCATAAAGAAGAACACGCCCTGGGGTCGGAACAAACCGTTGAAGATCCCGGCTGCGCCGGCTAAAGCGCCTCCCAGGGCGAAGGTCGTGACGATGATCTTATTGATGTCTATGCCCATCAGACGTGAGACATCGTGATCCTCGGATACGGAGCGCATGGCCGTGCCCCGTTTTGTGCGTTCAACGTAGAAGTACAAAATAACCATCAGGACGATGGCTGCGAATATCACTATCAATTGAACGATCGGCACCTGGAATCCGAAAACGCTCACCGTTCCTTGAAGAGCCGCGACGGTCGGATAGGAGCGGAATTCGGTGCCGTACATCCCGCGAAAGGTGTACTGTAAAGCAAACGAAGCACCGATAGCGGTGATCAAAGGCACCAGGCGGGGAGCGTTGCGCAGCGGGCGATAGGCGACTCTTTCCAGGAGCAAGGCTATACCTGTGGATACCAGCGCTGCCAGAGCGAGCCAGGACAGGATGGCCAGGAACGGGGATCGATCCAGAAATCCCGATTTTGCCTGGTAGTTGGCCAGGAACACCGCTGTGAATGCGCCCGCCATGTATACCTCTCCATGAGCGAAGTTGATCATCAAGAGGATACCGTACACCAGGGTGTATCCCAGGGCGATCAGGGCGTAGATGCTGCCTTGGGCCAGACCGGCGAAGATCAGCGTCATCCACTGGGCACTGGTATACCTGGCCGCGGTCACCGTGTTATAGACGCCGAGAATAATGATGATAATTGCAAAAATACGAAAGACATCCAGGAAAAAAGTTACCCAGGAAAATCGCTCCAGGTAGCGATCCAGAGATCTTTTCAGCATCAGTGACCTCTCTATAAATCAGGAAAAGGAACAGGTGAGCCAGAGAAACCAATTTCCCTGGCTCATCCTATTCTAATTACAAATGATTGGTTTGCCTCATCCGCTTGAATGGAGCAATAGGATTAAGGAGTGTATATGGCTTCCGGTGGCCAGTTGCCATCTACCTCGGCTTGGGTGATCTCGAAGATGCCCAAAGCCTCACCGGTTGCGCAGTCAGCCTTGCTGGTGAATTCGCCGAACTGCTTGTCGGCGCAGTCCAGTTTACCGGTCAGGCCGCTGTAACCAGAGGTGGCCTTGATGGCATCTCGCAGCGCCTGGCGACCGATGTAGGTGGTGCCGTCGGCATCCGTTACTGCGACTGCCTCGATGGCATCAAACAGGATGTTGGTGCCATCGTAAGCGAAGGAGTGGAAACCGCTGGGCGGGACGCCAGAGAACTTGGTATCCCACTTGACCAGGAACTCGTCATAGGCCGCGCCGGTTACATACGGGCCAGAGAGATAACTACCGACCACGTTGGGTCCTGCATTCTCGGGGAAGGAGTCTGCCAGCAGACCATCCGCGCCGACCAGGGTGGTGTCCTCCAACCCGTCAATCTCAGATGATTGAGCGACGATGAACGGGCCTTCAGGTTCGAAGATCGGGAAGTAAAGCACATCCGGTGAATCGGCGGCCACGCTGGTCAGGACTGCGCGCATGTCGGTGTCGCCAACATTGACCGCTCCCTGGAAGGTGACCTCGCCACCAAGATCGACAAACTTGGCTGCCATAACCTCTTGAAGCTGATCGGCATAGGGGCTGCCGTCGTGGATGGTGGCCAGGGTGCGAGCGCCCAGTTCATTGTAAACAAACTCAGCAGCCACTTGCCCCTGGAAGAAGTCAGTGTGGCAGATGCGGAAGTAACCTGGTTTATAGGTCCCACCCGCAGCCTCATCATCAATGGTCAACGCCGGAGCGGTGTTTGAGGGGGAGAGTATGGACAGGCCAGCGCTGCTGATTGTGTCCATGGCTGCGGTCATGGCGCTGGAGCAGTTGGTGCCGATCACGCCGATGATAGTCGGATCGGAGGCCACTTTCGTAGCCGCGGTCTGCCCGCCTTCTGCGCTGCAACCTGAGTCCTCGCTGGTATAGAGGATATCGCGACCGAGCAGCTGGCCGCCGCGATCATCGATGGCGATCTCAATCGCACCTTGGGAGTCATCACCCAGGTAGGCGGTTGCGCCGGAGATGGTGAGCAAGGAGGCGATGTGAACACTATCATCGGGAGCAATTTCCACACAACCGATTTCATCCGTGCATTCGAAGGCAGCCGGAGCTTCTTCAGCGGGGGCTTCTTCTGCGGGAGTTTCTTCTGTGGCAGCAGGTGCACACGCCACCAAAACAAAGCTGGCTAACACAAGCAAAGACAATATTACGACAAGTTTCTTATTCATTCCTCTTTCCTCCTCCAGAAAGATATGGATTTTTCCCGCATATGCGGGTTTAACTTAACGATGAGTATTCAGTTATTGTTAACAATGCTGGGCACCACCTCCTTAAATGCCTTGGATGCTCTTGACCACAATTAACACTGAGCTGGTCAGATCGTTACGCACCTATTATTTAAAAATCCCTTGCCAAGGCTGTTGATTAATTATTTGATTTTACCGATTTGTGAAGAAATGGTCAAGGGATTGGAATTAATTCTCATCAAACAGGGACATGTGTATATGTGTTCATCAGCATCCTGGTCTCGGTACAATGTTGAAATCCACTGGAAAAACTTGCCGTATGATAAAATTAAGACCACATGATGGTACCAAAAAATGAATAGGGATAGCCAACTGACGCTGCCACCAGCACCCAACCTGATCGGGGCGATTCGGTCGGGTTTTGATGCTGTTACAAACCATATATTGCTAATTATGTTTCCAATCGCTCTGGATTTATTGCTCTGGTTTGGCCCCCGGATCAGGCTGACCGGATTGATAAATTCGGTTTCTGAGCAGCTGTTTTTGATCTCAGCAAGCCAGGATCCAAGCCTGACAGAAATGCTGCAGCCTGTTCAGGAATCATGGGCAGCGCTCGCCGAACAATTCAACATGCTTGTATTTCTACGTTCCTACCCGGTGGGTATCACCAGTTTGATTGTCGCTGAGCTGCCGCTGAGTTCTCCAATTGGCACGCTTCGTTCTTTAGAAATCGACTCCTTTGGATTGGTATTCCTGGCTTTTATCATGATTTCACTGGTAGGCCTCGCTTTAGGTACATTGTACTTTTTGGGCGTAGCACAGGCTGCTGTAATTGGTGATATCAGCTGGCGGGAAGCCTTCTCAGAATGGCCCAGGGCTTCATTGCAGATGGTATTCCTTGCGCTGCTCTGGGCGTTTGTGTTTCTGGTTATCACCATACCTGGCAGCTTTTTGCTTTCTTTGGTGATGTTGAGCGGTGCCACTTACGGTCAATGCGCAATATTAATCTTTGCCGGTGCGGCCTTTTGGCTGATATTGCCATTGGTGTTTTCTCCACATGGCATTGTATTGAACCAGAAGGGCTTTTTCGAATCGGTGAAAATCAGCGTTAATTTAACTCGCAGAACACTGCCCTCAACCGTGCTGTTTGTCATGGCGGCTTTCTTGATCAGCAAAGGGTTGGATCTGCTGTGGGGTGTGCCGACCGAAGCTTCCTGGCTGCTGCTGGTAGGTATCCTGGGTCACGCATTTGTAACCACTGGACTTCTGGCCTCCAGCTTTGTCTATTACCGGGATGCACTGCGCTGGATTCGAGAGATGGTGAAATTACGTGAATTAAAGACAATTTGATGGGTTGCTAATTGGTTACAGCGGGGGATTCTCATCAATCTGATGTTAGAGTGGTATAAGGAAATTGGAGGTTTATTGTAGATGGCAAATGATCCTGGGGCTTCATACGATGCAAAAGATATTCAAGTATTAGAGGGTTTAGAAGCTGTTCGCCGGCGACCGGGTATGTACGTCGGAGGAACGGATATAAAAGCCCTCCACCACTTGATTTACGAAGTTGTGGACAACTCGATCGACGAGGTATTGGCCGGTTCCTGCGACGAAATCGAGATAACCATACTGCCGGACAGCAGTGTACGCGTGACCGATAATGGACGCGGTATACCCGTTGGCATCCACCCACAAGAGAAAAAATCTGCCCTGGAAGTTGTTATGACGACCCTGCACGCGGGCGGCAAATTTGGGGGTGGCAGCTACAAGGTTTCAGGTGGTCTGCATGGCGTGGGTGTTTCCGCGGTGAATGCGCTATCCGAATGGTGCGAGGTGACCGTAAAGAGAGATGGCGGCGTCCACCACCAACGTTTCGAGAGGGGCTACCCGACTGGACCCGTGGAAAAAACCGGGAAAGTAGCAAAAACCGATACCGGGACGAGCACATGGTTCAAGTTTGATCCGGAGATCTTTACTGAAGAGGTTGATTATCGTTTCGATACCCTGGTAACGCGTTTGCGGGAAATGGCTTTCGTCACCCGCGGGGTGACGATCTATTTCGTCGATCAGCGCGTCGATCGGGAGATGACCTTCTATTTTGAAGGCGGCATCACATCATTTGTTAGATACCTCAACCGCAACCGGAAAACGCTGCACCCGGTGGTGCATGTCCAGAAAGAAATTGACAATATCAGCATAGATGCAGCGATTCAATATACGGACGCCTATGCCGAGTCAGTTTATGCCTTC
>PVMS01143281.1_pt1 | contig 10360 bp, 15 predicted proteins | sample 1853461 | NCBI WGS metagenome assembly PVMS01 (sample SAMN08582032, study PRJNA380276) | Marine sediment metagenome, whole genome shotgun sequencing project. | isolation source: ocean sediment barecode stripped | collected 2017
CCTGTTTCTAAAATCATGGGCTAATACCTTGAATGATCCATTTTTCATTTTGTCGATAATTAAAGCAAAAGTCTCTGTGTGCTTCTGTTCTATGAAATCGCCTTTTTCCATTGTGCTCTCCTTTCCTGTTTGATTTAATCGCTCATGAAGAGGGACCTTTCGGCCCCCTATCATCAATGATTAAAAGCCCGCTTCTACTTCTTCGTGTTTTTCAAGGTCAATTACAAAGTCCATTTTGTACTCTGAGGAAGGAACCATAAACCATTTAGCCTCTTGTGTGGTGCTGTTTAGGGCTCTGACCTTTACTAAGTCGCTGCCCGTGCTTGCCATCGCAGACGTTACGATAAAATCATTTTTGTGAATTTGCTGAAAAACATCTTGATCTTTTGTGTAGGATTCCCCCGTTTTTAAAACCACCTGGTAGTGCTTTTCATAAGCCTGCCATTCCCAATTTCTAAAACTATCAATGGCGCCCTGGACGTGCTTTGCCTCAAACCTGTGCGGGAAAATAATCATTACTTTGGCGTAGCAGCAATCTTCTTCATACCACCCGTCAGCGTTTCTCATGTACTCCGGTATTATCTCGTTTTCTTTTTTGTGAAGTTTAAAACCACCGTGTGAAGGTGTGCCGTAAAAGGTAATCCCTTCGCCATATTTTATTTGATGATCTGATTGTCCCCAAGGTGTGCGCATTTTGCTCTCTCCTTTCATTGTTGTTTAGTTGTTCAAGGTTAGGGATTCCGTAGAACCCCCCGCCTTCAAAAACTAAACGGCGCCCGCAGGAACATCGTGGACGCTCATTTTTTTTGCCGTTTTGAATTGTGATAATGCTTGACATAAAGTGAAAAATATCTTGGGAGATTCTTATGCCGCTGTTTGTGAAAATAGTAACCGTATTGCAAGAGAGGTTCATGTGCTTCATTTTGTCTGTGGTGTTACCGTAATAAATTTCAATCCGGTCTATACCGTCAAGCAAAACTGATGGATCGTGAATAACTAACCGGCCGTCAAACTTGTCTTTGCCGTCGGCGTCTTTGTGTGTCACATAAATGGGGATATTTACAAAAGGATAGACAAGGTTAAAATCATCGGAATATCTTTTACCTTTATGGTGGTGGACCTCTTCACCGGAAACAACAATGCCGTCTCGGTAAATATAGGCGCACGTTCTAAGCGCATTTTTCCGGATCAATCTTTTTGCTTTGGCATCTAACTTGATAATGAGTTTCGCGTCTTTTTTCATTTTGCTCTCTCCTTTCCCTGTTTGTATTATATTAATCGGTTGTTTCCTCTGAAAACTTTAGCTTTTTATATGGAGAATGTTATTTATTTAGTGTCTAACTAAGTATAATTCTCCGTTAAACGAATGTCAAGCATTATTTTAACATATTGTTAATTAAATTTAGGGTGTGAAGAGGCCCGTCAATAGGACCTCTCAGAGGTTAAAACAAGGAAGGAACCTGTAAAACTCGCTCTTCTGGATTTTCGTTGTAGGTGTTTTCACGTCTTTGGGCATTAAGCGCGGCTAATCCCATCCAAAACATGGACCGCCTGATAGGTATAGACTGAGAATCTAACCATTTATTAAGGATTAAAATTTCTTCCGCTTCTTTAATTTGCAGGCTTTTCAATGGTAGAAACAAATCACGCGGAGAAACATCCAGAGCATCGGCAATTATAGCTAATTGGCCAACTGATATGCTTCTATCTCCGGCTAATTTTTGGCTGAGGTTAGCAGGAGTCCGGTCTATTTTTCCGGCCAGCTCGGAAATTGTAAGGCCTCTCAAGTGCGTAACTACGCGAATATTGTTTATAATCGTCTTTTCCGTTTCATTTATCATAGCCTTGACCTCTCTTTCTTTTTTGATTATTATGCTTTTTGCATTTATTTAGATCAATTTCAAGGTTTTTTTTCAACTTATCGTTAAACTATTGTCAATAACAGGAGCCGGTATTGTGCCTGAATTTAACGGGTTGACGTTTTTATCAACAATTTGACAATATTTCACTCCAAAAAGACGGGAAATAACCCTTGATAAATCCTGTCAATCAAAGTAGGAAAACACCCCATACACAAAATACCGTGCCTGGGGTTTTTTTATTTCTCATAACCTTTAAAAAACAATGATTGATGCTGTCAAAGCCGTCTGTAAAGACCTGATAATAGAATATGTGGGGATAATAATGGCCATTGAGAAAACAGAGCCACCACTAAAAAAAAAAAGAGGACGGCCAAAAGGTAAACCTGGAAAAGTCAAAGGACACAACCCCGACCAAAAAAGCCGGTCCCTTGTCCTGGATTTTACCGGTTATGCTGAGGTCTTAAAGCAACTGGAGAATAAGGCTCATGAAAGTATGAGATCACCGGAACAACACGCATTATGGCTCATAAAACAGAGTTTAGGTTAAATCAATGCCAGAAGAATTTGCCGTTTACCTGGATGATATTTTAACCATCTTAGGCTGGAGCCGTGCTAAGTTTTTCAATAAAAAAAAAGAGTTAGACGAGGCGGGAGCCATTTTCTACCGGTATGAGGGACGCCCGCCGCAGCGGAGAATTTGCGCCTTTCCTTCTGAGCTTCGCACCTGGATAAGGCTGAAAGCATCCAAGGGAGAAATAATATAAATTGAAACAGCGTAACGGTTTATCCATAAAACTCACGGCCACCTGTCACCGGAAATGCGGCGATAAATGCGGGGTTTCATCCTGGATGGATCGGAAAGCCGGTTACGAGATGTCAATGGAACATTTACACGACCTGGTACGCCATTCTCAAACTGCTGGCTATGTGTTCGAGTTTATCATCCTGACCGGCGGCGAGCCCTTCCTTTATCCCTGGATATTAGACGTCGCCCACCTTCTAAAGGGCTCAGGCATCACCCGTGTTTTAACAGTGTATTCGAATGGGTTGGAAGTCGAAAAAATTTTAGCAGCTGCGGAGTTTTTCGATAATATCAAAATCACCCGTTATTGGTACAATGCCCCACAAATTAAACGACTTAAACATCTTCCAAACGTCAAAATCAAAGACTTGGATTACTGGTATCAACACCTTGCCGAGCCCGCGCCTGGCGTTCTACCGGCCGATTGTGGTTGCAGAGCCTACGCCATGCAAGCTGATCGCTTCTATTTGTGCTCTGTGGCGCCTATCCTGGACCCTGACAAAAGGCAGGGCATCCCCTTGAAAAAGGATTTTCTTGCCGAACTCAGGGACCTGGAGCCTTTCAACCGGCCGATATGCGCAAAGTGTTTCGGAAACCTTAAAGTCCAACAGTTTATAAAGGAGAAAAATGGATAAACCTTATCTCTGTAAAGGCTGTGGCGCCCCATGCAAATGGGTTGAAATGCTTCACACTGGTAAAAAGATGTTGATAGACCTGGAACCGGAACAGCGCATAATGATCCTGGAAGATTTACCGGTTCTGACAGTTTCCAACTGGAACCCTGACAGAGCCGTTATGGTGAAGGTTTACAAACAGCATTGGGCATCGTGCCCTGAAGCAAAACAATTCAAAAAACAGAAGGGAGAGAGCCATGCACCTGCACCAAGACAGCACGGGGAAACCGGTAAGGATAGGGAGCAAAGTTAAACACAGAGGTAAAACCCGCACGATAAAACGATTTATTCCCCCGCCTGCAGAAGAGGCAGGTCCCCCCAATTATCGAATGGATTTTGAAGAAGAAACCATGTTTCCGATGGCCAAAGAGACAGAAATTGACTGTTATGAGTATTAGACTCGCACCAGACAAGCACCCAACTTGCACCAAACAAGCACCATACAGTATAAACGCTTAGGTATTATCGGAGGGTTAAGCGAATGAGAAGTAGAAATATCAAACCTGGATTTTTCCAAAATGACCAGCTCGCAGAATGTGAGCCCCTGGCCCGCTTGCTATTTGCTGGTTTATGGTGTTTTGCGGATCGTGCTGGACGCTTTGAATGGCGCCCAAAGAAAATGAAAATACATATATTGCCTTATGATAACAAAGATATAAATGAACTCCTGGACCAGCTCATAACTGCCGGATTAGTTAAACAGTACAATATTGATGGTAAGGATTATGGGCTCGTAAGAGGGTTCTTAACGCACCAGAGCCCCCATTTAAAAGAGCGCCCAAGCGAGTTACCAGCTCCAAAAACAATAGAGCACCAGACAAGCACCAGACAAACACCGGATAAGACTGAGAGTAGCCCATCTGATGTTCTGATTCCTGATGTTATGATTCATAAAGATCAACCGGAACCCAAAAAGGAAAAAAGGAAAATCAGAAAAGCGCCCCCAGTTCATTTTTCCATGCCCTCCGGAGAAGAGCTCGAACAAAGATTGAAGGCAGCCGGTAATGAAATCGAAGCACAAGAAAATAAAAAAGGCTTCAAACCCTTTCAGTGGATTCAGAAAATGTTTAACCTCAAATATCACCCCCTCGCCATAACTGAAATCATAGAATATATCTCAGAGAATTGGAGCACCATCGATAAACCGTTTCCCTTTGGAGAGTCAGCGCTCAAAATCAGATCAGGGAATTATTACGAAAAGGATTTTAGCATTAAAGCCAAAGTCGAAACTGGAATGTTTAACGACCTGGTAGAAAAATTGAGGCTTATGTCATGAGATGGACCGAAGCACAGTATCAAGAATGGGAGTTTAAAAAAGGCATCCAAAACATTAAACAGCCCACAGACCTGGAAGAGCACAAACCGGACCCTGGATTAGAAGGCGAACTCGTAGGGAAATGCCTTAAATATTGTAAAGACCACGGATTGAAAATGTTAGCATACCGGCAAAGCATAAAAGCAAAAGGATTTATCCCACCTGGATGGCCCGATGCGTGCCTGATATGCTTAAGGGGTAGGGTTGCATGGATAGAGTTTAAGAGCTCCAGCGGCCGCTTAGAGCCCGAACAAAAAGAGATTCGACTGATATTTAGCTTTTTTGGGCATAAAGTTCATAAAATCACTTCCTACAAGGGTTTTCTCGCGCTCCTAAGCCGCTTAGAATTACCGTGAGACGCTTAGGACCTGTTTTAGAGCTAAGACCACCTAATATTAGACTTCCTCTATTAGACTTTCTCTATAAGATTTACTATTGACAAGCGGTTAGGCCTTGTTTTAGCGTGAAACCATGCCTGTTTCCGTCGATGAAATGACAAAAGCCCAAGCAATTCCCATGAGAGAAGTGCTTGAAACCACCGGTGTGACCAAAAAGAAGCTTGCCGAGACGCTTCTTGAGGCCTTGGATAGCGTGAAACACCAGCAACCGAAGGGTAAGGGCTTTGTGCTTCCTGGTAAGGACGACGGCGCCCTGCCGGATGGTTGGAAACCGGCCGTAAAGACCACGGAAGAGACTATTTTTGAAAGGACCTCCCCAAATACCACGGAAAGACTGAAAGCTGTGGACCTATCCGCGAAACTGGCGGGTTATAATCCTGTATCCGAGCACAAAGTCACTCACGAACTTGGAACACTCCTGGAGGAAACCCTGGACGAACTCGGAGAAGAGCCGGATGTGAAATTACCCTCACAGGAAGAGGATTAATGGGAAATCTCGCAGCCATAGACCTGTCATTAGTCGAAAACCGCGACAAGGTGAAAGACGCTTTTAAGCATAAATTCGGCAACCGGCGATGGCGCCTAAATAATCTCTATAAAATCATCAATGAAGATGGGAAAGAAATACAGTTCCGGCTAAACCTGGTGCAGCGCCTTTTGTATTTATACCTGCACTTCTGCAATATCGTTTTGAAATCCAGACAGCACGGAATAACCACGTTTTCGTGCGTGTTCTTCCTTGATACCTGCCTTTTCAAGCCCAACAAACATGCCTGTATCATCGCCCATAACAGGGAAGAGGCTGAGGAATTTTTCGACCGAAACATCAAATACGCTTATGACCACCTGCCCCAAGAGATAAGAGACGCCCGCCCCATCAAACCTGGGACCTTTGGCAGCCGTCGGAAGATCAGTTTTGCCAATAATTCCAGCATTAGAGTCACGACCTCCGGCCGATCCGGCACTTATCAACTTGTCCATATCTCAGAGCTCGGCAAAATAGCAGCCAAATACCCCGAAAAGGCCCGCGAGATTGTTACCGGCACGCTAAATGCCGTGCATCCAGGTCAGATTGTCATAATCGAAAGCACGGCCGAAGGAAGAGAGGGTATCTTTTACGAACTCTGTCAGATGGCGATGAAGCTGAAAGACGCAAACAAGGAACTCGGCGTCATGGATTACAAGTTCTTCTTCTTTCCCTGGTGGCGTAACGCTCTCAACTCCATCGATACCGGCAAGCTGGTGTTGCTCGACTATCAAGCAAAGTATTTCAAAGAGCTGGCGCATTTGATTTTTCCCACGGTTTTGACGGCTGGACAGAAGGCGTGGTATGTGGCGAAGTGGAATGTCATGGGTGAGGATATGAAGAGAGAGCACCCCTCCACCCCCCAAGAGGCCTTCGAAGCTGCGGTCGTAGGTACTTTCTATAGTACCTCCTTTGAGCGTATCAGGAGAAATTCACAGATTTCCAACATACCGCACATGCCTAACTACCTGGTTGACACCTGGTGGGACATTGGCGTAAACGATTCCACGTCAATTTGGTTCACTCAGGACGTTGGTAGGGAGGTTCATGTTATTGATTATTATGAAAATTCCGGAGAGGGTTTCGATCACTATAAAGAGCATCTTAACGAGTTAAGCGAAACCAGAGGGTACAAGTATAATATTCATGGGGCCCCACACGATATTTCTGTCCGAGAATTTTTTTTAAGTGGCCGCACCAGGTTACAAGAGGCTTCCCGTTTAGGTATTCATTTCAACAAGGCGCCCAAGTTATCTGTTGCTTCGGGAGTGGAGCAAGTCCGGAAGATCATGAACATTTGTTATTTTGACGAGAGGAACACCACGAAGAAATTCGGGCCTCATTTGGTGGGTTTACCGAGCCTGGAGAACTACCGGAAGGCCTGGAACGAGAAATTAGGCTGTTACAGGGACAAGCCGTTACACGATTGGGCGAGCCACGGCGCTGACGCTTTCCGGACGTTTGCCACGCTTCACAGTTTCAGGGCGCCGTTTGCGCTTCCCGCGAGCGGGGATGCTGTTCCGCTTGACCCTGTGACGGGCATGGTGAAGAGCGGGGCCACTGTTGGCGCGGGTTTGGCGAAGAAGGACAAGGGCTGGTGGACATAAACGCCCCAGGGCGAAGGTGGGGCGATTTTGACTTATCTAATGCTTTCGAGTGTTTAAGTAGGGCGAACGCCCCAGGGCGAAAAGTGTAAACCGACAAAAATAAATAATTTGGAAATTTTGTCAGTTTACAGGGGTTCACAAATCAATGTTTCCATAGGTTATCAATGTTTTAGGGGGTTTTTCTCATGCCGTATGGTGCTGAATTAGGATTTGGTTCACGGGGGCTGCCGAGCCCGCCTGGTGGAAGCGCGATTCCGCGTCAAACGGGTGAAGTTCCTCATGTGGCCGTTGTTCCGGACCGCGAGAAGAGGGCGGCCGCCGACAAGGAGCAAGCCAAGCCGGAGATGAAGAGCCTTGCTAACCACATCAATGCTGCCTGGCAAGCTGCGCTGATTTCCAAGCAAGTGAACCGGAGCGGTGAGGTAAGCGTAGAAGAACGGTTTTTGGAGTGCTTGAGGCAGAAAAACGGCCAGTACGACCCGCAAAAGCTGAGTAAAATCCAGAAGGGCGGTGGGTCAGAGGTCTTTATGATGCTGACCAACGTGAAATGCAGGGCTGCCGAGAGCTGGATTAGGGATATTATGCTTCCACCTGGCGAGAAACCCTGGGGATTGGCGCCTACGCCGGAGCCTGAGCTGCCCCAGGCCTCAGAAGTTGAGATAATTCAGCAAGTAATCCGCGAAAGTGCTGAATTAATGACCGAAGGCGGCATTGATTCGGTGACTGAGGACCAAATAACGGACCGTATGACCGAGATGATGGCTGAGGTCCACAAGGAGAAATTGGAGCGGGCAGAGTCCGCAATATCCCGTTTTGAGGTAAAAATAGAGGATGAACTGCGCGAGGGCGGGTTTTACGCGGCGTTAAGCGAGTTTATCACCGATTTATGCACTTATCCCACCGCTTTCTTGAAGGGTCCTGTTGTTCGAAAGAAGCCCCGCCTGTCCTGGCAAGAAAATGAAGAGGGCGAAATGCAGCCGGTTGTTGTCAATAAGTTTATCAGGCAATACAAGCGTGTTTCCGGCTTCGATATTTACCCTTCCCCCAACTCTAAGAGCATCCATGACGGTTATTTACTGGAAAGACACCGGCTTAGACGGGCTGACTTGATGGCCATGAAGGGTGTTGAGGGATTTTCCAGCAAGGCGATTGACGAGGTTATGCGGGAATTTGGGACCAGTGGGCTGCGAATGTGGCTGTATGTGGACCAGGAGCGGGCTGAGGCCCTGGATAGGCCGGATTACTTCAATGATCCGGACCCGCCGATCGATTGCCTGGAGTTTTGGGGCTCTGTCCAGGGAACTAAGCTGCTGGAATGGGGCATGAGTAAAAAAGACATACCGGACCCGTGGGCAGATTACAACATTCAAGCCTGGTTGGTCGACCGGTGGGTAATTATGGCCAGGATTAACCCTCACCCGTTGGGTAACAGGCCTTACTACGCGGCCAGTTTTGATATGAACAACGAAACGATTTGGGGTCAAAGCCCGCCGATGCTTATGAGGGACATTCAGAAGATTTGTAACGCCACTGTGCGGGCCATGATTAACAACCTTGGAATTGCTTCGGGCCCCCAGGTCGAAGTTTACATGAATCGCATACAACCTGGCGAAGATGTTGAAGATATTTATCCGTGGAAAATTTGGAAAACTCAGGATGGCGGCCAGGGGAACAATCCGGCCGTCCGATTCTTCCAGCCTGATTCCATGACGCAAGGGCTCATGAGCGTGTATGAGTATTTTTTCCATCAAGCCAGTGAACAGAGCGGGATACCGGCTTACATCTATGGTTCTGCTCAAATTTGCTGTGCCGGAAAGACGGCCAGCGGGCTTTCGATGTTGATGAACGCTGCCAGTAAAACCCTCAAGGGCGTGATTTCCCACATTGACGAGCACGTTATCCGGAAGCTGATTAAAGAACACTGGATTCATGTCATGCTCTATGACGATGATATGATGAAGTCCGGAGATATAAACGTGGTGGCGCGGGCGAGCGAGTACCTGATTATTAAAGAACAGTTACAACTCAGGCTGACCGAGTTCCTGAGAGAGACAAATAACCCCGTTGACCTTGAGATTATGAAGCTGCGCGGGCGGGCAACCCTACTGAGAGAGGCTGTGAAACTCTTCAACCTACCTGAATCAATCATCCCTTCTGAAAAAGATATGAAGTCCGCGGAAGAGGCCATGAAACAGCAACAAGCACAGCAAGCGGAAATGATGGGGGCAGAAGGAGAAGGGGCTATGGGTCTGCCTGCAGGCCTGCAACCGCCTACGCCGGAAGGAGCTGCCATGCAACCTGGGGGCGCACGGGCGGGCGGTGAAGCTCGAATGGCTGCGTAATGAGCGAAGTCATTAAAGGCCTATTCGCTGACAAAGAACCTGTGGCAGCCTGTGAGTGCGGAGATACACTGTTTTTTCTTAGGACGGACGGATTTGGCGATAATTGGGAAAGGATTATAGGAACCGAGTGTGCCGGATGCGGGGATATTATTAATTGGGTAAGGGTCGAAAGAGAAGAAAAACAAAAATCTTAAACGGAGGATAAAACAATGGCGTATGGCAATCCACATAGCAAAAAGAAAGGCGGGTCCTGGAAAACTTCAACGGGACCAGGCGGGTCAAAGGCGCCCACGGCTCCAGTGAAGAAAGGGCCTGGCGGTCCGTATATCACGGGCCCTGGCGGAGCGGGTAGGGAAGCTGTACCCGAAATGAAACCGAAGGCTTGTAAACCGGTCCAGCGGGGCGGTGATAAGAGGCCTTTTATTACGGGACCAGGCGGGGCTCCTGGGTTCAGGATTGAGCTGCCGATGCACAACGAGAATGGCGACAATAACAAAGAATATACGGAAACGGAAACCGAATCTCCAGCATTGGCCGTTGAAACCGGACCAACTACCTCAGATCAGCCGGTGAAGGAAAAGAGGTCCTGGTTTCGCAAGAAAGTAAAAAAGACAAAGGGTGAGGGGTCAATCATGCGCCATAGGCGTCAACTGGAAGAGGCCCTAAGAGCCACAGACGAGGGTTAACCTTCATCCCTGAAAGGAGAGAGCATGAAGCGCCTACCGAAGATCGAGGACACTAAACTTATGACCCGTATTGCCAGGCTCCAGAGTAATACGGATTTTATTGATTTTAGAGAATGGCTTTTAATCGCTTGTAAAATCGAGGTTGTAG
>PVMS01022286.1_pt1 | contig 10359 bp, 6 predicted proteins | sample 1853461 | NCBI WGS metagenome assembly PVMS01 (sample SAMN08582032, study PRJNA380276) | Marine sediment metagenome, whole genome shotgun sequencing project. | isolation source: ocean sediment barecode stripped | collected 2017
CCGACGGCGTGTTTCGCTTAAATGACCGTGTGGTTACCGTGAAGGTGGACACCACGCCTCACAACCCCGTCAAGTGCTTCGTGGCGTGCATCGAGGAAGGCGCCAGGCAATTGGGGATAGATAAACAGGAACTGCTTGAAGCCACAGACGTCATTCGTGACGCGACAACGGCAGCCACCAATGCCATTGTGCAGATGAAGGGCCCGAAGATTGGACTGCTGGTCAGTGCAGGCACCGATAATTTTCTTTACGCCAGCGAGGAAGAGGGCCGCCAGACTCCAATCGAAAGTTTTCTGGACAGGTCCCTGGTCGCGAAAGTTGGCGAATTGGCAGGCGGCCAGGACGTAGCGGCTGCCAGTCTTGATGAGGAGTCATTTCGCGCAGCAGTAGAGCAATTGCTGGATGGCGGGGCGCGCATCCTGGTGGTGGCATTTGAAGGATCTGACCTCAACCCGGCCAACGAACTCCGGGCAAGGGAATTGTTCCAGTCGATGTTGCCTACCTTTTATCTGGGACGCCCTTTCCTCCTGCTTTCCCATCAGGTCAGCCCTGCCGGGACTGACGCGGAACGCCTGAACAGCGCTGTTATTTCAGGATATTTGCACCGCGAACTGGTGGGCTACCTCTACCGCTGCGACGATGCTGTGCGGCGCCTGGGCTATCGGCATCCCTTGCTTGTTGTGCATTCCACGGGCGGACTGGCAAGGGTAGCGAAAACGAAAGCGCTGAACACGTATAACTCCGGTCCGACAGCGGGCGTATTCGGCGCAGCACGCATTGCACGGCGCTATGGATTGTCACGCGTCGTTACCATGGATTTGGGGGGCACCAGTACAGATGTCGCCTTCATTAAAGACGGTCAGCAACAACTCTCTTTCAGCGCCGAAATCGAGAGGGTGAATGTGAGTGTCCCGATGATCGATGTCGTGGGGCTGGGTGGCGGCGGAGGCTCGATTGTGTCACTCCACGGAGACCGACTTCAAGTGGGGCCCGAAAGCGCTGGCGCTGTTCCCGGCCCGGTCTGCTACGACCTGGGTAGCAGCGCGCCAACGGTCACCGACGCCAATGTAGTCCTGGGCTTGATCTCACCCGACAATTTCCTGGGGGGCCGGCGGCGCATTAACATCGATTCAGCCAGGCAATCAATCGAACAAACGGTCGCGCGCCCCTTGCATTTCGAAATAGATGACGCCGCGCTCGAAATTCGGTCCGTGTTGGCAGAAAGCCTGGCCAGCTCCATCCGCGCTGAAGCCGAAAAACGTTCCTTCTCACTGGAAGGCGCCGTGATGTTTGCATATGGTGGCGGAGGACCTCTTCACGCCGCCGAAATCGCAGCCGCTGCTGGCGTCTCTGCTTTTTACATGTTTCCTGAGAGTCCGGTCTTCAGTGCAGCCGGATCATCAACGATGGATGTCCAGCATTTCTACGAGTGCCGAGTGCAAATGGCGGAAGGTGAAAAACCGGGTCAGGCGCTCGACCGCGTGGCAGCCGGATTGCGGGGTCGCGCCCATCGGGACATGCGTGGCGAAGGTTTCGATTCCGCCACGGCAAAGCTGCAGTTCGTGCTGGACTCCCTGGGCGGCAGGCAGTTCGTGTTTGATGGTTTGGAGTTGGATGAGGCAGTCGTGGAGACTGCCGCTGGCGGTCTGCTTCGATTGATGGCCACCATAGAGACAGGCGGGCGAGACGATACGACAATGGGGATTACGCCTCCGGCGAGTAAGGCAGGCGCGGATGAGCGCGAGATTGCCTGGGCCGGTGGGAAAAACATGACCCCGGTTTATTCCTACCCCGAACTTGTGGCAGGCGAACGGATCGACGGCCCTGCACTGGTGGAAACAGCAGAGACCACTTGCGTGATTCCGCAACGATGGCGCGCCGAAACGGACTCCTTCGGAGCGCTGAAGGTTTGGCAAGATTGAACGGCGAGGCAGTAACATGAATTTGAGACCCATTACCGAGTATCTGGCCATCGACCTTACCAAAGAACGATGGCTTTGCCGGCGCTGCGATCATGATATTGGAGACGCGCGCAAGGACTATAAACAGGGCCTTGTCATCCGCGCACGGGACCCGAAAGAGATCCATTCCTCAGGATTGGATTTACCGCGTCTTTATCCGGACCCGCAGTGGTGCCAGGTGATTGAAATGTATTGTCCCGTCTGTGCGGTTCTTATCGAGGTTGAGTATCTGCCGCCCGGTTACCCGCTGACCCATGATATTGAGCTGGATATTGATGCATTGAAGAAAACCGAAGCTCCGGGGGACCAATGAACAATCCGATGGGCTCCTCCGGCGCCTCGATCAGTATTGATGTTGGCGGCACCTTTACCGATTGCTACCTGAGCCTCGACGGCAGAACTTCATGGGGGAAAGCATCCACCACACCCGATGACTTCTCGCGTGGTTTCCTTAACGCTCTGGCAGAGGCCTCGCAAGGACTGGGCCTCGAAGTTGAAGAGTTGCTTACCGGCGCCATGATTCTCAGATACTCCACCACGATTGCGCTGAACGCACTTTTGCAGCGCTCCGGGCCTCGCCTGGGACTGATTACGACTCGCGGACACGAGGATATGCTGTTTATTGGTAATGGCCGGGCCTGGGGAGATGGCCTACCGGTCAGGGAGCAGCGTCGGGTTGCCCAGGCACAGATGCCTGAAAGCCTGATACCTCGAGATATGGTGGTTGGGCTCAGCGAGCGTGTTGATATGTTCGGACATATCGTAAGGCCACTGGCCGATGAAGAAGTACTCAGCGGATTGCAGTACCTGGTCGACCGGGGCGTGCAGGGAATCATTGTGTCGCTGCTGTGGAGTTCGGCCAATTCAGAACACGAAAAAGCCGTCAAGCGGATCATCAATGATGAGTACCCGGAAGTTTACCTGGGTAACATCCCGGTTCTGCTGTCCAGCGAGGTCGTTCCAAAATGGCGTGAATATACGCGTACTACAACCACTGTCCTGAACGGTTATCTCCACAGTGAGATGACCAACCAGCTGATGGGTATTACGGATCGCCTGCGGGATCTGGGTTACAGGAAACCGCTGCAGATGGTACAAAATACCGGGGGTGTCGCTAAACTCTCGCGTACGCGGGTAGTGGACACCTACCAATCGGGCCCGGTGGCTGGGCTGATGGGGAGTGGCGCAAGGGCGCGGGGCCTGGGAATTGACAACGTTATTTGTACCGACATGGGCGGCACCAGTTTTGATCTCGGCGTGCTGGTTGGCGGAAGCCCGAAGTTCTATTCAGTAAGACCAGTGATCGATCGTTGGGCGGTTGATCTGCCTTTGCTGGAAGTCAAATCAATTGGAACAGGGGGCGGCTCAATCGCCTGGCTGAACAAGGCCTTCGGCAATCGCCTGGAAGTGGGTCCCGCCAGTGCTGGATCAATGCCTGGTCCAGCCTGTTATGGTTTGGGTGGAACCCAGGCCACGGTCACTGATGCTGATGTTGTGCTCGGCTACCTCAACCCGGACAATTTCCTTGGCGGGCGCATGGAGCTGGAGGCTGATGAATCGGCCAGGGCGATCCGACGGAATATTGCTGACCCAATGGGCATATCCGTTGAGCAGGCGGCGCTTTCCATCAAGCGTGTCGCGGATGAGAAGATGGGTGTGGAAATCTTCAAGGAAGTCGTCCTCAAGGGTTTCGACCCGCGCGACTTTGTGCTTTTTGCCTATGGGGGCGCCGGACCTGCACATTGCTGCGGTTACGCACAGGCACTTGGCATCAGCAGGATTTTTCTTTTTCCCGAATCTTCTGTTTTTTGCGCTTATGGGGCTTCCATGCTTGATGTGGCGCATATCTACGAGCGTGCCCGGCCGCTGATGTTGTTTGATCCTTCAGATGGCTCATATCTTGAGGATTACCCGGCTTTCAACGATGCAGTCGGCGAACTCGAAGACGATTTGAAACGGGACATGATCGCGGAAGGACTTGATCTTGGCGGCATGCAGCTCTCTCTGGAGCTCGAATTGCGATACGGCTCCTCGCCGGTTACCCAGCGGATTCGATGCAAATCACTTCGACTTGAGAGCGAAGAGGACGTACAGGCACTGTACCGGGACTTTCGCTCGCACCTCATGCAACTCAGTTTTGGTGTTGACCTTCCGGAAGCCCCGGTGCGCATCGAGACCTTTGCGCTAAGCGGAAGTGTCCCGACTGTACATGAAGTGAAGAATGGTCAGGTTTCAGACAGTGAAAATAAGAGCGGCAATCAGCATAAATCACCTCAGGGTGAGCGCGGTGTGATCTGGGACTCCAGCCTGGTCCGGGTGAAGACTACCGTGTTCCTCATTGAAGAACTCAACGAGGGCGACCTGGTCGTGGGCCCGGCCATTGGTGAGGCAACGGATACCACTTACGTTATTCCAACCGGCTGGGAACTCTCGGTCATGCAGGGAGGGGTCTGCGAGCTGCGGATGAATACATAGGAATGAAAATCGGAGGCAAGCGAACCATCGTCGATCTCTTTCTCGAGAACGTCGATCGCGTTCCGGACAAGCCCTTCGTCAGGTTTGCCGGAACCGAGTTCAGCTATGGTGAATTGGGCCGCAAGTCGGCACTGATGGCCAAAATTCTGAGTGAAGCCGGTATTGGACATCGCAGCCGGGTAGCACTTTCCATCAGCAATCGACCAGCTTTCCTCGTTGCTTTCCTGGGCATTCTTCGTTGTGGCGCTACTGCGGTCCCGCTCAACACACTCTACAAGCCCGATGAAACCCGGTACGCTATTGAACATGCGCAATGCGAGGCGATCGTTACCGAGGAGGGCCTTCTTTCAAGCGTAATCGAAGCCTGTCGGCTGGCCAACCATAATTTGGCCGTGTTGCTCGCAGCCGCTAAGGATGAGGGGTCTTTTGTTCTCCACACCAGCCAGGTCCGGGCCGGACATGAAATTAAACCGCCAGCCTGGCCGGTCCCGAACGATCTGGCGGGTATATTTTATACATCCGGCACCACAGCCCGACCCAAGGGCGTCATGATCTCGCACGAAAACATGATGTATTCAGCAGAAGTCACGATCAAATCCCTGGGCCTGCGTGATAATGACGTTCCTTTGCTGGCGTTTCCGCTATTTCATGTCAATTCACTCTTCTACGGAATTCTTACCGCCATTGTCCTGCAAGGGGCGGTGGGACTGGTCAGCGGATTTTCTGTGTCGAATTACTGGAAGGACGCCGTGCAGGCAGGCGCAACCTGGACTCCGGGGGTAACCGGCCCCCTGGCCAGACTCTTGCAGCAACAGGAAGAGTCAGTTGCAGAGTCCCATCACACCATGCGATTTGCCGTCGGTGGCATGTTTGCCAGTGTCGACCAGATTAGGGATTTTGAAAAGCGATTCGGTGTGAAACTGATCCAGGGGTGGAGCATGACTGAGACAGTCAGCCTGGGAACTCTTCATCCTGTTGACCGGCCAACCTCTATTCCATTGGTGAGCGGAATCGGCTACCCCACGCTGGGTCAGGAAATCCGCTTGATCCGGGACGATGGAAATGAAGCCGATGTAGGGGAACCTGGTGAAATCCTCTATCGCTCACCGAGCCCTTTCGCCGGCTACCTCAATGATGAGCAGGCGACCCGGGAGGCCTTCACCGGGGATGGCTGGTTTCGGACAGGGGATGTCGCCTGTATGGACGAAACGGGTTACCTGGCCTTCATGGACCGTAAGAAGGAAATGATCAAGACCAAGGGTGAGAATGTGGCGGCAGCAGAGGTAGAGCGCGCCCTCAACGAACATTCGCGTGTGCAGGAGTCGGCAGCTATCGGTGTTCCGGTCAAGGATGGTTTGTGGGGTGAGCGCATTGAAGCATACGTTGTAAAAAGTGCAGATGCTGATGTCGACGGAGATGAGCTGATCCAGTGGGTCGCGCGGCGGCTGGCGGACTTCAAGGTACCCAGGGTCATCCATTTCATCGACCAATTACCCAAAACACCGCTGGGCAAGATTCAACGACAGAAACTCAGGTGAAGCATGAATGACAATCTGGAAAAATTCAGCATAGGCTACATGCTCGACACGAACTTCGGTCCCTACGCACGGCCGGAACCGGGCCCGGATACCATAAAGGAATGCGTTGATCAGTTAATCGAGGAAGGCATCCTGGCCGAGCAAGTGGGTTTCGAGGGGATCTTTGTGCCGGAACGGCATATGCGCACGGAGACAATGTTTCCCAATCCGCTGATGTTACTGGCTGCGCTGGCAGTGAAAACCGAGCGGGTCAGACTGGGCACCTTCGCGTTGATCCCGAGCTACGGCTGGAATCCCATGCAGCTGGCTGAATCAACGGCACTGGTCGATCAGATATCCGGTGGGCGCCTGACACTGGTTGTCGCCATGGGGGTCCTTGAGGATTCCTGGCGCATGTTCGGTGTAAACGGAGCGCATCGACTATCGTTGTTCACTGAAACAGTTGAGGTCCTCAAAAAAGCCTGGACTTCCAGGGAACCATTCAGCTTCGAAGGTAAGCGATTTCAATTCGAAGACGTCATCCTGACGCCCAAGCCCTATCAGCAGGACCCGCACCCGACACTCTGGGGCGGCGGGCAAATTGAAGCGGCCATCAAGCGGGCCGGAACCTACGCTTCGGGATGGTGCGGCGACCCGTTCCCTTTGCACATGGACACCTGGAACCGCCAGACTGATTTATTTCGGGAGGAAGCGCGAGCACACGGCGTGAAGGATCCAAAAATCATCCTGATGCGCGACGGCTTCGTGGCTGAAACCTACGAGGAGGCGGAAGAGGTTTACGGTGAAGCATTCGTGGCCGAAATGCTCTTCTATTATGACCTTGGGATATTGAGTCACCATGATCCCAGCATTCAGTCGCGTGAGGATGTGACGATTGACAAACTACGTGAATCGCTGGTCATCGGCTCGCCACAGGATTGTATAGAAGCTCTCGAGCGTTATCGCGATGAGTACCGGGTTGATTATGTGAACATGCGCTTTCGGATGCCGCTGGGCCCATCCAGTGAGGCGACCAGGCGCTGCATCCGGATGTTTGGCGAGACCGTCCTTCCCCATTTCAACTAATATTAGAAACTAGAGGATCACACAAATGCCACAAGACGTCAGTTTCATTGAGCAACGACGCTACCGTCCTGAGCCGATAAGCAAGCGCGAGGCCAGCTGCATCGGCGCCGTCACACATGAAGACTACAGCGTTTATACGCAGCGACTGGCGAGCGCCTGTGAGGAGGGCAAAGAAATGTTGGTTCGGTTGGGAATCTCCGAGCCGCTGCAATCCGGGGATGTGTGCCACGCCTACTACACCGCCCGGGGTGACCTGGCACTGGCCGAGTTGGGCACCTTTCTGCACGCCATCACGGGGACCGTTCCGATCAAGTTCGTACTCAAGCACTACCAGGATGACCCGACAGTGGGTTTACAGGACGGGGACATCTTTTTCTGCAATGAAGCGATCTACGGCGGATTACATAATCCGGACCAGATCGTGTACATGCCGGTGTTCTGGGAAGGGGAATTGATCAGCTGGGTGTCATCGGCCGGGCATGAGCCGGAAACGGGCGCGACGGAACCCGGGGGGCAGCCGGCGGACGCCCGGGACCGCTATGCAGAGGGCCTGAAGGTACCACCGATAAGGATTGGGGAAAACTTCAGGTTGCGACGCGACATGATGGAGTTTTTTCAAAACATGGTGAGATATCCGGAGATGATCGCGACAGATACCGCGGTGAAGCTGGCGGCGTGTTTACGCCTACGGGCGCGCTTGCTTGAGATTGTAGAGCGGCAAGGGACCGAGTTTGTTGTGGGCTTGTTGCGAAAAGTGATCGAAGACAGTGCGGTGGCGGCCAGGGAGAGGGTCGGCAAATTACTGGATGGCCAGTATCGCTGCGCGGGATTCCTGGACACATACGGACCCGCTGAAGCGCTGCTGCGGGTGCCGTGCGTACTGACCAAAAAAGGAGAGAAACTGATTGTGGAGTTTGCGGGTGCGTCACCGCAGCTTCCAGGCCCGTTCAACGCGTTCGAGCACGTGGTTTATGCGCACCTTGTTTGCATGCTGTTTCAATATTTCTTTTCTGACTTGCCGGGCAGTGCCGGGACGCTGGAAGCGTTCGAGGTCAGGTGTGAGAAAGGGACGTTTCTGAATGCCGATGTGCAGGCGGCGGTATCAAGCGGAACCGCAATGGGTCCGATGCCGGGGAACGTGTTCATGATGTGTTTGATCAAGGCGATGTTTGCCTCGCAGGACCCGGACACACTGGCGAACGTTGCGCTGCCGCCGGGCGCCTGTGCGAGGTCGTTCTTTTTTGGTGGCATCAACCAGTTCGGTAAGGAGGTTGCGGGAGTATGCCTTCGGCCCAGCAATACGGCGGGCCTGGGGGCGCGGCCGGACAAAGACGCGGTAGACGCCGGATCGTTCTGGTGGGTGGGCCGGGGCAACGCTGTCGATGTAGAACACGAGGAAGCTCTTAATCCCTACCTGGTGGAGTATTCGAACTTTGCCCCTGATAACGCAGGTCCCGGGAAGTACCAAGGCGGCGCAGGAATGTCCTACGGCGTACGGGTACACAACACGCCGAGTTTCTACGTGCAGACATTTGGGTTGGCCAGCCGATTTCCCACGAACTCGGGATTATTCGGTGGCTATGCGGCGAACGTACGGCCTGCTATTCGAATCGTTGGGGCTGGTGGAGAGCAAGCTACAGAAGAGCGGTCTCCTTTCTCCCCGCGCAATGAATTTGATTTGATAGACATGGCGCAGGCCAGGGGCATGGATCTGCAGCTGACGCCAGCCCAACAAATTGGCACTGTATTCCAGGACGGTGATTTCATTGGTGTCACCGGGCCTGGCGGAGCCGGTTACGGAGATGTCCTGGAAAGGGACTCGCAGGCGGTGGCGGCCGATGTTGCCAGGGGGGTTATCAGCCGCTGGACCGCAGAAAACGTCTACTGCGTCGTTTTCGACGATGATCAGCGCATTGATCAACAGGCCACGCTGGAGCGGCGGGAAGAAGAACGCAGGCAAAGGCTGGCGCAGGCGAAGCCCTACCAGGAATTCGTTGAGGAGTGGTCGAAACTGAAGCCGCCCGAAGATGCCCTGACCCTGTACGGAGAATGGCCCGGGCCTTCGCCAGACGAGAGCACCGCCATGGAAGAGGGGGCTCGGTTAAGTGGATGAGCAAACGCCTTCGAGCCGTGAGGTTGTCATGGCGGCGATCGAAGCAGCGCGCAGCGGACTGGGCGATGATTTTGTTGCCTGTTTTTCCGATGATCTCGATTTCTGGTTTCCCGGTACAACCCCGATTTCAGGCCGCCGCCAGGGTTTGCCGGCATTCAAGGAATATTTGGGTCAGGTTGCCTCTTATCTGAGCGAGATGATTGTGCTGGAACTGACCAACGTAGTCGTTACCGGTGAGTGGGTATTTACTGAAGCATCGGGTCATGGAGTAACCAAGAAAGGCCTGGACTATGACAATACCTATTGCCTGGTCTGGCAGGTGCGGGACGGTAAGGTAATCAGGTTTACCGAATACTGTGATACCGAACTCGTCTCCAACGTATTATGTGTCTGAGCGGTATATAGTCACTACGGTCGCACCCCCAAGGCCGAGGTTATGCTGTAGCGCGACTTGCGCTCCATCGACCTGACGCGCCCCGGCATTACCACGCAACTGGGTGCACAGCTCGAAACATTGCGCAAGACCCGTGGCGCCTATGGGATGCCCTTTTGACATCAATCCACCGGAGGGGTTTACCACGTACCTGCCACCATAGGTATTGTCACCATCTGCGATTAATGCGGATGCTTCACCTTCTGCGCAGAGTCCGAGGGCTTCATAGGTAATCACTTCGTTTGGAGTAAAACAATCATGTAATTCAATAACCTGTATGGATTCCGGCCCTAAGCCCGCCTCTTCATAGCAGTGCTGTGCTGCGCGACGGGTCATATCGGCACCGACCAGTTCAATCGGATCAGTCCAGGTCGTCGGTGTATCTGTGGTCATGGCCTGGGCGATGATTTCCACTCCGTTGTTAATACCATGTCTAATGGCAAATGTCTCACTGCAGATAAGAGCCGCTCCAGCACCGCAGGTGGGCGGACAGGACATCAAGCGGGTGACTTTTACCTGAAAAAATATGACGCGAAAGCGGAAATATTTGCCAGGGTATCGGTCAAAACACGCAGCCATGCCGTACATAACCCCTATTCCCTGTTCACCGCGGAACTGAGCGAGAAAGAAGTATTGAGTTCGCCTGAACTCTATGGGGGATACCTCACCCGCCTGATGTCCTGTCCGCCCACCTGCGGTGCTGGAGCGGCTCTTATCTGCAGTGAGACATTTGCCATTAGACATGGTATTAACAACGGAGTGGAAATCATCGCC
>PVMS01164858.1_pt1 | contig 10358 bp, 10 predicted proteins | sample 1853461 | NCBI WGS metagenome assembly PVMS01 (sample SAMN08582032, study PRJNA380276) | Marine sediment metagenome, whole genome shotgun sequencing project. | isolation source: ocean sediment barecode stripped | collected 2017
AACTCGCTGAGAAGGTCCTTGGAAGGAGTATCTGATGTGCAGAATGAACCCATATAGGGGGAAGGGCATTATTTTCATCTTTCTTTTGGCAACCTTCTCTCTATTTTTTTACGGCCCGGCTCTAGCGGCAGGCGAAAGCGCCCCGGCGGATGTCCATGGGAGTTCCCAGGAGGGTGCACAATCGGGCGTTCATGAAAGCGGCGATGGGGAAGGGCATGGTGCAGACCGCAGTGCTGATCTTCGAGATCTCCTCTACCGTTTTATCAATTTTGCCCTTCTGATCATTATCCTTGTCTGGGTCCTGAAGAAAGCGGATATCAAGAGTCTTTTTTTCCAAACGCATCGATGACATCCGTGAGAAACTGGAAACCCTGAAAAGGGATAAGGAAGAGGCTGAAGAGAAATATCAAGTCATTGATAAGAAGCTCAAAGCGTTTGAAAAAGAGCGAATTGAAATCATCGAGCAATATAAACAAGAAGGTGAGGCGGAAAAAGAACGTATTATTGCTGAGGCAAATCTCAGAGTTCAGCAGATCATCGAGCAGTCGGAAGCCACCATTCAACAGGAAATACAGACCGCGAAAGACAGACTAAAGCAGGAGGTGGTGAATCTGTCTGCTCAAAAAGCGCAGGAAATCATAGCGAGAGAAATGAAAGATGAGGATCAAGATCGCCTGGTCCAAGACTTTATTGAAAGGGTTGGGAAAATACATTGATCGGATCAAAGGTCTCTAAAAGATATGCAAAGGCCCTGTTGGGCCTGGGACAAGAGGATGGTCATTTTGAAGAATATGGCAGGAACCTGCAGGACTTTTCCGGATTTTGTGAGGTCCACAAAGAAGTCCTGGGGGTCGTTGCAAACCAGATTTTTCCGGTTGAAGACCGCAGACAGATTCTCAAGGCTCTCTTGGAAAAAAGCACCTATTCAGATGTGGTAAAGAATTTTTTTAATTTATTGCTTGATAAAAACAGAATCGGAATAATCCACCAAATAACCGATCATTATGAAAGACTCACGGATGACATTTCAAACATAGCCCGCGCCGAAATCGTCACGCCCAGGCCTCTGAAAGAAGATGCACAAAATAGGCTGGAAAAGGTCTTGGGAGATCTTACTTCCAAAAAAATCAAAGTAGAGGTCAAAGAGGATAATAGCCTCATCGGGGGGATCGTCGTCAAAATAGGCGATTGGGTTTTGGATGGAAGTGTAAAGACCCAGCTTGAAGGGTTAAATGAATCATTGAAAAGAGGTGAATAGAACCAATGGAAATAAGAGCAGAAGAAATCAGTCAGGTCATTAGAGGACAGATTAAGGACTATGAAAAGAAGATTGAAATGAGCGAAACCGGGACCGTTTTGTCCGTGGGGGACGGTATCGCACGTGTCCATGGCGTTGAAAACGCGATGACCATGGAGATGCTTGAATTTCCGGGAGGCATATTTGGTCTTTGTCTTAATCTGGAAGAAGACAACGTGGGTGTAGCCATCATGGGCGATGACACGAAAATCAAAGAGGGGGATACCGCCAAGAGGACCGGCCGACTCGCAGAGATACCGGTGGGAGATGCGGTACTCGGCAGGGTGATCGACGCGGTGGGGACCCCCATTGATGGGCAGGGACCCATCAACTCAGATGAGACACGCAGGGTTGAAAAGGTGGCCCCTGGAGTCATCAACCGACAACCCGTTCACGAACCCATGTACACCGGTATCAAGGCCATCGATGCCATGACGCCTATCGGAAGGGGGCAGCGGGAATTGATCATCGGAGACAGACAGATCGGTAAAACCGCCATCTGTGTGGACGCCATCCTCAATCAGAAAGAGACGGGTGTCTACTGTATCTATGTGGCTATCGGTCAGAAAAAATCCACCGTGGCCCAGGTTGTCGATGTACTCAGAAAAAACGGGGCCATGGAATACACCACAGTCGTTTCGGCATGCGCCAGTGACCCTGCCACACAACAGTTTATTGCACCATACTCCGGTTGTGCCATCGGGGAATATTACAGAGACAACGGTAAACATGCCCTCATTATCTATGACGACCTTTCAAAACAGGCTACCGCTTACAGGCAGGTGTCCCTGCTTCTCCGGCGTCCCCCCGGACGAGAGGCCTTTCCTGGTGATATCTTCTACAACCACTCCCGTCTCCTTGAACGTGCGGCCAAATTGAACGACGAACTGGGGGCCGGTTCGCTCACGGCTTTGCCCATCATCGAGACGCAAGCGGGCGATGTCTCCGCCTATATTCCAACAAACGTGATCTCCATTACCGATGGGCAGGTGTACTTGGAACCCAACCTATTCTTTTCAGGGATAAGACCGGCCATCAATGTGGGGCTCTCCGTTTCACGGGTGGGTGGTGCAGCCCAAACCAAGGCCATGAAAAAAGTTGGTGGCAGCCTTCGGCTGGATATGGCCCAATTCCGAGAACTGGAGGCCTTTGCCCAGTTCGGCAGCGATCTTGACAAGTCGACCCAACAGCAACTCAATCGAGGCCGCAGACTGGTTGAGGTCCTTAAGCAAGCTCAGTACCAGCCCATGCCTGCCCAGAACGAAATCATGATCCTCTTTGCAGCCGCTTATGGTTATCTGGACGAATGGCCCGAGGAAAAGGTGAGCGAATACGAGCAACAGATGCTGGAGTTTATGGAGAGCAAGTATGGTGATCTCTTAAGCGAGGTCAAAGAAAAAGGGGAAATCTCTGATGAGTTGGAGGAAAAATTAAAGAAGGCCTTGGATGAGTTCAAGACGGCCTTCCAGTCAAACGCCGAGGCCTGAACGGCTGAATGACCCGATAAACAGTCGTGGCGTGTTTGGGTAGGCCTTTCCGTCCGAACGAGGAACGACAGTCGACTTAACGTCTCCATAACATGAATTTTCAAACAGAGAAAGATAGATGGCCACTTTAAGAGATATATTGCGCAAGATAGATGCCGTTAAAAAGACGAAGCAGATCACCAGGGCCATGAATATGGTGGCTGCCTCCAAGCTCCGAACGACACAAGCGAAGATGGAGAATTTCGACCCCTATGCAAAAAAATTCGCCGAGGTCCTCGAGAATCTGGCGAGCCGTACCGATCCGGAGATTCATCCATTACTCAATAAAAAAGAAAAGATATCAAAGGTCGAGTTGCTTCATTTTACGTCAGACAGGGGTTTGTGCGGAAGTTTTAACATGAATCTCATCTCGGCAGGTGCGAAGTGGGTGAAAGAACAACAGTCGAAAGGATTGGACTGTGCCCTCACCCTGGTCGGCAGGAAAGGGCGGGACTACTTCAGGAAAAGAGATTATCACATATCTGTCGACCACGTAGCCATTTACGGAAATGTCGACATCGCCTTTGTAAATCAGATGGCAAAGGATCTGAGCGACCGGTATCTGGCCGATGAGATAGATGAAGTCTACATGATGTATTCCCGTTTTATCAGCATGGCGAAGCAAGAGCCTACGCTTGTTCAACTGATTCCCATAGTCCCTCCGCAAGGGGAAAAGGGCCCCGAAGACATGGCAGAATATCTGTGCGAACCGAATGCTGAGGAGCTACTCATCGAATTGTTGCCTAAACATCTCAGCGTGCAGATATACAATGCCTTTCTACAGAATGAAACCAGTGAGAACGCTTCGCGCATGGCGGCCATGGACAATGCCTCAAAGAACTGCTCTGATTTGATTGAAAATCTGACCCTGGTATACAATAAAGCGCGACAGGCGACTATCACTGCGGAATTGATGGATATTGTCGGCGGTGCTGAGGCCCTTAAATAAAAAACGAACTACCCCACTGCAGAGCAGCGGGACATCAGATGTCATGCCGGACGTGTAGCTGACTGTAGATGCTTAATTTCTTACAGTCAGTAGCTGACTGTAGATGCTTAATTTCTTACAGTCAGCATGATCCAGCATCCAATAAGGAGGTCGTGAGAAGATGATGAAGGATGGTAAAATAATTCAGGTTATGGGGCCTGTCGTTGATGTGGAATTTGCCGAAGGGGATCTTCCCTCAATTTTTACGGCATTGCAAATAACAAACCCCGCGATAGATGATCAAGAAGGCAATCTCGTTGTGGAAGTTGCCCAGCATTTGGGTGACAACGTGGTCCGCACCATTGCCATGGACATCACAGACGGTCTTGTTCGAGGTATGCCGGTTAAGAATACGGGGAACCCCATTATGATGCCTGCAGGGGATCCTATTCTTGGCAGGATCCTGAACGTTGTGGGCAGGCCGGTCGATGGGTTGGGCCCCGTGGATACCAAAGAGTATTTGCCCATTCGCAGGCATGCGCCCGAATTTGTAGAACTGGACACCACAGTCAATGTGCTTGAGACCGGTGTCAAAGTCATAGACCTCCTGGTGCCCTTCCCACGTGGTGGTAAAATGGGTATGTTCGGGGGCGCCGGCGTGGGGAAGACGGTCGTCATGATGGAAATGATCCATAACATTGCTATGGAGCATGGCGGCATCAGCGTTTTCGCCGGCGTGGGTGAGCGGACTAGGGAAGGAAATGACCTCTATCTGGAAATGAAGGAATCAGGAGTTCTTCCAAAGGCGGCGCTGATCTATGGACAGATGACCGAACCGCCCGGTGCACGGGCGAGGGTTGCCCTGTCTGCCCTTACGGCTGCGGAATATTACCGTGATGAAAAAGGTCAGGATGTGCTCCTGTTTATCGATAACATCTTCCGGTTCACCCAAGCGGGATCGGAAGTTTCAGCCCTTTTGGGTCGAATACCCTCCGCTGTCGGTTATCAACCGACCCTCGGTACGGATTTGGGTGAACTTCAGGAACGGATCACTTCAACCAAAAAAGGTTCCATCACCTCTGTGCAATGTGTCTATGTACCGGCGGATGACCTCACGGACCCTGCCCCTGCGACGACATTTGCCCATCTGGACGGCACGGTGGTCCTTTCTCGTCCCATCTCCGAACTGGGCATCTATCCGGCGGTGGACCCCCTCGATTCCACCTCGCGAATTCTCGATCCTAATGTGGTCGGATTGGAGCATTACCAGGTGGCGAGGCAGACCCAGCAGATTCTTCAAAAATATAAAGATCTCCAAGATATCATTGCGATTCTGGGGATGGACGAACTCTCCGATGAAGACAAACTGACCGTTGCCAGGGCCAGGAGAATCCAGAGATTTTTGTCACAACCATTCCATGTCGCAGAGACGTTTACCGGGAAAAAAGGGGCATATGTGCCTGTCGCGGAAACCGTCAAGGGCTTCAAAGAAATCATTGAAGGGAAGCATGATGATTTGCCTGAGGCGGCATTTTATATGGTCGGCGGTATCGAAGAGGTCCAGGAAAGGGCCGAAGAGATGGCTTCAGCCTAAACAGGGGGTTTCATTTCATGGGAAAAATATTTTTGGAAGTGGTCACCCCGGAAAAGGTTGTGGTCAGTCAAGAGGTAGATATGGTGGTTGCGCCTGGGACTGAAGGTGAATTTGGCATCCTGCCGAGTCATATTCTTTTTCTGTCCGGCATCATCCCGGGGGAAATGCGATATAACTCTGGATCCGAGACCGTGTCACTGGCAGTTTCGACCGGATTCGCAGAGGTCTCCGACGATAAAGTATCGATCCTCGTGGATGCCGCCGAGAGAGGGACCGAAGTGGATATTGGAAGGGCCCAACAGGCCGCGGAAAGGGCCCGAGAGAGACTGGCGAAAGGGAAGAGTGCCGAAGATATCGACTACTCGAGGGCGGAAATCGCTCTGAAAAGGGCTATTGCACGACTCAAAGTAGCCGAGAAATTTCACTAATAGAAAGACTCCAACCTTCGGTTGGGGTTCTTCACCTATGAAAGACCAAAAGGGCAAGCAATTAAAAGGCTTGCCTTTTTTATTGATTTTTTCAAACTCTAGGGATAATATGGAAAAAATTTCATAAAAAGGGATATCTTCCGAGCGATTTCATGATAAATCGATAAATATTCATCGGGCGGTAATGGCATGTTATGGAAAGAGACGGGGAGTTGAATCACTTCCAGTTGCTCGAAGAGAGGGTCGATTCTCTAATCCAATTCATCAGAGCCTTTAAGAAGGAAAAGGAATCGTCTATTGAAAGGTTCCGCATTCAAGAGGAAAAAATAGCGGACCTGAAGGGTGATATAGAACTTTTATTAAGAGCCCGAGACAGGGCCAAACAAATGATTTCATCTCTTCTGACGAAGATTGAAAAGTTGGAACTATGAATCATCAAGTGAGTACCACTTTTCATCAAAATGCAAAAGACCCTTCTTTTCCCCGCAAAAATCGTCCCTCTCCAGGGTGGCCTAACCTGGACAAGATCAAAGGAATCGTTTCAGAATCACCCTGTTCAGGTTTTTCCTTGCTCGGAAAAGAATCCCGACCGAAGGTTGGGGTGTCTGCTGTCCTGATGAAAGTTCTTTTCAGCCGGACAGCCAAAAAGCCCTAATGGCTTTTTCACGTAAAGGATAGATTTGATGAAGCAGATCAAAGTGAAAATATACGATCAGGAGTATGTGATTAAAAGCGATGAAAACGTGGATCAATTAAACCGGATAGCGGACTATGTCAATGATAAATTAAAAGAGATACAGGATAATACCGAAGGGCTTTCGGAGAAAAAAATGGCCATCCTTGTTGCCTTAAATATAGCGAGTGAATATTTCCAGGCCATTAAGGAGCGTGATGAACTCTCGGGAAATATCCGTCAAAGGACTGAGGCACTTTTAAACAATATCGACTCCGTTATGGATTGAGGGGATGTTGAATCTGTGAGGGTACAAAAATTTTTCCCTGGTTTAGAAACATTCGGGATTAGATCGAACCAAATTCAAAGGCGAGCTTGAATATATAAAATGAACAATTTTGCAGAGGGCTGAGAGCAATAATAGCACTAAGGTGAACGAGATATAATATGGCTTATGTTGATTTAGATGAAATTGAGTTAACGTGTTTATATCCCTACATAAAAAACATGCATTTTAAGCTGTATTCAAGGCCGTGTTGAGTTACCGGCCTTTCTTTCCAACCGAAACCATCCTTAGGCAAACAGTCCCGCTATCGTTCATATCTTTATATATTCAACAGTTTAAAAAGGATCAAATTAAGCGAAAAAAGTCAAGGAATCACGGAAGACATGTCTGTTCCTTTTTTCCCTTGAGATTTGCTTTTTTCAATTTGTTGAAACAATGAAGAAGGATACTTTACTATGACACTCATTCAAATTTTCGGTGTCACACTGGCGGGACTCGTTCTTGGTGTTTTTATCGGTTTTTATACCCGGAAGAAGATCGTAGAAAGCCAGTTTGATTCCATAAAAAACTATTCAAAAAAGATCATCAACGAGGCCCACAGGGAGGCTAAAAACCTGAAAAAGGAGTCTATGCTCAAGGCAAAGGACACCCTTTATCAAATGAAACTCGACTTTGAGAATGAGACCAAGGAGAAGAGGGCGCAGGTACAGGCCCAAGAAAAAAGGTTTTTTCACAAGGAAGAGAATCTGGATAATAAGATATCGCAATATGAGCAAAAGGAACAGAAGTTCGCCAAACGAGAAAAAGGAATTGAGCAGATGGAAGAGGAGTTGAACAAGAGTCAACTTCGATATCAGGAACTCATGGACAGGCAGCGACAGGAGTTGGAACGGGTCGCGGGGATATCAAGTAAAGAAGCTAAAGGTTTGCTGATCTTATCGATGGAATCTGAAGCCAAACATGATGCCGCCAAGCTCATCCGAAAGATTGAAAATGAAGCGAGAGAATCGGCCGATCGTAAGACCCAAGAAATCCTGGCCTTGGCAGTAAAAAGATACGCAGGTGACTATGTGACGGAAAAGACCGTCTCCGTTGTTAACCTGCCTAATGAAGAGATGAAAGGGAGAATCATAGGCCGAGAAGGAAGGAACATCCGTGCCATCGAAGCGGCGACCGGCATAGACTTGATCATTGATGACACACCGGAAGCGGTTATCCTTTCCGGTTTTAACCCGGTGAGACGAGAAGTGGCCAAGATATCCCTGGAGAGATTGATTGATGATGGCAGGATTCATCCCGCCAGAATTGAGGAGATTGTCGAAAAGGTCAGCAAAGAAATTGAAGCGAGCATCAAGGAAGCGGGCGAGCAGGCTACCTTCGATGTGGGGGTGCACGGGATTCATGGCGAGATTGTAAAATTGATCGGTCGGTTGAAATATCGATCCAGCTACGCACAGAATGTGCTTCAACATTCCAAAGAAGTCGGCTTTCTTTGCGGCATCATGGCTGCGGAACTTGGATTGAACGTTAAACAGGCCAAAAGGGCAGGTCTTCTACATGATATCGGCAAGGCCATTGATCATGAAGTGGAGGGTCCCCATGCCGTAATCGGTGCCGACCTGGCCAGGAAGTATGGGGAAAAAAATCATGTGGTACATGCCATTGCGGCGCATCATGAGGAGATTCCTCCTGAATCCCCTTTGGCAGTCCTTGTCCAGGCATCGGATACATTGTCGGGAGCGAGGCCGGGTGCCCGCCAGGAGATGTTGGAGTCCTATGTGAAGCGGCTCGAGGAACTCGAAAAGATTGCCATGTCCTTCAAAGGGGTCAGCAAATCGTATGCGATACAAGCGGGTCGGGAGATCAGGATCATGGTGGAGGGCAAGGTGGTCGATGATGATCAATCTTTCCTCCTCTGCAAGGATATTTCAAAAAAGATAGAAAAAGAAATGGTCTATCCTGGGCAAATCAAGGTGACCGTCATCCGGGAGACACGCGCAGTGGAGTATGCAAAATAACTGAACGGTTTAAGGTTTACGGTGCCCGGGATACGGGTAAGGCCATACCTTATACCATATACCGTCGTTTTATCTATGATCGAAAGCACCATATTCAATAAGAACGGGGATCCCGTCGCCTACATCACTGCGGACTTTAGGCCGACTATTTTCCTTTGGTCCGGGACCCCGGTCGCCTATCTGTATGAAAAGGATTATATCTACGGAATCAATGGCCAACATCTCGGATGGTTCAGGAACGACATCCTATTCAATAACGATGGTGAACGCATCGGTTTCACATTCTCTACCTGCCCCGTTGGCATCGCCAAAGAACCGGTGAAGGGGAAAAAGAAAGCGATGGATAAAGTAAGACCTCGATGGAAGGCACGAATCCATCCTAAATTTGTCTTTAATTTTGCCGATCAGGCTCTCGAGAAATTTTTGGCTGAAGGGCAGATCTCTCCCCACTCGGAAGAGGCTTCTGTAATAAAATCTCTGGACTAAGAACCCCAAGAATTCATGCCCATTAAACCCCACCCATTACGTGAAAAAGTCAGAATACTCAATGCTATACAAGGGGATGAATGGCCAATATCGGGGGTTGGGGGCGAGAGTCCCCAAACCCTTGCGGCTTATTCAAGCTTTCCTTACAAACAATGGCAGATAGTAAGGAAAGCGGAAGAAACCCCGACCTTTGGTCGGGGTTTTTCAGTCATTCATTCAGCAAGTTATCATTTTTCAGGGATTATTATTACATGACCCAAGACAGAGATATATTATACCTCGTGGACGGGAGTTCATACATATACCGCGCCTATCATGCCATTAGGCACCTCTCCAATTCCAAGGGGTTCCCCACCAACGCCATATTCGGTTTCTGCAAAATGATCTTGAAGCTCCTTGATGAGAAAAGTCCAAAATACGTTGCCATCGTTTTTGATACAAAAGAACCTACTTTTAGACATGAACTCTATGAGGCCTATAAAGCGACCAGACCGCCCATGCCTGAGGACCTGGTCGCGCAGCTTCCCTACATAAAAGAGTTTGTTATGAATCTGAATGTGGTGACACTGGAAAAAATAGGATTTGAAGCCGATGACATCATCGGGACCATGGCTAGAATGGGGGAGGAAAAGGACTTCCAGGTCGTCATCATCACCGGTGACAAGGATTTCAGGCAGCTCATATCCCCTCAGATATCCCTCTGGGATACCATGAAGGACAAGTTCACCGATCATGAGGCCTTTTCCAGGGATTATGGTTTGGCTCCAGAGCAGATCATCGACATCATGGGCCTCTCCGGGGACAAGTCCGACAATATCCCCGGTGTACCAGGGGTTGGAGAAAAAACCGCGGCAAACCTCATCAAAGAATTCGGGTCCTTCGAGTCGGTCTTCGAACATATCGAGGAAATAAAGAAAAAGAAGTTGAAAGAGAATCTGGCAAATTCACGTGAAGATGCGATTCTGAGTAAAAAACTGGTCACCATTGACCGCTTTGTTCCGATCCGAGAGGAGATAGAGGATCTGAAGATCGGGGAACCCAACGCAGCGGCACTGACGGCATTATTCCGAGAACTGGAATTCAAAGGTTTGTGGGAGCAGTTTGCAGTCCGAAAAGAACCCT
>PVMS01026006.1_pt1 | contig 10357 bp, 5 predicted proteins | sample 1853461 | NCBI WGS metagenome assembly PVMS01 (sample SAMN08582032, study PRJNA380276) | Marine sediment metagenome, whole genome shotgun sequencing project. | isolation source: ocean sediment barecode stripped | collected 2017
ACCATCATCATCATAATCTGCAGCACCAACACCCATCGCTCTTCCGTCGATGTCAATAATTCCCATTTTTTTTGTTACATCTTCAAAAGTGCCGTCACCGTTATTATGGTACAATATATCTGCCTGGCTGTCATAGGCTAATGGGCCGGGAAATCCGTCGGGAGCATAGTAATATTTGTATTCAGGATCAAAATTAAGGTAATTCCCTACATACAGATCAAGCAGGCCATCATTATCAAAATCCAACCATACTGCTCCTACACTGCATTCTTTTCCTCCTCTCACCATGGCACGTTTTGAAACATCTGTAAATGTGCCATTACCATTATTTTTATAGAGCGTGTTGGGCCCGTAATTGCTTATATATATATCAGGATATCCATCATTATTGAAATCGCCAACAGTTATTCCCATACTATACCAGGGGCCGTTAACTCCGGCTTTCTCAGTAACATCCTCAAAGGTGCCATCTTTCCGATTGTGATAAAGATGGTTCTCAGGCAATTTATTCGGTTTTTTGCTTTTACTGAACCCTTCAATCCATGTCCCACTACATGTATATATATCGATGTAACCATCCCGGTCAAAATCTAGAAAAGCTGCCCCTCCTCCGACTGATTCCACAATATTTTTCATATGGTCAGCACCAATGGAGTGAACAAAATTCAATCCGATCTCCTGTCCAATTTCCTGGAAGAAATCGTCATTTGCAGCAGGAAGTTCATCAACAGTTTGTTCCTGTGATTTAGAGGAAGATTTGTTATTCAAATTACATCCGGTAAGGATGAGTAATAAGGCAAAAAGAAAAACAAAATACTGTTGTTTATTTGAGTACTTCATTATATGTTATGAATTTCTGTTAAAATTAAATTAATGGGAATAAATAAAATATGATAATTATCATCTCCCTTTTTATACAGAAAGTACTATCGTAATTTATCGTCCTAACCGCTAAAGATTTGAATTATGGATGAATATAAATTGCTTTAAGTAGAAGATGATGCTTCATTGGGGTATGTGCTTACTGAATACCTCAAAATAAAGAATTTTTCAATTTTATGGGTTAAAAATGGTAAAGATGCCTTAACTGTACTATTGGAACAGCCATTTCATTTATGTATTTTAGATATAATGATGCCAGATATGGATGGTATCAATTAGCTGAAAATATCAACCAAAAAAAACAAATCTATTCCGTTTTTTTTCCTAACAGCAAGGACTTTAAAAATTAATCTTTTAAAGGGGTTTTCTTTAGGAGCTATAGACTACATTAGAATACCAATTGATGAAGAAGAATTATATAAAATTGATAATATCCATAATCAAGGATTTAAATTGATCATTTCTAATGAATAAAAATTTCATTAGCTATTTAAAACTTCTTATTATTTAAAATTTGGTATACAAGTGTTTTACCGTTGTTAACAGCGGCTAATATATAATCTTTTCCGTTTATTGTGATGAGATTTAAATGTTTTACTTCTTTGTTACCAAAATTAATACCTACATCAATTCCGGTAATTATAGTACCATGTTGTTGTAAAATATAGCCTATGTTCTCATCTAATTTACCATTGTAGGGCGTGACTCCAAAAAAAATTACCTGCCAATAACACCTCATCTGTTCCGTCTTTATTAAAATCGTTTTTTAAAAAACATGTTATTGGTGACCTTTGTAAGATTTCTTTAAAAGGTATAAAGTTGAATTTGTCATTATGATTTTCTAAATAACCTGAATTTAAGTTTGTTACATTTTTTAATTTAGCATTGCGCAATATAGCCGTATCAAAAATTTGATCAAAGGACTTTCCGGCAAACTCTTTATATGATTTAAATTTAGATTTTATCATTTCGCCAAGTTCAGCATCCAGTTCATCTTTATCATTAATGCTGTAATATTCATTTTGTTTTGCAAAACTTAATAAGGTTTCAGATTTACCGTCTTTATTAAAATCACCTACATACATTTTTAGGGGATATTTTTCTGAAGCTTTAAATTTACTGTTTAGCCCCCAGTTTCCCAATAAATAATCAAGATCTCCGTCTCCATCGATATCAAAAGGATAGATCGCTTGCCAAAGACCGGTATTATTGGTTTGGATGATATGCTTAGTTACATTTTTAAATACTCCCTTTTCATTTTTAAAAAATTGTGGAGCCATCCATTCACCAACAACAATTAAATCTTCAACCCCATCTTTATTAAAATCTGTAAATACAGCATCTGTAACCATGCCTAATGAATCGGTTAAAACACTTTTGGCTATAGAGAATTTGCCTTTGCCATTATTACGTAATAAGTATGATTTAGGTAAGTTGCCAAATTTCCCGGCAACTGATCTACCACCAATAAACATATCAATATCGCCATCTTGATCAATATCATTAGTTCTTACAATTGCTCCATTCTCATAATAAACAGGCAATGCATTGGCTGCTTTAGAAAATTCACCTTTACCATTATTAATATATAATCTGTCTTTTAGGGGTTCTGATTTGTTAAAATATTGGCCACCTCCTGAAACAACCATTAAATCCAAATCGCCATCATTATCGGAATCAAAAAACATTGCATCTACATCTTCAGAAATAGCATCTTCATCAAAAACCGGAGTTTCAATCAATTGCATATTACGGCTGTTTTGCACATATAATTTAGCTCCAACTCTGGATGCCCCTCCAATAAATATATCTTTTTTGCCATCATTATTTATATCTGCTACAGTGAATGCCGGACCCTGAGTTGAAATTTTATAGGGCATTAACGGGTATATGTTGAATTCTGAAAATTTATTTTCAAAATGATTAATATTTACAAAACTTGTATCATTTATTTTTTTAAACCAAGGTTCTCTTTTTTTAAATAATGTTTCGTAATTAATTAATTTTCTCTGAATCGATGGTTTTATGGTCAAAGTCTGATTTGTTTTCACATTTTTGAATAATTGTGATGTGTTATCGGGCCAAATAACCAAGAGAGAATCAATCTCTTGAACATTATCAAACCCAAAGTGTATAATTGGTTCTACAGATGATTGAAACCCCCTTGCCGTATACAGTTGCCTAAATTGTAATTTAGCATTATTATAAGCAATAACTTTTGTGCCAAGTGCAAATCTGTTTTTTGATTCTGTTTTAAAATTGAGTTTTAAATAGGTTTTAATTTTTGAATTATTTTTAAGGATAGAAGGTGTTGCATTATAATTATTAATGATTAAATCCAGATCACCATCATTGTCTAAATCTCCGTAAGCTGCTCCGCTTGATACTGTAGAGATGTTTTTATACCAAACGTCCGATTTGTCATCAAATTTTAAATTACGATTACCCTTATAAAAATAATTATGAATGGCGCCTTTAGGCATTAAGTCTAAAGCATTTTGATCAAATAACCTTGAGGTACTAATTTTTTTCCTGGTTGCTAAATCGGTAAAGATCTTTAAGTAATCGAGGTCGTTTACACGTCTAAAAATGCCGTTTGCAACAAAAAGATCTAATTCGCCGTCTTGATTAAAATCTGCAAATAAGGGAGCCCAACTCCAATCGGTTGCGGCAACACCGCTAAACAAGGCAATATCTGTAAAATATTCCCCTTTTTGGTTAATTTGAAGCATGTTTCGAGCAAATTGCGGGTAATAGCCCAAGTTTTCCCTTATTTTGTGATATTTTATATCCTTATTGATAAAGGATGATTTTAAAAATTGTTCATCTTCCGGCATCATGTCTAAAGTTATCAAATCGGGATAACCATCATGATTAATATCTGCCACGTCATTTCCCATAGAAGAACGACTCACTTTGCCAAAGTAAGATTTTAATTGTTCAGAAAATGTTCCATTTTTATTATTGATATAGTAGTAATCATCTTCATGAAAATCGTTACTTACATAAATATCATCCCAACCATCATTGTTAAAATCGGCAACAGCAACTCCTAATCCATAACTATTAATGCCACTATATATGCCTGCTTCCTGACTGACATTAACAAACTTACTGTTATCATTTCGTAACAATCTATCACCGTTACCTTCACTTATTTTTAATCGATTTGAAGCAGGGCCAAAAGATTCAGCACTATGTTTGCCTTCATTTACAAGATATAAATCCAAATCCCCATCCTTATCATAATCAAAAAAGGCAGCAGTGTTAGCCTGAGATTTTATATCTAAATTAAATTGAGCTGATTGTTCTGAAAAAGTTAAGTCTCCATTGTTAATAAATAATTCATTATGACCATTAAAACCTAAAATTCCTACCACCGCACAAACATAAATATCCAAAAGGCCATCGCCGTTAACATCGGCCATGGTTGTACCGGTATTCCAATCAGAAACTCCTGCAACTCCTGCCTTTTCGGTAATATCTTCAAATTTGAAATTTCCTTTATTTAAATATAATTTATTTGAAACTTTATTGGCAGTAAAATAAATATCCGGTAAACCATCATTATTTATATCACCTATAGATACACCACCACCATCATAAAAATACATATAATCTAATGCATTCAATGATTTAGAATCTTCTAAAGCATTAATGAAATTTATTTGAGTATGATTGCTCAAAACATCTGTAAATAAATTTTTTTCTTTATCAGATTTACAAGCACTGAAAATTAAAAAAACCAAAAAAAATATTCTAGAATTCATTAAATTTAATAATTGTGAATAGTCATTATCTGATCTACTATTATATATTTTATCGCTATTGATCAGAGATATACCTCTAATTTGTATATTTATAAAAATCCAGTTTTAATAGTATAACTGCCTAGTAAATCCACCCGTTTAATCTCTTAAATAAACATCACCATAACTTTCATCTTGTCGTGTAAATTGAGTTTTATAAATAAAATTATTTCCTGTTATCTACAAACAAAAATTTTCATCTTTGATCATATCAGCAATAAAAAGACATTTAAATGCGCCAGAAATTTCATTTGCATTCAGCTTAATTTATCTATAACTAATGACCTGTTCTGTTTAATTGCACTTTTTTATATAAATTAAAAACGCGTACTTTCTCATTATTCTGAGTTGAAAGTATAAGCCTTCTTCCTTTGTTATCTAATACTTCTGTTATATGATTGGATTGATAGGGTACATAAAAACCAGATTCCCTGCTTGGGATAACCTCAAACCCATTTTCAGTTCCTTTTAAAAATAGCCCTGTAAAGGCGTCAAATCTGCCGTAATTTGATTCAGCAGAAAAATCATTGCCAACCATAAGAGCATCCAGTTGGCCATCTTGATTAAAATCATCTATAATAGCATCATTAATGGGTGCTACTTGACATGCTTTTGGTAAAGCTATCAGTTTAAATTTTCCATTCCCCAAATTTTCAATGTAACTACTGGAAAATGTTGTAGCTTTTAATGTTTCCGATTCCAAGTCTTTAATTTCAAGCAGTTCTTTAAAATTTAAATTGGAAAATTGCTTATAAGTATAAAAATTAATCATTGTTTTCGGGAACTGTTTCTTTATATCATCACGAGTATGCACCGGAAATAATTTAATTTTGCCGTCATCTTCAAAATATTGACCTAAAACCGGGTCTAAATTTCCGTTTTGATCAAAATCTTTGTTATAAACGTATAATGGGAAATTCTTCTCTGGTTTAATAAAACCATTCAATCCTTGGTTTCCGGCGATGAAATCAATATCTCCATCTTTATCAAAATCAGCTGCCTTAATACAATTCCACCATCCTTCGGTAGTAATTTCATTATTACTGTCATCAAACCAAGTTATAGGCATCTTTTTCATCTCTCCATTATAGTTTTTAAAAACCGTAATGGCCATAAATTCACCAACAACAATTAAATCCTCCCAGCCATCATTATCCACATCTTCCCACACAGCATCTGTTACCATCCCAACATTAGAAATTTCTGTTTGAGGTTGTTTGGTGAATTGTCCATTATTATTAATTAGCACAAAGCTTTCTGGAGTTTTAGGATAATTACCAGGAGAAATTCTTGAACCAACAAATAAATCCATATCATTATCATAATCAATATCTATGGGTTTTATGCAACTTGTACTTTGAAATGAATCTGGTAAGATATTTTCAGCTTTAGAAAAATCACCCTGACCATTATTAAGATATAATCTATCGATATAATGCGGTGAATTTGCAATAAATTCATTTCCTCCGCTGCCTACATAAAGATCTAAATCAGAATCATTATCCACATCAAAAAAAACAGCATATGTATCTTCATAAATAGAATCCAGAACTTGTTTTGGATAATAAACGCCTGCATCATCCTGAAACCATAATTTTCCATGTTCCTGGAAACTACCACCTATAAAGATTTCATCGCCGGGCTTTCCATCAATGTTAGCGACAGCAATACAAGGGCCGGTTTGTGAATATTGGTGTATCAACAAATGCTGTTTTTCATAATCGTTATAAGTATTCTCTTTATGAGTAAAATTTAATATATCGTTTGTTGCACTGAATAAATTTCTCCTATCTAAAATATTTTCCGGAAAGTCACTAGCCGACGCTTGATAAATTTCTAATAATTGATCTGCTTTTACATCTTTCAATTTTGAAATTTTTCCATTTGGCCAAACTATTTTTATTGAATCTATGGTATTAGTTTTTATTCCAAAATGCAGAATAGGTTCCATTGAAGACAAATATCCACGGATAACAGATTGGAATTGATATTGTTCTTTTTCATTATTCCAAATTGTAATTTTTGCCCCTATGGCATTATAATTTTTCGCTTGCCCTTTAAGTCGAATTCTTAAATAATGATTATTGAGCTTATTTGAAGTTTTGTTCTCTAAAAGAAATGCTTCACTATTAATATTGTTCACTGCCAAATCTAAATCTCCGTCTAAATCGAAATCAGCATATGCTACACCATTTGATAATGAAGCTTGCTCTTTGATCCATGTTAAAGAAACATCTTCAAATGTGTTATTGGCTTTTTGTTCATAAAAAAAATTTGGTAATCAATTGAGGGTAATTCATTTACGAATCTTTTTAAGCTATTCTTATTTGGTATAAAAACCGTAGGATTTTGCATAGAAAACAGAAGATAATCTAAATCTATAACGTTCTTGATATAGCCATTTGTAATATAAATGTCTTTATCACCATCATTATCAAAATCAACCATCAATGGTGCCCAGCTCCAATTGGTACTTGAAATTCCATAAAGAAATCCCACCTCACTACTTTTTATGGGCTCTCCATTTAATATTCCATTGTTAAGTTGCAAAGTATTATGCATATATTGAGGAGTGTAATCATTAAATTTTGTTGCCAAATAACCTGTATAATTCATTTTCCCCATCACCCTTTTGTGCTTTTTGTAATCTTTTGGAAGCATATCCACTACCAAAATATCTGATAAACAATCATTATTTATATCTGCAATATCCATCCCCATGCCACTCAAGGTTATATGCCCTAAATATTGCCTGCTTACCTCATCAAACTTTGGTTCTAAACTATCTTTATGCGCTTTATTAAGGTAAAGGAAATCGTCAGTGATAAAGTCATTAGATACATATACATCGACAAGATTATCGTTATTGAAGTCGGCGATTCCAATGCCCAATCCAAATCCTTTGTGCATAACATGGAGTTCTTTTGAAACATTTGTGAAAACCGGGTGATCAATCCCTTCAAAAGTATCATTTCGCAATATATAGTCTGCTAAGTATTCCGGCCAGAATTTCTTGGGCCTTGGAGTATTCCTACTATATTTAGTATTGTTTACGTTGTGCACTATATAGACATCTAAATCGCCATCGTTGTCATAATCAAAAAAGATGGATTGCTGTGAAAACTTACCATCAGCTAAGCCATACGCTTCAGCCTGCTCAATAAATGTGGGTATTCCATTTTTATCCAATCCATTATTGACAAAAAGCAAATTGTTGCAATTTCCTTCACAATTGATACCGCCAACATTTAAATAGATATCATCATAACCATCGGCATTAATGTCGACTATGGAAACACCATTGACCCAACTTTTTGTTGTAAAATTTGCAGGTATAGAAATGTCTTCAAATTGAAGAGAGCCTTTGTTCAAATAAAGCTTTGAGGAAACTTGATTTCCAGAGAAAACAATATCAGATAAGCCATCGTTATTAAAGTCGCCAATACCTACACCGCCACCATTAAAACAATTTAGACAATCACTTGGATTTATACTATCATTTTCAACAATTGTATTCGAAAATGTAATGTTAGATTGTGAAGAATTTACATATTCAAATAGTTTTCGTTTTTTACTAGTATTGCAGCCAAAAAAAAGTAGGATTAGTAATAATATTATTATACTTCTATACTTTATCATTGCAGATTTGTTGCCTTTTAGATTAAGATTTTCAGATAAGAACTATTGTATTTCATCGCTATCTAGATGTAACTTTTGATTCTGTAATAATTCCATATTTTTTACTGAACCAATGGGTAAAGTAACAGAAAAAAAGATTTATTTTAATGATATAAATCATGTTTTTTAACACTAAAGTATTGCAACTTTGGCATGTTTGAAATATTAACTTATCAATACTTTGTCTATTGCATAATCACTTAAAATTAAGAATAATGAAAATAAAATCAGGTTTATATTATGTCATTTATTTAACATATTTAAAAATATAATAATTTATTGTAAAAAAAATGATTTGCATTATGATGGATGTCAAAAATATTAGAATACATCTGTTTTAACTTTTCATTAATCTTTTTAAACTATTGTTAACCACAAAATATTCGATTATACACCAAATTTAATCATGGTTTTTATTAAAAATACAATTTGGTGTAATAATATCTATAAAACTCAAAATTGTTGCATTAATTCTTATATAAATTTCACTAAAAAATATTCCATGTTGAAATATCTATATAAAAAAATATTGTTGTTCAAATGTAAAATGGAATTATTGATCTATTTAACTAATTCCTTTTCAACTTTCCTTTTATCCAAATAAAAACTCAACTTTGTTACTCAAAACATTATATTACAGGAAGAATAATATTATTACTTCTTAAATATATCTAAATCTTTTAAGGCGATAACTTTTCCTGTTTTCTCAATTTCATTTACAAATTCGGCAATAGTTTTATCTTTAAAACTTTCAAGAATATTTTGTTTAAAAGGAGATACTATAAAATGTACAGGACAAGGATTTTCATCGCTACATTTTGGTAACCCTAAAAAACAGTGATCAAATTTATTTTTCCTATCAATACAAACAATAATATCCCAAACCGAATTTTGCTTATTCCGTTTATTTAAAAAAAACCCACCATTTGGCCCTTTTGTAGATGACACTAAATTGTTTCTTGTTAGTTTTTGTAATAATTTGGACAAAAAGGGTTGAGGAATATCTACATCTTCGGCTATTTTCTTTACCCCAATTTTTTTGGTTTCATCGGTATGCATCCCTAAAAAGAGTATGGCCCGTATAGCATACTTGCAGGCGTTTGTTAACATATGGATATTTGATTTTTCACAAAGGTAACTTAAAAAGATTTTTTGTTAAAAATTCCGCTCAGCAACAAAATTCGACATCCTATTTCTTAAAAACATGAGCAGTTTTATATTTCCTGTTACAATTCTATAACAGCTTATTGTTCTATAACATTTAATGATATATGTATTTATTTTTCTTCCGGATCACTTTTAAACAAAGTTGGTTTTATAGTTATCATAATCCATCCCCAATTGTTGGTATTGCCATCAAAGTTGTTTTTTAACATCTCCATACCATCAGATGCAAATATCTGTGAATACCCAGCTTTGATGTTGATATTTTTATCAAAATTATACGAATACACCAAGTCTATTTCTGTACCGAACTGTTTGGAATTGCTGGCTGTCAAATCTGCTGCTGCAGAAAAATTATGAATAAAAGTTGTTAAGCTTGATTTTGAATTTAACTTAAAGACGGCTTTGGCATATAGGTCTAAAAGACCAACATTATTTAAGTGATTACCAACATAGAAATAATCCATAAAACCATTGAATTTATGATTGGTACCATAAAAAGGGTTAAAGGCTTTATTCTTACCGTTTGATGGAGCGCCCAGATCGTTGCCAGTTTGTAGTTCTATTCCAAGCCCTGTTTTAACCTTTTGAGATGGACTATAATTGGCTTCTAGCCCTAATAGATAGGCTCTTAAATCATTGTCCATTTTATCTTTCCCAAATTGGTAATATAAATTTCCTATAAGCCCAAAATTTCCATTGCTGTATTTTAAATGTGAACCCAAAGTTTGACTATATCTTGTTTCATTATTTTCGCTGTCGATTTCATCTATAAATTGTAATCCGTTATTTAAAAGCAATAAACTTCCTGAAAAAATTTTCCA
>PVMS01128063.1_pt1 | contig 10357 bp, 10 predicted proteins | sample 1853461 | NCBI WGS metagenome assembly PVMS01 (sample SAMN08582032, study PRJNA380276) | Marine sediment metagenome, whole genome shotgun sequencing project. | isolation source: ocean sediment barecode stripped | collected 2017
TGGCCAACATAGATCGGTGCACCGAATAATTCGAGTGCTCGCTCTACGATCTCGATGGCACGGTCAACACCGGCACAGAAACCACGGGGATTGGCAAGAATAACTTTTACGGGAGCATACATGGTGTGGTTAATTATAGGTCAACTTGCCGTAGATCCACCAAATTGAGAATGTGGTTGTGGGAGCACCCGTGCCGAGCATAAACGCCGTCCCCGGCGCGAATCGCGGCGAGACGCCGCTCCCACAGTAATGTTTATTGCAATGGTTGGGTAAACTCAGCTGTCCGCATCCGCCAGCACCACGTCAATGATTTCGACATCGAAAATAATTACCCGCCCTGCCAGCGGGTGATTGAAATCCACTTCAACCGTGTCATCGTCAAATGAAATAATTGTCCCGGACAACTCCTCGCCCGCGGGCGTGTCAAAACCGATAATGCTGCCCGGTTCCAGCACCAGCTCCGCAGAAAAATCCGCACGCTGCAGTTGATGCACCTTGCCGGGATCACGCAGGCCAAAGGCCTGTTCCGGGAAGAGCGTCAGCCGCTGGGTAGCGCCAGGACGCAAGCCATAGAGTCCGAGTTCCAGCCCCTCGACCAGCGTGCCGTCACCCATGGTGAAAGTGAGCGGCTCGTCATCAAAGGTAGTCTCGGCAACCGTACCATCCTCCAGCGTCAGGGAGAGGTGCAGCGTCACGGTACTGCCAGGACTGATCGGGTAGTTCACGTTAGCCGGCCGGGGATTTTTCCCTGCCACCCCGGAAGGCATCCAGTAACAGCAGGAAGGCACCCACCGATATCGCAGCATCTGCGACATTAAATGCCGGCCAGTGCCAGTTGTCATAATAGATATCGATAAAATCGATCACGTAACCGTACACCAGCCGGTCAATGAGGTTACCGGCCGCACCACCGAGGATGAGTACCAGCGCCAGCCGGGTACGCATCTCTGCTGCCGGCAGCCGTCGCAGCCAGACAAGCAATACGCCGATCACGACCATGGCCAGCGCGACAAAGAACCAGCGTTGCCAGCCGGACGCCTCACTCAGAAAACTGAATGCTGCACCGCTGTTATAGGCCTTCATTAAAGCAAAATACGGTATAACCGCGACTGGCTGGTACAGAACAAGCATGGCATCGGCCAGCAACTTGGTGCACTGGTCGACCAGCAGCACCACAACGGAAACCCATAACCACTTCAAGGCGCAGCTCCCCGACCCAAAGACTCAGGCAAAGCGGCGCTGTTCGCCGGCGCCCGTGACATTCTCGATGCAGCGCCCGCATAATTCCGGGTGCTCCACACTGGCACCGACGTCTTCGCAGTGATGCCAGCAACGCACGCATTTTTTATGTTTGGAGGCGGTTACCCTGACGCTGAAGTTCATCCCGGGCACATCAGCCGCCACCGCGTCATCCGGACATTCATCGGCAGCATGGACACGCACACAGGATGTAATCAGGATAAAACGCAGTTCGTCACCGACCGTCTTTAACATGGCCTGTGTTTCATCATCAGCATACAGGTCCACCTCCGCATCCAGTGATGAGCCAATCTCGCCGGTAACACGCAGCTTCTCGAGTTCCTTGCTCACCGCTTCGCGTACCACCGTCACCTGCTCCCAGAAAACAGCGCCCATGCGTCGCAGTATTTCACCCTCGGGGTAAAACGCTGACGGCAATTCATACCAGGTCGACAGGAACACGGAATCCTCCCGTTTACCGGGCAGGTGCTGCCAGATCTCTTCCGCCGTGAAACTTAAAATGGGCGCCAGCCAGCGGGTCAGTGACTCCACGATATGGTACATCGCAGTCTGCGCCGAGCGCCTGGGAACACTGTTTTCCTGCGTGGTGTACTGGCGATCCTTGATGATATCCAGGTAAAAACTGCCCATGTCCACCGTACAGAAATTGTGTACCAGCTGAAATATCCGGTGGAACTCGTAACTCTCGTAGGCCTGCTGAATCTGTTCCTGCAGTTTGCGGGTACGCTCCAGTGTCCAGCGATCCAGGCACAGCATCTGCTCGGGATCAAGCAGGTGCTTTTCAGGGTCGAACCCTGACAGATTCGCAAGCAGGAAGCGCGCTGTGTTACGCAGGCGGCGATAGGCCTCCGCCGTGCGTTTCAGAATCTCGTCCGACACGCTCATTTCGCCACGGTAGTCGGTCGCGGCCACCCACAGGCGCAGGATATCCGCACCCAGCGCATTAACAACCTTCTGCGGCGCAACCACGTTGCCACGTGACTTTGACATCTTCTGCCCCTTCGCATCGACGGTAAAACCGTGCGTCAACACCGTCTTGTAGGGCGCCGACCCACGCATGGCGATCGAACTCAGCAGCGATGACTGGAACCAGCCGCGGTGCTGGTCAGAACCCTCGAGATACAGATCGGCCGGCACACCCAGTTGCGCACGTTGCTCCAGCACAGCAAAGTGTGACACGCCGGAATCAAACCATACATCCAGCGTATCCCCGACCTTGTCATATTCATCAGACTCGTCACCGAGCAGTTCCTGCGGCTTCAGTTCAAACCAGGCATCAATACCTGCCTGTTCCACCCGCTTTGCAACGGCTTCTATCAGCCGTGCCGTGTCCGGGTGCAACTCACCGCTTTGCCTGTTGATGAACAGGGGAATGGGCACACCCCAGGTGCGCTGCCGCGAGATGCACCAGTCCGGGCGGCCCTCCACCATCCCCTCGATACGGGCCTCGCCCCAGTCAGGCAGCCACTGCACACTCTTGATTGCTGCCAGTGCCGCCGTCCGCAGACCCTGCTGGTCCATACTGATAAACCATTGCGGTGTGGCACGAAAGATAATCGGCGTCTTGTGACGCCAGCAATGCGGATAGCTGTGATTGAGCATCTCTTCATGCACCAGCGCACCCTTGCCCTTCAGGACTTCAATGACATGGTCGTTGGCCTTTAATACGTGCTCGCCTGCAAACAGTTCGGTATCCGGCAGGAAACAGCCACGGCTGTCTACCGGATTATCGACCGGCAAGTTATAACGGCTACCAACAACATAGTCGTCCTGACCATGACCGGGGGCCGTATGCACGGCACCGGTGCCGGCCTCTGCCGTTACATGATCCCCCAGAATAACCGGCACTTCCCGGTCATAGAACGGGTGCCCCAGCAACTGCCCTTCCAGATCACTGCCCTTGCAGTAGGCAATCACCTTGTATTGCTCGACACCAAAACGCAGCATGACATCCTTGAGCAGCGACTCGGCCAGCAACAGGCGCTCGACACCCGCGTCGGTCGCGCATTGCACCACGGCATACTCGAAGTCCGGATTCAGCGAGACGGCACGATTGGCCGGCAGGGTCCAGGGTGTCGTCGTCCAGATAATAACCGACAACGGCCCTTCGCCTGCATGCCCTTCTACGTGTTGACAACAGGACAGCAGGCCATCTTCATTCAGCACATGGAACCGTACATCAATTGCGGGGGAGTTCTTGTCATGGTATTCGACTTCCGCTTCAGCCAGGGCAGAACCGCAGTCCGTACACCAGTGTACCGGTTTGAAACCCTTGTGCAGGTGCCGGTTCCCGACAATCCGGCCCAGCGCACGAATGATGTCTGCCTCGTATTGATAGTTCATGGTGAGGTAGGCATTCGCCCAGTCAGCAAACACTCCCAGACGGATGAAATCCTTGCGCTGCCCGTCCACCTGCTTGCCGGCATAGTCACGACAGGCCTGTCTGAACGTGGATGCATCCACCTTGACACCCGCCTTGCCGACTTTCTTTTCAACATTGAGTTCAATCGGCAGGCCATGACAGTCCCAGCCCGGCACGTACGGCGCATCAAAGCCACTCAGGGTCTTGCTCTTGACGATAATATCCTTTAGCACCTTGTTGACGGCATGACCGATATGAATATCGCCATTGGCATAGGGCGGACCATCATGCAGCAAAAAACGCGGCCGGCCTGCACCCGTGCTGCGCAGTTGCCCGTAGAGATCCATTTCTTCCCAGCGCTTCAGCATTGCAGGTTCCCGGTTCGGCAAATTGCCCTTCATCGGGAAGTCTGTTCTGGGAAGATTCAGCGTGTCTTTATAGTCAGTCATGATAATCAGTCATGTATCCATTACACAGGGCGCAGAGAGCGCAGTTTATAACCTAATATTGCCGTGAATCCTACTCATCTTTGCTAATAGGGCTATCGAATACTGAAGTAATCCCTTGCCTGCCCGGCATCCTGCTGAATTTGCTGTTGCAGCTGCGCAAAGGAATCAAAGCGGCGTTCCGGACGCAGTTTTTTCAGGAAACTTACCTGTACATGGCAGCCGTAGATCTCCCGGTCAAAATCGAACAGGTGTACCTCCAGCAGGGAACGGCTGCCATCAACCGTTGGCCGGGTACCGACGTTTGCCACGCCAGGCAGGGGCCGGTCGTCAACACCGCGCAGTTCCACGGCAAACACCCCGTCCACCGGGACTGCCGTGCGATGTAAAAAGATATTTGCGGTTGGAAAACCGATGGTCCGGCCCCGCTTGTCGCCATGTGCAACACGCCCGCACATCGAGTAGGGCCGCCCCAGCAGTGATTCTGCCCCGGACAAATCACCCGTCTGCAGCGCCTCCCGGATACGGGTACTGCTGACACGGGCACTCCCGACACTGAAGGTATGCATGTTCACCACGGAGAACCCGTGCCGGTGTCCGGTCTGCTCCAGCATCTCGAAGTTGCCGCAACGTCCCTTGCCATAACGAAAATCATCCCCGACGACCAGGTACTTTACATCCAGGCCATCCAGCAGAATACGCTGGATGAATGCTTCCGGTGCAAGATTTGCCAGATAGTCATCAAAGCGCAGGCACACAATACGATCAATGTCGCAGTGCTGTAATACTTCCAGCTTTTCCCGGAAACGCGTGAGCCGGGGTGGTGCCGTGGCCGGCTTGAAATATTCGCGAGGCTGCGGTTCAAAGGTAACCAGTGTGACCGGCAATTGCCGACTCCTGCCCTGCTCCGCCAGCTGTGCAAGCACGGCCTGGTGCCCCAGATGTACCCCATCAAAGCTGCCAATCGTTGCTGCACAACCCCGGTGTTCGGGACGCAGATTATGTAGACCGCGAACCAGTTCCATCAGTGGAGACTGACCTCAGAAGTGAAACGGGGGAGTATAAGGCATTCGGGTGTTAGTCCCCATCATGCCGCCGCTGCCAGAGACTCATGAGCCGCAGGCCAGCAAGGTGTAATGCAATAAAATAGGTACCCGCTCCGGCCAGAATCCAGACAAACAACCCGGACACCCGCGACCAGACAGACCAGTCCAGCCATACCTGTGTGGCTGGCGTGCCCCAGAACAGCACGGCGCAAAGCACGGTACCTGCCAGGCAGATCTGCAGGAAAAATTGCCGCCAGCCTGTATCCGGACGGTAGACTTGCTGTTTTTTCAGCCCACGATACAACAGGCCTGCGTTTACCCAGGCCGCGATCGACGTCGCCATGGCCAGTCCGGCATGCGGTCCCGGAACTTCCAGCATGACCAGCGGGACGACGAACACAAGATTCAGCACCATGTTGGTCACCAGCGCAACTATTGCAATACGCACCGGTGTGCGTGTGTCCTTGCGAGAATAATAAGCCGGCGCCAGCACCTTGATAAGCATGAACGCGGGCAGGCCGACGCTATAGGCCATCAAGCTCAAACCCGCCATGTCCACATCGGCAGCATTGAAATCACCGTAATTGAACAGCGTTGCCAGTAGCGGTCGTGCCAGCATAAACAAACCGACAGCCGATGGCACCGCGATCAGCAGCACCAGCCGCAGCCCCCAGTCGACCGTGTGTGAAAACTCCCCGGCAGAGCCGGTGGCGTGGCTGCGTGACAGGCTGGGCAGGATAACGGTCGACAATGCAATGGCAAACACACCCAGCGGGAATTCAACCAGACGGTCGGAGTAGTACAGCCAGCTGACGCTGCCCGCTACCAGAAACGAGGCAATCAGGGTATCGAACAACAGGTTAATCTGGGCCACGGAAGAGCCGACGATACCCGGCAACATGAGCTTCAGTATGCGGCGCACACCCGCGTCCCGCGCCCCCCATTGCGGGCGGGGAAACAGACCCACCCGTTTCAATGATGGCAGCAAAAACAGGACCTGCACGATGCCTGCCACGAACACACCACCGGCCAGCGCCAGTTCCGGCTGGTCCAGTCCGGGGGACACCAGCATGGCCGCACCAATCAGGACCACGTTCAGCCACACCGGGGCAAAGGAAGCCGCGGCAAAGCGTCCATAGGTATTCAGGATCCCGGCGGCAAATGCCACCAGCGAGACCAGCAACAGGTAGGGGAAGGTCAGGCGTAACATCATCGCCGCCAGATCAAACTGTGCGGGGTCCCGATAGAGGAAGCCCGGCGCAAAGATCGCCACCAGCACCGGGCTTGCCAGCACCCCGATCACCGTTACCAGGGACAATATGCCCAGCAAGGTGCCGGCAACCCGGTTGACCAGTTGTTGCACGGCAGGGGCATCCCGTTGTTCCTTGTACTCGGAGATGATCGGGACAAACGCCTGTGAGAAAGCCCCCTCGGCAAACAGGCGCCGCATAAAATTGGGGATTTTAAAGGCGACAAAGAAGGCATCCATGCCGGCATTGGCCCCGAACAGACGTGCCAGCACAATATCCCTGACCAGTCCGAGGATCCGGGACACCAGTGTCATACTGCCAACAATGGCTGTGTTTTTCAGTAACTTACGACTCATTTACCGGTTATCTTGTGAGCAGGGTAAGGATATGATCCTCAGGAAGCAGGAAAGGTATCAATTAAAACAGTCGCTTACCAGTATGGACTGCCCGCAGCTGCCAAGGCTCTATCAGTATCAGGGCATGCCTTGCGAGTGACCGACTGACCGGGCCTGACATTGACAAATCCCCCTGAAATCCGCATAGTACGCCGTCTTTCGAATCATGGAATGCAGGAGCAGTTGTTTTGGCCAATTCAGCACAAGCACTCAAACGCGCACGGCAGGCAGAAAAAAGTCGTCAACGGAACGCCAGTCAGCGGTCCAACATGCGCACCGCCATCAAAAAAGTGATCGCCGCGATTGCAGCCGGCGATCGTGACAAGGCCAAACAGGCTTACGATGCTGCCGTACCCCTCATTGACAAGTCGGCAGGAAAAGGACTTATCCATGCAAACAAGGCCGCGCGTCACAAGAGTCGCCTTAACCAGCACATTCGCAGCCTCTAGCTCGCACAGAAGTAGGTATAAAAAAGCCGGTCGCTGACCGGCTTTTTTATGCCACCATCGGCAGTATGCACCCGGCGATCATCACTATCAGGCAGTCAGCACCAGGTTATCCCGATGTACCAGTTCCACCTCGTCGACATAGCCCAGCAGCGACTCGATCCGCCTGCTCGGCTGACCAATAATCTTCTCTGCTTCTGACGAGTTGTAGTTCACCAGGCCGCGGGCGATCTCTTCTCCCGCCGGTCCCAGGCACGCCACCAGATCACCGCGATTAAAGTCACCCGCCACCCGGGTAACACCGACTGGCAGCAGGCTGCTGCCGGCACTGCGTAATTTATCTACCGCACCGGCATCCAGTTGCAGTTGCCCCCGCACCTGCAAATGACCGGCCAGCCATTGCTTGCGGGCAGCAAACGGTTCGCAGACCGGATTCAGGCGGGTACCCAGTCGTTCATCTGCTGCGATCCGCTGCAGGACATTGCTTTCATTACCGGAGGCGATCAGCGTCAGGGTCCCGGAACGGGCCGCACGGGCAGCCGCCCTTAGCTTGGTCAGCATGCCGCCCCGGCCCAGTGTACTGCCACTGCCGGCAGCCATGGCTTCCAGGTCCGGGGCGCCGGCCTGTGCCTCCGGTATCAGCCTGGCATCGGGATGACTGCGTGGATCACTATCGAACAAACCATCCTGGTCCGTCAGTAACACCAGCAGGTCGGCCCCTGTCAGATTGGCGACCAGGGCCGCGAGGGTATCGTTGTCACCCAAACGAATTTCCTCTGTGGTCACGGTGTCGTTTTCATTGACGATCGGTATCACACCCAGCCCGAGCAAGGTCCGCAAGGTGCTGCGTGCGTTCAGGTAACGCTGCCGGTCGGCCAGGTCTTCATGCGTTAACAGTACCTGAGCGGTATGCAAGCCGTGTTTCTGGAAACGCGACTCGTATGCCTGCACCAGTCCCATCTGCCCGACAGCTGCTGCCGCCTGCAATTCATGCAGGGAATGGGGACGTTGTCTCCAGCCCAGTCGCGCCATGCCTGCAGCGACTGCACCGGATGACACCAGCAGGATTTCGCGACCGGACTGCCGCAGTCCGGCCATTTGTTCGACCCAGCCATCAATGGCATCCATGGCCAGCCCCTGCCCGTCATTCGTCAACAGCGAACTGCCGATCTTGACGACCCAGCGCTGACACTCGCTTGTTTTAATCTTGTCGGGCATTTCGATTGATCTGTCGGTACACAGTCCTGAATATCTGAAAGACTACCTGCCTTCCATGCTATCTGCCATCTCCTTGTGCTGTTCGATAAAATCCATAACAGCATGCACCAGTGTATCGGTTCCCGTGCGCCCCAGGGCGGATATCTCAAATACCCGACCCGACCAGGCAAGCGCATCAACAACTTCCTGGCAACGCTGCGCACGCTCGTCCCCGGGAAGCAGGTCAGTCTTGTTCAATACCAGCCAGCGCTCCCGCGCAGCCAGATCAGTATCAAACGCAGCCAGCTCGTCAACAATCGTGGCCACATCTGCAACCGGGTCACCCACCGGACCCATGTCAACGAGATGCAACAGCAGATGGGTACGGGAAAGATGCTTCAGGAACTGAATACCAAGGCCCGCTCCCTGTGCCGCGCCGGCGATCAACCCGGGTACATCGGCCATCACAAAGCTGCGGTGCGCAGAGGCACGCACAACGCCGAGGTTCGGATACAGCGTGGTAAACGGGTAGTCTGCAACTTTCGGGCGTGCTGAGGAGACCGCAGTGATTAAGGTGGACTTGCCGGCATTGGGCATACCCAGCAGCCCGACGTCCGCCAGCAATTTCATCTCCAGCCGCAAATGCCGTTTCTCCCCCGGTGTACCGGGTTTGGACTGACGTGGCGTGCGATTGGTCGAACTCTTGAAACGGGCATTACCCAAACCATGGAAGCCGCCTCTCGCGACGACCAGACGCTGGCCATCCCGGACCAGGTCACCGATCAGTTCATCGGTGTCCTCCTCATGCACCAGTGTCCCGACCGGCACCTTGACAATCAGATTGTCACCGGACTTGCCGGTACAGTTTCTTCCCCTGCCGTTTTCACCCCGCCCGGCAATAAACTTGCGCGCATGACGAAAGTCGACCAGGGTATTGATGGCGCTGTCCGCTTCCAGGCAGACACTGCCGCCATCACCACCATCACCGCCATCCGGCCCGCCAAAGGGTATATATTTCTCGCGCCGGAAACTGACCGCACCGTTGCCGCCATCACCGGCACGGACCTCAATAGTCGCTTCATCGATAAATCTCATGGCGTCATAAACAAAAAGCCCCGCTCAATGGCGGGGCTTGATGTTACCTGGTGGTTGCCAGATTCAACCAGTAACAATTTCGACATATTTGCGCTTTTTCGCGCCCCGCTGCACAAACCGTACAATACCGTCGCTCTTGGCAAACAGGGTATGATCCTTGCCACAACCGACATTCATGCCCGGATGAAAACGTGTACCGCGCTGACGCACCAGAATGTTACCTGCCAGTACGGTTTCACCGCCGTAGCGTTTTACACCCAGTCGTTTTGATTCGGAATCGCGACCGTTACGTGTACTGCCGCCTGCTTTCTTGTGTGCCATTGAATAATCCTCTGCTGCGGGCGCCTAGCCGGAAATACCGGTAATTTCAACTTCAGTATAGTTCTGGCGGTGTCCCATCCGTTTCATATGATGCTTGCGCCGGCGGAACTTGATGATCTCGACCTTTTTGGCGCGACCATGTCCCTTGACTGTGGCCGTCACCTTGCTCCCGTCAAGCAACGGGGTGCCAATCTTGACGTCTTCGCCTTCACCGACCATCAGGACCTGATCGAATTCGACAGCATCACCTTCACTGGCGTCCAGTGTCTCAATTCGCAGTGTGTCTCCCTGGGAGACGCGATACTGCTTTCCGCCCGTCTTTATAACCGCATACATGTCGAAAACTCCAAGCACATCAAATATCATTGTCGAAAAAGGCCGCTCATTCTAATGTTTGCATCCAGCGAGGTCAATCAAATCCCTTCTGGCACAAGGTGGTTAACCCCGTTAAACTTGCCGGGATGACAGCCTGCATGGCTGTGCCGCTTGAAGAATCGCTTAAATATGTTAAAACTTGTTAAAAATCAAAGTGATATACA
>PVMS01025485.1_pt1 | contig 10356 bp, 8 predicted proteins | sample 1853461 | NCBI WGS metagenome assembly PVMS01 (sample SAMN08582032, study PRJNA380276) | Marine sediment metagenome, whole genome shotgun sequencing project. | isolation source: ocean sediment barecode stripped | collected 2017
ACTTCAACTCTACGGCCAGACAAAACTGCAGTAGAGCACTTTCCCGGAGCGCCCTCAGCGTCACAAATATGACAAGCCAAACTATAGCACGGCAGTAGGCCCCCGGCCATACAACCATGTACCCTATGCGTTTCACGGTAATTTGGATCCAGCTCCTCCCTGCACGTCCAGCTGCAGGCAAGCCTGAAGTGCTTGAACCTGAACAGAGGATACGGTCCTGGCTGCGACCGCGCTTCTGAAGAAGGCCAGGGCCTGAATCGCCTCATTGGACAATCTCCGCGAAACGAAGTAGCCCAGCATTAGCTCCGAATACTCATACACGTGGTCAGTTCTCCCTAGTTCTACCAGACAGCCAGCGAGATCGAGAGAGGCCCAGGCAGCCTGCGAAGCCAAGCCAAGAGAAACAAACCCCTCCACGCTGCCAAACGACACCATAACCATGCCGGGACTCACACTCTAGGTGCGGGGAAATGGGGGGCAGGTCATTAAGTGGCACTTGTGGGTGGAACCAAGCCATCGACACCCTCTTTTAAGTACCCTTGAGAACCCGTTTCATTACAGACGAAGTGCAAAAAAAGAAAAAGGCCGGCGCTCAGCGCCGGCCTTGGGGGTCGCTCAAGCAGCAGCAGATCTAGAGGTAGGGGTCGAGTTCGCTCCAGGTCTCGGTCGCAAGGGTGCGCTTGAGATCGTTCATGAAAGCGTCCGCATCCGAGCCGTCAACCAGACGATGATCAAAGGTAATTGCGAAGTAGGACATGGTCTTGATCGAAATGACGTCATTGCCTTCCACATCGGTATCGACGATGGGCCGCTTCTCGATCACTCCCACTCCGAGAATCCCGACTTGCGGCTGGTTGATGATCGGGGTACCCCAGAGACTTCCGTACACCCCCGGATTCGTGACCGTGAATGTCCCGCCCTGGACTTCCTGCGGTGCGAGTTTCTTCGAACGCGCCCTTTCGGCGAGATCGTTGGCTGCCCGGGCAAGGCCCACCAGACTCAGCTGATCCGCATTCCTGATCACTGGCACGATCAGCCCCCAGTCCAGAGCCACGGCCATGCCGAGGTTGATGTCCTTCTTGAACACCACATTGGAGCCATCAAGCGAGGCGTTGAGCTTGCGGTTGGTCTTGAGCGCGTTGGCCACCGCCCTGAATATAAAGGGCATGTAGGAGAGCTTGGTCCCCTGCGCAGCGAGGAAGTTCTCCTTGGCCTGGTTCCGGATCTTCGCGACCCGCGACAGGTCGATGTCAAAACAGGTTGTGACATGGGCCGAAGTCGCCTTCGAGTAGCTCATGTGCGCCGCCGTGATCTGCCGTATCTTCGACATCGGCTCGATCTCGACATTTTCGCCGGGGAAGAATGGGGCAACATGGAAGGCTCCCGGCTCCCGGACCGCCGGCGTCGACGATGCAACCACCGGTGCCCGCAACTCCTGGGCGACCGCCACGGTCGCGGCCACTGGCGCTGCAACGGGCGGACTACCCTCGGCGAGGTAGCGCTCGAGGTCCGCCTTCGTCACCCGGCCGTGAATTCCTGAACCGCTCAGCTGGCTGATCTCGACGCCTGCTGCAGCCGCCATCTTGCGTACCACCGGGCTCGAGTGCGTTCGCACCCGCTCCTTGAGCGCCGCATCGGGATCGTCTGCTGCTGCACCGGCAGGCTGCACTTCCACTGGTGGCGCCTGGACGGGCTGAGGCGGCGGTGCTGGCTCGACAACGCCCGGAGCCTCGACTTCCTCCACTCGCTTGGTCACCGTCGCCACCACCGGACCCGAAGTCAACTCCTCTCCTTCGGCGCCCAACACCGCGACGATCTCGTCGACCGCAACCGTCTCGCCCTCTTCGTGCCGGACCTCGAGCAGCACGCCGGCTTCGGGGCTCGGGATCTCCGCATCGACCTTATCGGTCGAGATCTCGAACAGGGGTTGATCGCGTTCGACGGTTTCGCCCACCTTGACGAGCCACTTGGTGATGGTCCCCTCGGCGATGGATTCGCCCATCTGGGGCATGACGACTTCGGTAGCCATTCAGAGTCTCCGTTGCCTGGCAAGCCCGCGACTGCGGCCTTGGCGGGCCCTCAATTTAGCATGTTCAGCCAGTCACCGGTCCCGTTCTGCCGACCACCGGTGCTAGAGGTGGATCGCGTGACCCACTGCCTCGTGCGCCGCCTCCGCCACCGCTTCAGACAGCGTCGGATGGGCGTGCATGGTGCGAAACAGCTCCTCGGTGGTTGATTCGATTCGCAGGGCCACGCACGCCTCCGCGATCAAGTCGGTGGCGTGCGCTCCGATGATGTGAACACCAAGCAGCTCGTCGTAGCGCTTCTCCCGCACGACCTTGACGAACCCCGCCGTCTTGCCGAGAATTGCGGCTTTGCCGAGTGCGGAAAAGGGGAACTTCCCCGTCGCCACGTCGTAGCCCCGATCCTTGGCCTCCTGCTCCGTGAGCCCGACGCTGCCGACCTCCGGGTCGCAGTAGGTGCAGGAGGGCACATGGTCGTAGTTGAGGGGAGCGGGGTTCTTTCCAGCCATGGTCTCCACGGCGAGAATGCCCTCAGCCATGGCGACATGCGCCAGCCAGGGCGTCTCCACAATGTCTCCAACCGCCCAGATCGACGGCACGGACGTTCGCATCGACGGATCCACCGGAATATATCCGCGGTCGAGTTCGATGCCGAGCGCTTCGAGTCCGAGCCGGCCAGTTACCGGCGCCCGCCCCACCGCTACAAGCAGAGCCGCGGCCTCAATCGTCTCGGGCTCTTTGCCGTCACGCTCCACCGTCAGAGTGACACCGCTCTCGGTCTCTTCGACTGCGGCCAGTCGGGTACTCACAAGGCCGCGAATCCTTCTCTTCCTGAAGGCCCGCGTCAGTTCCTTCGAAACCTCTTCATCCTCGATTGGAAGCATTCGATCCAGCATCTCGACGATGGTCACGTCACTTCCAAAGGAGTTGAAGATCGAGGCGAACTCGATACCGATCGCTCCGGCCCCCAGAACCACGAGTGAGTCAGGGACGTCTTCGTGGTCGAGCAGGTGGTCGGAGTTGAGAATGCGCTCGCCATCGGCCGGCGCGAAGGGTAGATCTCGCGGAACCGAGCCAGTGGCCAGCAGGATGTTTTTCGCCGAAAGCTGTCGGGTCTGACCGTCGAGCATGACTTCGACCTCACCTGGGCCGCTCACTCGGCCGAAACCCCGCACGCCCTCGATTCCGTTCTTCTTGAAGAGGTACTGAACACCCTTGGCGTTCTTGTCGATCACCTCGCGCTTGTAGACGTGGGCTTGAGCGATATCGAGTGCCGTGCCGCTCGCCTTGACACCGAAGCGCTCGGCGTCCTTGACCTTCTCGAGCAGGTCGGCGGTGTGGAGCAGAGCCTTTGTCGGCATGCAGCCCCTGAGCAGGCAGGTGCCGCCGTAGCGGTCGTCCTTCTCGACCACAGCCACTTTCATACCCAGCTGGGCAGCCCGAATCGCCGCCACATACCCACCGGGGCCGCTTCCGATCACGACCAGATCACGTTCTTCCGACATTCCGCTTCCTTTCAGACTCTCTCCGGCTGCACCCGGAACCGGCCCGGGCGGTCCTCGACCAGCCGACCCGCCGGTATCTCCGGATCGTGCTCGAAGAAACACAGCCAGTCGCCTTCACGGGCCCTGGGCAACCACTCCTTCTTGGCCTCCAGCGTTCTCAGCGGCTCGAGGTCATAGGCCATGATCCAGGGATAGGGAACATGCGCCGCCGTCGGCACCAGGTCAGCGAAGAAAACGCCCTTTTCGCCGCCGCCGCCGTCCAGCAACACGATGCACATTCCCGGACTGTGCCCACCGGCCTCGACCGCCCGAACACCGGCACAGGGCTCGGCCTCGTCATAGAGCTCGACCAGTCCAGCATCGAACAGCGGCTCCCAATTGTCGGGAATGTAGCTGATGCGGTCGCGATCGTTGGGGTCGCGAGCATGCGCCAACTCCGTCCGGTTGATCCAGTAACGCGCGTTGGGGAAGGTCGGCTCGAGTCCCGCCGCACCGAGGCGGGTGTTCCAACCACAGTGGTCGAAATGGAGATGGGTCAGGAGCACATGGGTCACGTCGCCCGGCTCGAACCCCGCCGCCTCGAGATTCTCAGGCATCCGGGGGACCTGGTCATCCAGGGCATAGATGGAACGCATCTTGTCGCTGAGCTTGCCACCCAACCCGGTGTCGATCAGGACCAGGTCCGATCCCGACTCGACCAGAACACAATTGGTGGTGTTGGCGATGCGATTGCTCTCATCCGGAGGCATGCGCTTCTCCCACAGGACCTTGGGTATGACGCCGAACATTGCACCGCCGTCCTGGCGAAAAGCGCCATCAGGAAGCAGGTGGAGTTTGAGTTCGCCCAGACGCATGGCAGGTGGAGTGTATCGGAGGTTCGCTTCGTGGCCCCATTGCGAGAATGGCCCTCCGCACACCCATGACAGACCATACAATGGAGACAGATGCCGCTTCCTGACCCTTCGCGACCTGCCGACAACGACCTCGCGATCGTCCTGACTGGAGGAGGTGCCAGGGCCGCCTACCAGGTCGGCTTCCTGCGGTGCATCGCACGTCGGATGCCGGACCTGCGTTTCCCGATCATCACCGGCGTGTCGGCCGGTGCCATCAATGCGGTTTACCTGGCTTCTCACCCGGGAACGCCTGGCGAAGCGGTGGCTGGACTCGATCGCCTGTGGTCGGATCTTCGTATCGAGCACGTCTTCCGGGCCGACAGTTTCTCGCTGCTGAAGCATGTGCTGCAGTGGGGCGCTGCGCTGCTCTCCGGCGGCAGTGTCCTGGGGCCCAGGGTTCAAGGCCTGGTCGAGACCGAGCCACTCCGCAAGTTCCTGCATGGCTGCCTCACGACTGAGGGCGACGAGATCATCGGCATCTCTGAGAACTGCGAACGAGGCTGGCTCAAGGCGGTCGCCCTCACAACTCTCGACTATGGGACCGGCCGCACGGTGACCTGGGTTCAAGGGCGCGAAATCGTCAACTGGGAGCGTTCCTACCGCCACAGCCAGGCTGCCCGCTTGACAGTCGAGCACGTCATGGCTTCCTCCTCACTGCCGCTGTTCTTTCCAGCAGTACGGCTCGGGGAACGCTGGTACGGAGACGGCGGCATTCGGCTCTCAGCCCCGCTCTCCCCCGCCCTGCACCTCGGTGCCCGGCGGATCCTCGCAATCTCGACCCGCTACGACCGCTCCAACTCCGAAGCCGACGCGCCGGCCATCACCGGCTATCCGCCACCAGCACAGATCGTCGGCAACCTGATGAACGCGGTCTTTCTCGATCTACTGGACCAGGATCTCGAACGCGCTGAGATCTTCAACCAATTGCTCTCCCGAATCCCGCCCGAGGAACGCGGCGACCGCCGACTCGTCGATGTGCGGGTGCTACGCCCCTCTCAGGATCTCGGCCGGTTGGCGGCGCAGTACGAGCCGCAATTGCCCAAGACCTCAGATTCCTGAGCCGTGGCCTCGGCACCAAGAAGACCGCCAGCCCCGACTACCTCAGTCTGATCATGTTCGAGCCCGGCTACCTGCGGCGACTGATCGAGATCGGTGAAGCCGACGCCGATGAGAACTTCGACGAGATCGCTCAGATACTCATGCCGGAAACGCCTCAGGCCTGAGCTAGGCGACCGTCACGTCGTCGCAAAGATAAACGTCCTGGATGGCGTTGAGCAGTTCGACGCCGTCGGCCACCTGGCATTGAAACGCCTTGCGGCCAGAGATCAGTCCGGTGCCTCCGGCGCGCTTGTTGATGACGGCAGTTCGGACCGCCGCCTCCAGGTCGCCCTTCCCCGACGAAGAGCCACCTGAGTTGATCATCCCGATGCGCCCCATGTAGCAGTTGGCAACCTGCCAGCGAACCAGATCCACCGGGTGCTCGGTCACCAGCTCTTCGTAGACCAACGGGTGGGTCTTGCCCATCTGGAGCGCCGTGTAGCCGCCGTTGTGGGTGGCCAGTTTCTGCTTGATGATGTCGGCTTCGATGGTCACGCCGATGTGATTGGCCTGCCCGGTCAGGTCGGCAGCGCTGTGATGATCGACGCCATCTTTCTTGAACGCCGAATTCCGCAGATAGCACCACAGGATGCAACCCATGCCCAGCTCATGCGCGGTCTCGAACGCCTCTGAGACTTCTTCGAGTTCCCGGTGGAAGTCCTCGGAGCCGAAGTAGATCGTCGCACCGACAGCGCAAGCGCCCAGATTCCAGGCGCGTTCGACGGAGGTGTACATGGTCTGGCGGTATGAGTGCGGGTAGCTCAACATCTCGTTGTGGTTCATCTTGACCACGAAGGGAATGCGATGGGCGTAGCGCCGCGACATCGAACCCAACACACCGAGGGTCGACGCGACGCCATTGCAACCTCCCTCGATGGCCAACTTGATGATGTTCTCGGGATCGAAAAGCGCTGGATGTGGCGCGAACGAGGCGGCACCGGAATGCTCGATCCCCTGATCGACAGGCAGGATCGAAACGTAGCCCGTGCCTCCCAGCCGGCCGTGATCGAAGAGCCGCTGCAGACTCACCAGGGTCTGGGCATTGCGATCCGTGGGACCGAAGACCTCGTCGACATGCATCGGCCCGGGCAGCTGCAGCATCTCCCGCGGAATCCCCTCGCAAGTGTGACTCAACAGTGAATCCGCCTCGTCACCCAACTGCCCGACGATACGGTCGATGCTCCCGTTGCTCATGCGCTTCCTCCCGGATACTGTCTTTTCAGAGGCCGTGAACCTCAGTGAAACGCGAGTATACCCACTGCCCCAGGCCAAGCTTCATACACTGAACGACTTTCAGCTCTCCAGAGCTTCTTCAGCAATTTCGTAGCCGAGCCGTGCCATCAGGTTGTGGAGAATCCGTGCGGTCAGACCCCAGATCTGACGACCACCGACATGGTAGACGCGGAGTATTCGCTCCTTCCCGTTGATCACCACCTGACGGTCCTCCACCATCCGGGGGTTGGCGAACTCCAGCAACGGAACGCTGAAAGTCTCGGCAATCTCCTCCGGGTTGGGAACCAGTTCGAGCGGATACGGAATGGCTCCAACACAGGGCACGATGTGAAACCCCGACGGAGTCCAAGCCTCATCCAGATGGCCCATTCGGAGGACCTTGTCCGGCGAAATACCCAGTTCCTCTTCAGACTCGCGCAAAGCCGTCGCCCAAGAGTCCTCTCCGGTCTCGCGGGCACCACCTGGAAAGGCGATCTGGCTGCGATGGTGCGGCAGATGTTCTGAGCGCTTGGTGAGCACCGTCCACAACTGCCCCGCTTCAACGTAGAGCGGCACCAGTACAGCGGCCTGCCGCGCCTCAGAGGGCGCCAGTCGAGTCGGCGTCGGTGTCTCGAGCCGCGCTCTCACTTCTGTGACCCAGATAGCCAAGAGCCATCCTCATAATCCTGCAGATCCGTCCGCCGTTACTGAAAAGCCGACGAAGTAGGGTGGCGCCTTGGGCAGGCGAAGACGCAGATCGTACAGCGAGTGGTCCTCTCGCGACCACCACATCGGGTGACGGCGTGTACGTTGGTTCAGCAGAACCTCAAATGCCACCTTGCCATCGGCCATGAACATCGTGGCCCCCAGCTCCGCCCCCATGACCTCGAGCTCGCTACCGGCCTGACCATCAAACTCGAGCAACAGGGTGCCGAGCGGTCGCGGCGAAATGATCAGCAGGTCTCCCCATTGCTTGCCCCGCAACGCCATCTCCCCGTCACGCTCGGCCACGGCGCCGCCGATCAGCCGGACACGAAGAGCCCCAGAGCGCATCAGCACCTCATCGTCGACCCGCTGCGTGCTTTCGAGCGGCAGGAATCGAACTGCTGCCGGCGATACCGAGTCACTCAAAGGTCCATCCGGAACGCGTAACCCCAGCGCCTGTAGCCAGACGGGATACAGGAAGACCCCGGCGACAGCGGCAAGAGCCACCAGCCACACTGTGCGAACCGGCCGGGTGGGTACCAGCCAAAGAGCGCCGAACAAAGGTAGCAACAGGGCGTTGCCGAGCGCTCCGGGTTCGCCAGCGTAGTCGAAAGGCCAGACCAGCACGCTCACCAAGACCATCACCGCGGCGGTAACCACCAGGGGGCTACGCCCACTCCTTGGCTCCCAGAGTGCCAGCAGCATCAACAGGGGCATAGAGTAGGGCAGGACCCCGAGGGTCTGGCCAGCGATCGTAAAAAGAAGGTTCCAGAGTCCTAGGCGCGGATGGAACATCGGCGCGGCGCTCTCGAGTGGCGACAGAACCTCATTCCCCGCTCCCGCCTCGAAGGACATGCCCGCCAGGCCCTCACCCCCGCCAACAACGACTGTCTCCTGAAACCACGGAAGCGCACCCAGGCCACCGGCCATCAGGGTTGCGACCAGAAGCATCAGGCCTGCACCAGTGCCGATCCAGAGCCAGGCCCGGCGACGGGAGATCTCAGGCGCTGCCAGCCCCGCAGGCAAGAAAAGCAACAGGTAGATCGGATGCGCGACCGCTACGACGCCCAGGAGCAGGCCCACAATGACCCAACGCAAACCAAAGCGCGTCCCCCCTTGTCGATAGGCCCGGTCGTAGACCTCCGGCATCTCGACAAAGTCGCTCGTCTCACCCCGGTACGCGAGAGCAAAACCCGCCAGGAGCGCCGCCAGGAAAAGCGCCTCCGGGCGAGGCTCCAGGACATAACGGATTGCGACCGACCCGAACAGCGCCAGAAGGAGCAAGCCCCAGGGTGCGTGAAGACGCTTGCGCATCGCTCCGGCGGCCATGCCCATCGCACAGATCAATAACAGAGCCGTGCCGAGAACTGCTCCGCTCAAACCACCGAAACGAACGAATGGCGCCAAGAGGGCCGCCCCGAGGCCTGCACCCGGATAGACAGTCGTGCCGCCATCCCCACGGGCCAGCAGCACACGGAGATCCTCAGTCTGCGGAAGTTGGCGCAACCGCACCAGGTCCCGCTCATCGAACCGGTGATCGAAATCCAGGGCCAGGCTCTCGGCATGAAGATAGTGGGCGACGCTGCGCGGCGTCGTCGGTGTCGAGATCGGACGTGCCGCAACCAGCAGCGCAAGACACAGCAGCAGCAAGGCAGGAGCCACCCATCCGCGTCGCGTCACCGAGATGCGCGGCGGGCCTGCTAGATTTCGCTTTCCCACGTGGGACCTCCGAGGACATTGAATCCACTGGCTCCCAGAACGTGCGGCTCGACCCGAAGGCGCGCGGGACCGATCGGGCGACGCACCAGGATTTCGAATTCCTCGCTCTCTCCGGGCTCGAGGTCACCGGACAACGCCGGCCAGGCCTGATCGGCCAGTAGATCCTGGTCACCGGAGAGCAGCACCAGTTGGAGCACGACTCCGCCGGCGCCCCGACCGCCGCCCAGCCAGGTCGCGACACCCGTATTGGTCAACCGAACCCGCAGTGTACGGCGCTCGCCATCGGCCCAGGGAGCTTCGTGCCCGGTCACTTCGAGATCGCCATCGAGCCGGCGGTACGCCATGCTGGTCGGCGGCGGTACCCGAAGTGGCTTTCGATCCGGAGGATCAAGCCGGCCCAGTTCCAGACAGGCGTCAACCACGGCCTGAGCAGCCGCCTGCGGAGCGTGCTGATCGCGGATGTAGTTTCGCGCCGCCTCGCCCATCGAGGCAAGGCGCTCCGGGGCGGCGAGCAACGAAGCCACCGCCTCTGTCAACTTCTCGATCTCCCCATCCCCCAACGGCACCCGGATCGCTGCATCGGATGGCAGGTCGGCGAATTGAGCGTAGTCGGAAACCAGGGTTGGGCGCCCCAGTGCCAGTACCCGCAGGAGCGCCGCGGAGGTCTCACCTGCAGTCGGGTAACGAAGGTTGAGGCAGAGATCACAGGCCGCGATTGCCGCCTCGAACGAGTCGTAGTCGAGAAAACCGGTGACGTGAACACGATCCGCAACCTCCGCCTCCTGAATCGCCCGTTCCAGTTCGAGGGTTGGCGCGACTTCACCGCCGATGATCAGATGTACGTGCGCCAGTTCCTCGCTCGCCAGTGCCTGGATGGCGACCTTGGGACGTTTCATCGGAGTCTGAAACCCGAAGGCGCCCAACAGCGGTGTTGCCGCGGGTATCCCCAGCGATTGCCGAAATGCCAAGGCACGCTCGGGGTTCACACGCTGCGGCAGCGGGATACCCATCGGAACCACCCGGACGGCGAGATCAGGCTCCTCCTCCAGCAGGGTGCCACAAGCCCACTGGCTGTGGACGATCACCCCGCGCTGGCGGCGCAGGAGGCTGCGGTGCGCTGGCAGGGCGAACTGCAGGCTGTCGCCGAAAGCGCCCCATCGCACGGCATGCGCAGCATCGAGCCCGACCCAGCCGTGTTCG
>PVMS01087844.1_pt1 | contig 10356 bp, 7 predicted proteins | sample 1853461 | NCBI WGS metagenome assembly PVMS01 (sample SAMN08582032, study PRJNA380276) | Marine sediment metagenome, whole genome shotgun sequencing project. | isolation source: ocean sediment barecode stripped | collected 2017
AATTGCGATGACGCGTGCTCCGTGGTCGGCCAGCATCATGGAGCAACAGGGTCCCGGTAACAGACGAGACAGATCCAGTACAGTAATTCCGGCCAAAGCACCTTCGTTTGACATAAATACCTCTTTTAATTTGTATTCTCTCGGTAAAAATATTGAAGATAATCACGAAAACACCCCGGTAAAACAGGCTATGCCTCGGGGCATGCGAAATAAAAATTATAGTTTTCGTGTTTTCGTACTTTCGTGTTTTCGTGATAGGCGTTTTTATTTTTAGGTTGTCTGTAATCAGTTTATTTTTTTATGGGAAGATGTCGCCATATTCAAACATACCTTTGTCAGTCGCCTTTGAGGCCTGTGGACGATACCAGTTCTCCGGTAAAGCTTCCAACAACAACTTTGCTTTTTATTTTAACGGGCATGCGCCGATGATCAGCAGTTACCCACAATTGAATTTTGGCATTTTTACTTTTCTCAAAGACACCGCCGATATGTTTTATTTCGGGCTCGATGAGATAGGTATCATAGGTACCGCTTTCAAGCTTTATAGTTTCCCTTTTGATAACGGCAAGTTTGCCGACAACACATTTTTTTCCGTCCGTTACCGGTCGTTCTATAATCAAATCTTCCTTGAGATCAAAAAGGCGCGAGTAATAAAAAGCGGACAAGGGATCAAATGATCCTGGAAGCAAGTCGATGGGCTCTAGTTCTTCATTGAAATTGGAATATTGAGCTTTGTATTTTTTCCAATCGTATTGCACCACAATATCTCTATGACTATTTCCTTCCAACTGATTTTTTTTATACAAAATTGAGCGGGTCATCTTAATGTCAGTATAAGCGTCTATCCTGTCCCGGACTTTATAAAAAGGATCGATAAATGCATTGCTTTTGGCTGTCAGCAAGAAATGGTAAGATTTAATTCCATTTACAATTTCGATTGGCAGCACTTCAAGGACGGCCTCACCGGCCGGAATAAACGTCCATTTAAGCTCAAACGTCAGTTTTTCACCGGGATGAAATGGAAAGCTCATGTCTTCTGCTTTGATGTTCTCGCAAAACCCAAGCGCAGTCAGAAATATCGCCGCAACCACAGCAAACGACAATAGAATCCGAAGCCATTGATCGCATACATATACTGTTGGAGATTTGATAGATTTTAACATTTGTGTCCAATTTTTTATCAATCACTGAGATCCAAAAAGCAGCTGATTTTGGATTCTGGCCTTTAGATTATAACAAATGTGTAAACTCTGCCTCAATGACCTGGAACAATTCTTCACCGACGGCAAGCCCTAAATCGATAAACTGGGGGCCATACTTTTTCCCGGTTTCCGTGCGGAATGTATCTTTGATGTTGGCAATTTTTTCCATTCCCTGGTGGTAAAGGTCTATAAATTTTACAATAGGCGTTTTAGAAAAGGTTACCATGGACCATATGGTATCTTTAAAATTGTCAGGTCCCCAGCGAAATTTATCGGCATCATAGAGGCAGTCAGAAACGAGTACGCCTTCAAGGTTCTTTATTGCTATCGTGGCTTTGAAAGCTACATGGTTGAGGATTGCCCGTCTGATATCCTCGATCTCATCAGGAGCAAGGGGATATGTTTTCAAAACTTTCCTGGCATAGGCAGCGCCTTGCTCGGCATGATTATCTTTTTTGCGTTTAAAATCATGAAGGAGACCGGCACATTGGACAATGAGGACTCGACGATTTATAAAATCAGCAGCGTGTCCGGCTGATTTACTTTCAACGATCATTAGGGCGCCGGCGTCTACGGCCACCTTAACGGCGTGCTTGAAGCCATGTCCAAAATCTTCTTCCACGTACTTGGCAACAAAGGCCTGTAATTCAGCAGTGACAGGATGGTTGTCAAGACATTGCCGGGACAGTTCTTTTGCCGAGAAGTGGTCTTGATAAAAATCAGGGGCAGGCAGGCGTGAAACAATTTGGCGGGCTCGTTGACGCATACGAGCGTAGACATGTTCCATACTATCTCGTGCCTCCCGGTGAGCGGATCTATTACCTTATGAGGTATTATGATTCTGATAACAGGCTTAATTTACAGGAAAAGAGAAAAAATTGCCACATACCTTCCATTTCCCGTCTTCCTTGACAACATTAATTGTCTCATCAACCTCGTAAGTATTGCCGAGGTTAAATAATTTGGCAACAAACGGATAAACAGGATTTATAGCAACTCTGCTTTTGCCTTTTATTTGGACCTGGGCGTTGGTAGCGCTTTGAGATAGGGTTTCGATGTCAATATTGTAAAGCTTATGCTTCATGAAATCGGTTTTAAAGCCCCGATCTTTTGCCTTTTGAGCGGTCAGATAAATATATTTGTCCACAAGATCAACATCGCCGGATGTCAACCGTTCAGTACAAATTCTTTCGGCCATTGCTTTGTCTACCTTAAAATAGGCTTTGCTAAATTCAGCCACCGCCCTGCCCGGTGTATCTTTACCGCCGGCAAAAGAAAACAACACCTGAACAAAGGACCCCACTATTAACACAAGAATTATAGCTGCAACCTTATTCATCTGAGCCATCTGACTTCCTCCCTCCGAGCTTTCCCACTAATAATATTCTATAACCCTAATCGAGTTGGATTTACAACTGACAACGGACAACAAACAACTGACACGTTAAATTCTAGCACATCTTTAAAGATTTTCAGATAACATGGAATAAATCTTGAAACAAGCCTTATTCAATTTTTTAATTTATTACTAATTGAACTACCTGAATATTTATGATATTCTATATTATGCCTATTAAAGATATCGCCCAAGAATTGATTGTCCTGCTAAGTATTTCGCTGTTTGCTGCATTTGCGGTAAACTTTTTCTCTCCCAAGGGCATCGCCTTGCTCGGTGACTGGGACACCTCAAAAGGCGTTATTTCTGCAAAATCCAAAGAAAATGTCGTTGTCCATGAACTTGAAATTGAAAATGTGCTGGCTGCAAAACAGATTTATGACAGCGGCAGTGCTGTTTTTGTCGATGCCCGCGCTGAGGAGTTTTTTGATAAAGGTCACATAAAAGGGGCGGTATCCCTGCCTGTGGGCCTCTACGATGCCTATATTGACAAATTTAAAGCAGCATATCCGCTTTCAGTATACATCGTTACCTATTGTTCGGGCAGAGAGTGTGATGACAGCCATCAACTGGCCCAAAATCTTTTTGCAGAGGGTTATACCAATATCAGCGTTTTCATAGACGGCCATCCCGGCTGGCAAGAGGCGGGTTATCCGCTTGAATAATATGACTCTCTCTTCTCCTATAGAAACTTTATGCAAAACAGCATGTCCACATGATATAAAAACAAATTGAGCGCTAATGAGTATGTTTAAAAAAATAATAAACAACAGCTGGTTAGAGTTAGCTGCGCGCTGGTTTTTAGGCATGATCTTTTTGTATGCCAGCTATCACAAAATCGCTGCCCCGGCACAATTTGCTAAAATCATTTACGGCTACTATCTTTTTCCGGACATTTCCATCAATATTATCGCCATCGTTTTGCCGTTTTTAGAACTGTTCTCAGGCCTTGCATTGATCCTGGGCATTTATCCCCGATCGGCTGCGCTAATTACCAATGGAATGCTTCTGGGTTTTATTATCGCTCTTTCCATTAATCTGATACGGGGGCAGCAATTCGACTGCGGCTGTTTTTCCTTTGGTGAGGGCGGGCATACTTATACAGTCGGACAATTACTGGTGCGGGATATCGTCTTTTTTGTTTTAGGGCTGCAAGTCCTTTTGTTTGATAGTAATCGACGCTGGTGTCTGCGTCAAAGCGGTAATATTTTAATGAAAAATCAACACCTTGAGAGCATATAAAAGATGAACGTCGAACATCGAACGTTGGATGTTCGACGTTCAAATTGTTGCATCTGAAATTACGACTAAACCTTCATATCACGTTGAAATTACATATACAGGTCAGGAGTTCTGAATTTCTTATAGTTCTAACTCGTTTATTGCTTTTTTCCTTTACACCATTGCTATTTTGCTATAAATTAGGTAGTTCAACTTTTACCGTTTAAGACTTTAGGTTCGTTCCTCTTGTTGGTATTTTCAGCTATCTGTATACTTGGCTTCACTGATATCTATGAAACCTTATAATCCAACAGGGCGGTCCAGCAAGGAAACGCACATGCCCGCAAAAATAAAGGCTCTGGGTCTATGCCTCGGGGCCTCTACCGTATCTATTGTTCAGGTCGAGCAGGAGCTTGTTGCAGATGAAAAGAACATGCCCAAAGGCAAACCCCGCCTGATCGCATATTCACTTCATCCTCACGAAGGAGATCCCAAACGAACTCTAGTTTCTGCAATAGAAAAGCTAGACTTGAATTCATTTGACAGGATCGGCGCCACCGGCAGAAAATTTCGTACCTTCGTGAATATTGCCTCCATATCCGAGCCGGAAGCGGTCGAATTTGCCTACCCGTTTGTCAAACCTGATGATGTTTCATGTCCGGCCGTTGTTTCCGCCGGCGGCGAAACCTTCATGGTCTATGTTATGGACCGCTTCGGAAGAATTTCCAATGTACTAACCGGCAACAAGTGCGCCTCCGGGACCGGCGAATTCTTTCTGCAGCAACTGCGCAGGATGAACGTATCCATGGAAGAAGCCGCCCAGTGGGCCGTTACCGTGGAGCCGCATCACGTCTCCGGCCGCTGCTCGGTTTTTTGTAAATCCGACTGTACCCACGCTACCAACAAAGGTATTCCTAAATCACAAGTAACCGCCGGGCTTTGCCAGATGATGGCCAACAAAATCCTTGAACTTTTAAAAAAGGTCGAAAGAAAAAACATAATGGTCACCGGCGGAACAGCCCGCAACCAAATGATGGTCGAGCAATTGCGTCAGGAAATTCCCGGATTGATCGTACCACCGGAAGCTCCTTATTTTGAGGCCCTGGGTGCAGCCCTCTGGGCCCTGGAAAACGAAACCGCCCAATTTCCCGAAATATCGAAGTTGTTCAGCACCAATATGGCCTCATTTGATACGCTGCCGCCCTTGCCGGATTTTAAAAATATGGTTGAATTTAAGACCATTGAACAGGGAGAAATCCATGCTGGTGATGAATGTATTTTAGGGCTGGATGTCGGCTCGACTACCACCAAGGCGGTGCTTGTGCGCCAAGCCGACAACGCCATACTGGCTTCAGTTTATCTGCTGACCAGCGGTGATCCGGTGGGAGCTGCTCGCAAGTGCTACGGTTCCATCTTAAGCCATGTTAAAGCCAAAATTAACCTTCAAGAAATATCAATTGTCGGCCTGGGGGTCTGCGGATCCGGTCGCCAGATTGCGGGTCTGCACGCTCTAACCGATGGCGTTATCAACGAAATCATCGCCCATGCCGCTGCGGCTGTTCATTTTGATCCTGATGTGGATACCATCTTTGAAATCGGGGGCCAAGACGCCAAATACACCTATATTACCAACGGAGTGGCCTCGGATTATGCCATGAACGAGGCTTGTTCCGCCGGGACAGGGTCATTCCTGGAAGAGTCGGCATACGAGACCCTTGGTGTTCAGATGGAAGATATTGCCGACATCGCCCTGCAAGGGATGAATCCTCCCAACTTCAACGATCAGTGTGCCGCCTTCATTACCTCCGACATCAAAAATGCCATTCACGAAGGCGTAGAACACCAGGATATCGTCGCCGGTCTGGTCTATTCCATCTGCATGAATTACTCCAACCGGGTGAAAGGCAACCGGCCGGTTGGTAAAAAAATTTTCATGCAGGGCGGGGTCTGCTACAACAAGGCGATTCCTTTTGCCATGGCATCTCTTGTGGGCAAACCGATCATAGTACCTCCTGAACCCGGATTGATGGGTGCCTATGGCGTTGCCCTGGAAGTTAAAGAGCGGCTTGATAAGGGCTTGATGGACCGGCAGCCTTTTGACCTGCAGAGCCTGGTGAACCGGGAGGTTGTGTACGGCAAATCTTTTGTCTGCAGAGGCGGCAAAGAAAAATGCGACCGGCGCTGTGCAGTTGCCATGATCGAGCTTGAAGGGAAAAAATATCCTTTTGGCGGAGCTTGCAACCGATACTATAATATACGCAAGAATATCAAATATGATGTCGAGAAACTGGATCTCATACGGGTCCGGCAGCGGCTTGTATTTGAGAAGTACGGTGCTAAATGGCCGCCGGACCGCCCCACAAAACCCAAAGGCAGGATCGGATTCAACAGAAGTTTCATGGTCAATACCTATTATCCGCTGTATTCAACATTTTTTGCCGAACTGGGCTTCGAATCCGTTATCCCGGATTTTCCATCCCAGGAAGGTATTGACCAGAAAAACGCCGCTTTTTGCTATCCGGCAGAGTTGGGCCATGGTTTTTTCCACGAGCTGCTGCATATGGAGACGCCTTTAGAGTTCATCTTTTTGCCCCATTTTAAAGCGGTCCCTGCTTTAGACGATCATACCAGCTCACAAGTTTGTCCTTTTGTGCAAGGAGAGACCTTCTATCTACAGGCTACGTTCCGGGAAAAACTTGCAGAAATCAAGAGCAAGGGGACAAAAATTCTGACACCCCTTTTAGATTTGACTCAAGGGCTGGAATCGGCCGAAGAAGCTTTGATTTCAACTGCGATTCAAATGAAGGTCAGCAGGGCCTCGGCCAAGAAAGCCTTTGCCAAAGCGCTTGTCAAACAGCAACAGTGCTTTAACGAAATGACAGAGATCGGAGAAAAAGCCATCGAGCAACTTCAAACCGATCCGAAGCAGATAGCCGTTGTGCTTTTTTCAAGGGCATATAATGGATTTGTTGAAGAAGCACATATGGGCATCCCCCACAAAATTGCCTCCAGGGGTATTCTGGTAATACCCTACGATTTTCTTATGTTTGACGGTTATAAAACCAAGCGCCATATGTACTGGGGGATGGGTCAGCGCATACTCAAGGCCGCCAGGCTTGTCCAAAAGCATCCTCAGCTGTTCGGCACGTTTATAACCAATTTTTCCTGCGGGCCGGATTCGTTTCTCATCGGATACTTCCGGGATATCATGCACAGGAAGCCTTCTTTGACGCTTGAGCTCGACAGCCACACCGCCGACGCCGGTCTGGAAACAAGAATCGAAGCGTTTTTAGACATTGTCAGCGCCTACCGTCAACTGGTGGCAAAAAAACAGATCGTTTTCACAAAAAAGCCTTTTGTTCCTGCCCGGGCGCTTTTGGATAACAGTGTTGCCAAAGTTATTACATCATCAGGTGAAGTGCTGCCGATGAGCGATCCGCGGGTTAAGCTGCTGACTCCGTCCATGGGAGATACTTCTTCTGATTCCCTGGCTGCTGTATTTCGTGGATTCGGTTTCAATGCGGCCGCTCATCCGCCATCGTGCGAGGCGGTGTTGAAAATGGGACGGGCAAATACGTCCTGCAAGGAGTGCCTGCCGCTTATTCTCACTACAGGAACACTGCTTAACTACATTAACAACGGCAGAAAGGACGGCGAGGTTCTGGTTTACTTTATGCCCACCGGCAGCGGTCCGTGCCGTTTCGGTCAGTATCATGTTTTTATGGAAGATCTCATAAAAAGGCATAGAATAAAAGACGCGGCCGTACTTTCATTGACATCCGAAAATTCTTATGCCGGCCTGGGCAATGAGTTTGTTCGCCGAGTATGGTGGGGAGTTATCGTATCCGATGCTATGGAAGACATCCGCTCGATGATACTAACCAATGCCGTCGATCCTGAAGCTGGAATGCAAATATTCGATCGCGAGTGGAGCTTATTGATAGCTGCACTGGAAAAAGGAGATTTTTCTCTACTGGAAAAACAATGCGCAAAAGCCGCCGGGATATTTGCCCGGATTCCGATGAAACGTCCGCCCCGGGAGGTACCCAAAATTTCTCTTATAGGCGAGATATTTGTCCGGCGGGATGCACTCTCCCGCCAGTATTTAACAGAAAGCCTTGCCGAAAAAGGGTTTGCAACTATTTGTGCACCCATCGCCGAGTGGGTTCTTTATACCGACTATCTGGTGGACAAAGGACTTGCCGATTATAAGATGTCTAAACGGGAAAAGCTGCAGTTTTTACTAAGAAAAAAGTTTATGCAGCGGTACGAAAAGAGACTCAAGTCCATAATTTCCCGTTCAGGGTTAGTTCATGCCGAACCACTCGATATTAATTCAATAATCGCAACCGCTACGCCTTATATTTCACCAATGATGACCGGTGAGGCCATCCTGACGGTAGGAAGTTCTCTTACCGAGGTAGCGTCGCACTCCTGTGGAGTAATTGCCATCGGCCCTTTCGGATGCATGCCCAATCGTGTTGCAGAAGCCATCCTGAACGAAACCATGAACCGTGAAGCCAAACTGGCTTTAGATCCTAAGAATAAACAGCTTCGATCCGCTCTCAAAAATGTTGAGGATTTACCCTTTTTAGCAATCGAAAGTGACGGCTCACCCTTTCCCCAGCTCATTAATGCTAAATTGGAAACATTCTATTTGCGGGCCGAGCGGCTGCATCACAGCATGCTAACAGCCGGCGTTGCCGGCAGGGCAAATTAAGTTAAAAAACTATTTGCTTAAGTTTCATGCCTTGATGAATTCGTAAAAAGTCGAATACATCACGTTTTAGGTTTTAAGATATGGGTTTTAGGCAATTAAAATTGATTTATTTAACAGATACTTAAAACTTAACACCTAAAACTTAAAACGTTCGCAAAACGTCGTTTTTTGACTTTTTACGAAACCATACATACCTTAATATCCGAATAAAATAGTAATACTATGTTATGAAACGCGGCTACGCCGCTCAAGTTTGCTTGATCCAAAAATATCTTGACAGCGCCAGAGGGATTGCTTATAAGGATCAATTTCGTGATTCTGAGGCTGTAGTTAATTGGAGAATCACTGTTTTTTAAGCTTGCTGATCTCCGGACATAAACTTGCAGAATTAATATAGTTTTCTCAGCCTCACTTAAAGGAGGATTCAACACAATGAACGAATTGCTGGCTCCGGGCGGCAGTCTTGAGATGGTGGAGGCTGTTTTTGCCAGTGGCGCTGATGCAGTTTATGTAGGTGCGAAAGGTTTCAGTCGCAGAAAATGCGCCTGGGAACTGGAAGACAGCGGCATCAGGGAAGCGGTGCGCATTGCAAGCGACCATGGGGGTAAAATCCGCGTGGCCGTAAATGCTGAGGTTCCGGAAAAGCACTTTATGCGGGTGCTGAACAAGGCCTCAAAATGGGCACAATGGGGTGTTGAAGGAATTATTTTAAAGACTCCCGGTCTCATGCGGCTTATTCACCGCAACTATCCGGAATTGATTATTCACGCCAGTGTAGGGTGCAATATTCAGACTCGAGAAGATATGGCGTATCACCTCGATGCAGGTGCCACCCAGATTGTGGCCAGCACCGAAATCGACACTGTGGAAAAAGTGCAAGAGTTCAAAAAGGCTGCGGACGAAGTCGGTGTTCTTGCCGAAATACTGATCCATGGCAATCGCTGTATAGGTGGCGTGGGCAACTGCCTGTTTCATGAACTTACCAGCGACTCTTATGTGAAGAAAGTTTACCACGATGAGGATGGCCATGAAATCGTTGAATACGAAGGATGGCCGGACCGCAGCGGCAGTTGCTTCCGTATCTGCCTGCTCACAGAGGCACAACGCGAAAAATTGATGCGCCGCAAAGGAAAGAGCGCAGAAGAGATCAGCGGCGTTAACGATACAATTCGCCGCCGTCCCAATGTCGCCTTTGCCATCAGAAACGAAGAATTTGAGCATTACGTTGATTTAGGTCTGCAAACCCTAAAAGTTCAGGGCCGTGAGTATCCTGTGGCACTTATTTCCCGGTTGATCAATGCCTACCGCACTCTCATTGACGCACATCTTGCAGGGAAACAATCCCTTGACCCCGAACTGGTTGACGTAAATGAAGAAATTCGACTGCTAGTGCAAGACCGCGACCGGGCCCGGATGGAAAAGACACGGGAACTGCATCAACAGATCAAGGGAATATAGGCTTCGGCTATTATAGCTATTCTCAAAGAAATACTCCGATTGAACAAAACGTAACGACCACAGCGGCTATTGTATTACTATAAGAGTTTGCCCGTTTGCCCGTTATCATTTGGGTCGCCTCCGGCAAACAATCCCTTACAAATAACAAATGACTATTGACAAATAACAATTCCACCCTCACAATCATCATCCTGTCTGTTAAACTCCAAAAGTATTAAATTAAATCATATAAAGTGTCCATGAGGAGGTGGAGAGGATGACCAGAGTATACGTGGTGCGCCATGGTCAGACAGCCTGGAACCTGGAGGAAGTCTTTCGAGGACGTGCAGATATCCCTCTTGATGAAACCGGGAAAAAAG
>PVMS01024721.1_pt1 | contig 10355 bp, 8 predicted proteins | sample 1853461 | NCBI WGS metagenome assembly PVMS01 (sample SAMN08582032, study PRJNA380276) | Marine sediment metagenome, whole genome shotgun sequencing project. | isolation source: ocean sediment barecode stripped | collected 2017
CCTTGGTGACCCGCATGCGGGCCCCACTTCCGAGGATTCGGGCAGACGGCGGGCCAGGAAGCCATCTACTCGTCTCCACCTCGGGTTTGATGGCCAGGGTAGGGGCTGGCCTTCGGGTGGTCCGGGGTGGCTGGGTTTCCCGCTCGGAACGGTGGTGGATCGTTCCCTTGAGACGGATCTCCAAGGTCCCCCGCTATGTAGGTCGGATTATGGCAGCACGACGTAAGTCCTGGCAACAGGTTTGTGAAAAAGTCGAGAGTCCAGAGTCGAGAGTCCTGAGCCAGAAAGGAAAACTCACGACTTCGAAACCAAGATTTGAGACTCTGTACTCCGCTCGGCTTGTCCTAGTGGTTATCTGCTCTCCTTGACCAGATCCTCGAGGTCGGCCAGATCGATCTTTACACCGGGGCCCATGGTGGAGGCAAGCGTCGCCGCGTTGAGGAAACGGCCCTTGGTCGAGGCCGGGCGCGCCCGGTAGATCTCGTCGGAGATCGCCGCCACGTTCTGCAGCAACTTGTCGGCCCCGAAGGACACACGCCCGATGGGGATATGAACGTTCCCGTAGCGATCGTTTCTGTACTCGACCCTGCCGGCCTTGAAGGCTTCGACGGTCTTGCCGATGTCCTCGGTCACCGTTCCGCTCTTCGGATTCGGCATCAGTCCGCGGGGGCCGAGCGTGGGCCCCAGCTTGCCGACCACAGACATCATGGACGGGGCGGCGATAGTGACGTCGAAGTCGAGTGCCTGGGTCCCGGCCTGGATGGCCTCGGCAAGTTCCTTGCCGCCGACGATGTCGGCGCCGGCCTCCTCGGCATCGCGCGCCTGGTCGCTCTCGGCAAACACCAGCACCCTCACATCTTTTCCAGTGCCGTTTGGCAGGCTGACGGTGCCGCGAACGATCTGATCGGCCTGGCGGGCATCGATCCCCAGCTGGAACGCCATATCAACGCTCTCGTCGAATTTGGCATATGCCATCTCTTTGACAAGGCCAACGGCCTGTTCCGGGCTGTAGGACTCGGTCCGGTCAAACTGGTCCTCGGCAGCTCGACGGCCTTTTGACTTGGTAGTCATTCGTCATCTCCTTGTGGTTCAAACGGGGCCTCAGCCCCTCCCACTCTCAAGGTAGTTGGTATCAAGTAGTTGGTATCGAGTAGTTCGTATCAAGCACCGGATCCCGAGTCGGCGTCTTCGCCGACGGCCACCGGTTGGTCGTCGGTAGGGGGAGCCGCCTCGGTCGGGGCTGCGGCCGCGGCGGCGGCCGCCACTTCTGCCTGCTTGGCGGCAATCTCCTCCGGGGACATGACGTCATCGCGGGATCCGGAGCCTTCGACGATGATCCCCATCGACCTCGCGGTGCCCTCGACGATCTTCATGGCGGCCTCGACATCGTTGGCGTTCAGGTCCGGCATCTTGATCTCAGCGATGTCCCGCACCTGATCCTTTGTGACGTAACCCACCTTGTCGCGGTGCGGTTCGGGCGAGCCCTTCTCGATGCGAGCCGCCTGGCGAAGCAGCACCGCGGCCGGCGGTGTCTTGGTGATGAAGGTGAAGCTCCGGTCCTCGAAGATCGAGATCTCGACCGGGATGATCGTTCCCGCCTGACCTCCGGTCTCGGCGTTGTAGGCCTGGACGAAGTCCATGATGTTCACGCCGTGCTGCCCGAGGGCAGGGCCCACCGGCGGGGCTGGGCTCGCCTGGCCTGCGGGGATCTGCAATTTGAGCACGGTCATCAGCTTCTTACGACCCATGAGGGAGACCTCTTCTCCTAGTACTTGACGATTTGGTCGAAGTTGAGTTCGACCGGCGTCTCCCGCCCAAAGATGTCGACGAGTACCCGGACCTTGGACTGATCAACATTGATGTCTTCGATGACGCCGTTGAAGTCGGCAAACGGGCCCTCGACCACCCGGACGGTCTCTCCAACCTCCCAGGCGGGCTTGAACATAGGCTTCTCTTTCTTGGTGCCATCTTCCTTCTCCACGCCGAGGATGCGCTCCACCTCGCGGCGGGACAGCGGTGACGGCTGGGTCGAGGCGCCAACGAATCCGGTGACGCTCGGTGTGTTGCGCACTGCGTACCAGGTGTCGTCTTCGAGGTACATGCGAACCAGCACGTATCCGGGAAACTTCTTGCGCTCGACGGTGACCTTCTTGCCACCCTTGTACTCGACAACGTCTTCCATCGGGATGACGACGTCGAACACCTTGTCCTCGAGGTGCATCGAGCGGATACGGGTCTCCAGGTTGGCCTTGACCTTGTTCTCGTAGCCCGAGTAGGAGTGGATGACGAACCATCCCCCTGGAAGGTCGTAGGGGCTGAGCGGCTTCTCCTCCTCGACCTCTTCGACGACCTCTTCAACGGCCTCGTCGCCCGCCTCGACTTGTGCCTCTTCGACCACTTCATCCGAGGCGGCTTCGACCTCGTCGGCGGCTGCTTCTGAAGTGGCGTCTTCGACTGTTTCGACTGTCTCGGCCATCAGGTCCAGTTCTCCAACACCCACAGAATGCCGTGGGTAAACACCCAGTCGAGGGCGAAGACGTAGAGGGTCAGGGCGGTGCTCACCCCGAACACGACGATGGTGTAGGTCTGCAGTTCCTCACGGGACGGCCAGGTGACCTTCTTCAGCTCGGCGCGGACCTCGCGGAAGAACTGGCGGACCCCGGTCCGCTCCTTCCTCTTGGTCGGCTGTTGCCCCTGCTTCTTCTGGCGCGCCTCTTCCTTGGCCTGGAGCCGACGCATCTGGCGGTTCATCCTGCGTTCCTCCTGGTGGGCAGGGTGGCGGGACTCGATCCTTGTCTGAACCGCTACGGTCCAGCGGATCCCGGTACGCGCCGAGTGTAGGGGTTCCAAGGGTCTTGTGGAATCTCAGCTTTTCGTCTTCCGTCCCTGGTATACCGTCAGGGTATGTTCGAGCACACACGACCAGAGGGTTGACGTTCATGCAGAACGAATCGCCCAAACTTCAGAGGACGTAGCGGATGCCCGGCTCATTTCTCCACCCCTTCACTCCGCCTCGTCGAGACCAGTTCGTGACCATTCGGAGTGGCAAGGGCGCCGTGGTGTGGGACACCGCCGGCAACGAGTACATCGACGGGATGGCCTCGCTCTGGTACATGAACATCGGCCACGGCCGCGACGAGATGGCAGAAGCGATCGCCACCCAGGCCAGGACCCTTGCGGCTTATCACGCATTCGATCCTTTCAGCAACGAACCGGCAGAAGCGGCCGCCGACAGGATTGCTGAGCTTTCCCCGTTTGAGGGTGCTCGCGTCTTCTTCGGCACCTCGGGGTCCGATGCCGTCGACACCGCGATGAAGATCGCTCGGATCGCCCAGCGCGAGGCCGGTCACGCCGAGAAGACGATTGTGGTCAGCCGGGAGCGGGGCTATCACGGCACCAACTACGGTGGGACGTCCCTGCAAGGCATAGCCCCTAATCGGGACGGCTTTGGCCCGCTCGTTCCTGAGGTGATGAACGTTGTCGCCGACGACGCAGAGGCGATGAAGCAGGTGTTCGCCGACCACGGGGATCGGATCGCCGCGGTGATCACCGAACCGATGCAGGGTGCCGGTGGGGTGTGGCCACCGCCGCCGGGCTATCTGGAGCAGCTGCGCGAGCTATGCGATGCGTCCGGGGCGTACCTCATCCACGACGAGGTCATCACCGGCTTCGGCAGGCTCGGCGCGTGGTTTGGCAGCCAGTTCTATGGCGTCACCCCGGACCTGATCACCTTCGCCAAGGCGGTCACGTCGGGATACGTCCCATTCTCCGGTGTCGTCGTTGGGCCACGGGTTCGGGCGGCGTTGGAGGCCAACGAGGGATTCTTGCTGAGAACCGGCTACACGTACTCGGGTCACCCGCTCGGCGCCGCCGCAGCCCTGAAATCGATTGAGATCCAGGAGCGTGAGGGGCTGCTCGATCGGGCGACGCACATCGGCACCTTGCTGCAAACCGGGCTTGGCGGGCTCCGCGAGGATGGGCTGCTCAGCAGCGTGCGGGGTGAGGGGGCGGTGTGGGGCATCACGATTCGCGATCCCCTCGACGCCGTGGAGACCCGCGACGCGCTGCTTGGGGAAGGAGTGATCGTTCGGCCACTGCCTCCTGGACACCTTCTGATGTGTCCGCCGCTGGTGATAACCGACGAACAGGTCGATCATCTGGTGTCGTCAATACGTAAGGTGCTGCAAGCGACGGACCGCACTGGGTGATGCCTGTGGATGCCGAATCGACAACCCTGGCCTACTGGTTCAGCGATCTCGAGGCGAGCACGCGACTGTGGGAGGAGCATCCCGACGCGATGCACGCGGCGCTCGCCCGGCACGACGCCATCCTCCGTCGCGCCGTGGAAGATGCGAGCGGAAGCGTCGTCAAGACCACAGGCGACGGGCTGATGGCGGTCTTCGATGAGCCTGCCGATGCCGTGGCCGCCGGTGTCAATGCCCAGCAGGCACTGGACGGGGAGGCGTGGGACGAGACCGGGCCGCTGCTGGTCCGGATCGGGATCCACATCGGTGAGGCAAAGCCGCGAGCCGGCGACTACTACGGGCCGGCGGTGAATCGGGCGGCCCGGGTGATGTCGGCGGCACACGGTGGGCAGATCCTCGTTTCGGGACCGATCGTTGACGAAGTCGGCCATTCACTACCGCCACAGGTCAGCGTGCGTGACCTCGGTGAGCATCGGCTCAAGGACCTCGCCGGGCCTGAACATCTCTATCAACTCGTCATCCCGGGTTTGCCCGACACCTTTCCGCCGCTGTCGACGCTCGATCTGCGGCCGAACAACCTTCCCACCCAGACCTCGGTTTTCCTCGGCCGGGAAGCGGAGTTGAGCGAGCTTCGCGCCTTGCTCGACGGCACGAACACCCGATTGCTGACGTTGACCGGCCCCGGAGGAACCGGAAAGACCCGCCTCGCCTTGCAGGCCGCTGTGGATCAGCTCGACCGTTTCGAGGACGGCCTGTTCTTTGTGGATCTCGCCCCTGAGCGAGATGCCCAAGGCGCCTTCTCGGCAATCGTGCGCACCCTCGCCGTCGAGGGTGCCGCGGACGCCCAACCGCTCGAAGCACTCAAGAGCGGCCTTGCCGAGCGCCACATGCTGCTGTTGTTGGACAACTTCGAACAGGTCACCGAGGCCGCCGCCGGCCTCTCCGAGTTGCTGCAGCACTGCGCAGGCATCAGCGCAGTCGTCACCAGCCGTGAGGCGCTCCGGGTGCGCGGGGAGCGCCTGTACCCGGTAGCCCCGCTTTCCCTGCCACCGTCTGGCAATGGGGGCACCCCACCGATCGGCCTGGTGATGGAGTCGGAGGCGGTTCGCCTGTTCGTCGAGCGCGCCGTCGAGCTGAGGCCCGACTTCGCAGTGACCGACGACAATGTCGCTGCCATCGCCGCCATCTGCATCCAGGTCGATGGCCTGCCCCTTGCCATCGAGCTCGCCGTAGCGCGGCTCAGGCTGTTCTCTCCCGAGGATCTGAGCGATCGCCTGCAGAGCCGGCTCGACCTGCTGCGTGGCGGAGCGAGGGACATGCCCGATCGGCAGCAGACGTTGCGCAACACCATCGAATGGAGCTACGAGCTGCTCAACGAAGAAGAGAGGCGCCTTTTCCAGCTGTTCGGGGTCTTCTCGGGAGCGCGGTTTGATGCGGTCGAGGGCATCGCCGGCCGAATCGACGCGCTCTCCGACGTCGATGTCATCGACGGCCTCGAATCGCTTGTCGACAAGAGCCTGGTGCGCCGGCTCGAGGACGATGGGCCCTGGTTCTCCATGCTCGAGACCATCCGCGAGTACGCAGGGGAGCGGCTTGCCGAGGATCCCGATCTTGCCAGGGCTGTGGCGCGGGCCCATGCCGAGTATTACGTCGAACTCGCAAGCGGCCTGCGGCCAATGCTCATCGGCGATACACGCCAGCAAACGCTCGACGAACTGTCGCGCGAGCGGGAAAACCTGAGAACGGCGTGGCGCTACTTTGTGGCGGAAGAAGACCTCGAACGGCTCAACGACCTCCTCGACACCCTGTGGGTCCTCCACGACGCCAAGGGTTGGTACCGCGGCGTCATCGACCTGGCCAGCGACCTGCTTGGCGTTCTCGCCATGGGACCCGAGACGCCAGAGCGGGTGCGCGAGGAGATAGCTCTGCAGACGAGCGTGGCGCGTGCCCTGATGACGCTTCGCGGCTACTCCACCGAGGTCGAGGACGCGTTCACCAGGGCGCTGCAACTGTCCGAGGACAGCGGGCACCTCCCGGAGCGCTTCCCGGTGCTGCGCAGCCTGGCGAGCCTGTACGGCCTCCGCAACGAGATGGACAAGGCCCTGGAGGTCGGCCGGGAACTGCTTGCGATCGCCGACGAGCAGGGTGATGCCGGGCTCCAGGCGGAGGCCCACTTCGTCGTCGGAGTCAACACTTTCTTTGACGACGCCGATGCCGGCATGGAGCACGTGGACAAGGCGGTCGAGCTCTTCGATCCCAAGATGGCGCGGTCCGAGCGGTTTCGCCTCGGCCCGAGCCCCGGGGTCCAATCGCTCACGACATCGGCGTTGCTGTTGTGGACGCTCGGATTTCCCGAGCGCGCCATGCAGCGCGCGGCCCTTGCCGAGCAGGTGAGCGCTGAGCTCGATCACCCGGCGACCAGGGCGTATGCGCTCCATCACGTGTCGCTGCTCTATCTGTTCGCACAGCGGATCGACCTCGTCTCCGAGCGAGCCGCCGAGCTGCTCCAGTTGGCAAATGCCAACGATTACCCGATCTGGCGGGCCCTGGCGCTCGTGATGCAGAGCCTGGCTCGCATCGCATCTGGCGAACCCGACGAGGGTATCGCCCAGCTCGAGCACGGCATGGTGCTGTACCAGGGTGAGACCACCCCTCCGATATTCTGGCCACTGCTGCTGACCCTGCAGGCCACCGGATATGCGATGGCGGGGCGTTTCGAGCAGGGCCTTGGGCTCGTTGACGAGGCGCTCGGCTTCTTCCAGCCGGACGAACCCCTCTCCTTCGACACCGTCATCTTGCGCGGAGATCTGATGCTCGGTCGCTCCGACGCGGCCGGGGCAGCCGAGATGTATGAGCAAGCCATGCAGGCGGCCGCCGATTTCGGGGCACGTATGCCCGAGCTCCGGTCCGCCACGCGGCTGGCGCAGCTGGCCAAGGGAACTCCGGGAGAGGCCGGGGCGAACGAGGTCTTGCAGGGGGTGTACGCCACCTTCACGGAAGGATTCGATTCTGCGGATCTGGTGGCGGCCCGGGAGATCTTGGGCACCGTCTGATCGAAAAGGCGCGCCGATCCCCGGAAATGCCTAAATTTCGGTTTCCCTGAGAGGCAGAACGCTGATACGGAAGACACCCTTTTACGAGCGGACCAGTGTGTTGAACCAGACCGGCCTCTGGGAACACTGGGCCGGATATCTGTCGGCGAAGCAGTATCACCCCTCGGAGAAGCTCGAATACTTCGCGGTCCGTACCACCGCAGGTGTCTACGACACGTCGCCGTTGTTCAAATACCGCATCCATGGCAAGGATGCTGAGCGCTTCCTCTCAGGCGTGCTCGCTCGCGACATTGGAACGTGCAGTCCGGGCCAGGCGCAATACACCATCTGGTGCGACGACGATGGCTACGTCGTCGAGGATGGGATGATCTTCCGCTCATCGGACGCAGAGTTCATGCTCACCGCAGCCGAACCGAACCACGCATATTTCGAGGATCTCATTGGCCATGCAGCCGTCGAAGTGGAAGATGTCTCCGAGCAGATCGCATCGTTTGCGTTCCAGGGGCCGAGATCGAAGACGATCCTGTCCTCAGTCGCCGACATCAACGGTCTTCGTCCGTTCGACCTGACCCAGACCAGGATCGGGGGATCGCCGGTGACGGTATCCCGCACCGGATTCACCGGGGACCTCGGCTACGAGGTCTGGGTCCCTGTCGACGACGCCCTCGAGGTGTGGGACACGGTGTTCGAGGCCAGCGAAGGGCACGGAGTTCTGCCGATTGGGGAGACGGCCCTCGTCATGACGAGGATCGAGGCCGGCCTGCTGCTGATCGAAGCCGACTTCTCATCCAGCCGCTATGCGTGGACGGACGGCGGGCGATCGACACCCCTCGAGCTCGGCCTCGGCTGGATGTTCAGGTACATCAACAAGGACGATCGACCCTTCATCGGGCGCCAGGCAATCCTGCGCGAGCTGGCAGATGGGCCGCGGTGGAACCTGGTGGGGCTGGAGCTCGACTGGCGAGCGTGGGATGAGACGTACAGGCGTGCCGGATACGTGCCGCCAAAGGACCACACGCCGCTCGCAGAAGAAACGGTGCTCTGGGACAAGGACGAGAACCGCGTTGGGTTTGCCACAAGCTTCATGTACTCCCCGATGCTGCAACGCCATATCGCGATCGCCCAGGTCGTGCCCGGACTGTCGGCGGTCGGGAGCAAGGTCGAGTACGAGGTCACGATCGACCACGAGCTCAAGTACATCCCGGCCGCGGTAAGAACCATGCCGTTCTACGCCCCGGCCCACAAGACCGCGTGAGGGAGTGACATGACCCAGGCGAGCGAGTACGACGCGATCGTGATCGGCGGCGGCCACAACGGATTGATCAACGGCGCATACCTCGCCAAGGCAGGCCTCCGCACCCTGATCTTGGAACGACGCCACATCGTGGGTGGCGCCGCCATCACCGAGGAGCTGTATCCCGGTTTCCAGTTCACTACGTTCTCGTATGCGTTGAGCCAGATCCGGCCCGAGATCATCCAGGAGCTCGAACTGGTCAAGTACGGGTTCATGCCGCTGATGATGGAATCGAGCCTGGCACCGATGGAAAACGGCGACTACCTCCTGCTCGGCCAGGACGAGCAGGAGAACATCAACGAGATCAGGCGCCACTCCAAGCACGACGCCGATGCCTACGAACAGTTCTCCTACGACCTGGCGAGGGTCGTCGAGGCGGTAAGGCCGGTGCTCGACTCGATCCCACCCGACATCACCAGCAAGGAGCCCGAGGAACTGATGCGCATGGCTGCGCTGGGACAGCACGTCCGCAACCTCCCGACGCGCGTGATTCACAACGGGGTTCGGCTGCTCACCGGGAGCGCCTCGGACTTTCTCGACGACTACTTCGAGAGCGAGATCGTCAAGGCGCAAATCGCCAGCTCGGGGACCATTGGATCGAAGGTGGGGCCCAAGTCACAGGGCTCCGGGATGGTTCTGCTCTACATGGCCGTTGGGGAACACGATGGAGACCAGGGCGCCTGGTCGTTCCACAAGGGTGGCAACGGGGGATTCACCCAGGTTCTCGCCCGTGCCGCGGAGGGTTATGGCGCAGAGATCGCCATGGAATCGACCGTCTCCAACGTGATCACCGACAACGGCAAGGCGACCGGTGTTGCCCTCGAGGACGGGACCGAGATCGATGCAGACGTGGTGGTCAGCTCGCTCGACCCGAGGAGAACCTTCTTCGAATTGGTCGAGCCACGGGAGCTCCCGAGCGAACTCGTCGATGCCATCAAACGGATGCGGTTCCAGGGCACCTCATCCAAGGTCAACTTTGCGCTCGACGGGCTGCCGGTCTATCCCGCCCTCGCCGACCGCGGCGAGGACCCGTACCGGGGATGGATCAACATTGCCCCAACCGTCGACTACCTGGAGCGAGCCTTCGACGACGCCAAATATGGCTGGTACTCACAACATCCCTACGTCGATGCGTGCATCCAATCCACGATCGACCACGACATGGCTCCGCCGGGCAAACACGTGATGTCGAACTTCATCCAGTACACACCGTACGAATTGAAGGGAAGCGACTGGGACACCGAGCGTGAGAACCTGGGAGACGTCGTCCAGGCGACGCTCGAGAGGTTCTTCCCCGGCTTCGGGGACCTCGTGCTGCACCGTGAGGTCGTGACCCCCCTCGACATCGAGCGGACGACCGGCTTGACCGAGGGCAATATCTATGGAGGTGAGTTCCTCGCCCCCCAGATGCTGTTCTTCCGGCCTGCCCCCGGTTGGAACCAGTACCGCACACCAATCCATGGCTATTACCAATGCGGCTCCGGCACCCATCCCGGCGGGTGCGTGATGGGCGGTCCCGGCAGGCTCGCCGCCACCCAGATCATCGGCGACCGCAAGGCCGCCGAGTAACCGCGGAGGATCGAAGTAGCGGGGTGGTCCTTCTGACGGTCGACAAGCTGCATCAGAGCGACTCCAATCCGAGAACGCCCGGCCGGCCTGCCGCGCGGCCGCCACCACGCCAGCCCCGGGGAGTTCACGCCTTGAGGCGGCACCGGATTTGCGCTACCGAGCGGCGGCCTTTTGGTGGCTATCCGTTGACGGTGAACATCGTCGCGTAGTCGATCCCCGCTACATCGCTCTCGC
>PVMS01058019.1_pt1 | contig 10355 bp, 9 predicted proteins | sample 1853461 | NCBI WGS metagenome assembly PVMS01 (sample SAMN08582032, study PRJNA380276) | Marine sediment metagenome, whole genome shotgun sequencing project. | isolation source: ocean sediment barecode stripped | collected 2017
GAGAGAACCTCGGGACGGTTCCGCCCGAGATTCGGATCGGTCTCGATGAGCACGGTCTCCTTGGCATGGCGGTCGCGCAGGACGGAGTGGTCGAGCCGAGCCCGAATCTCGGGCGGAACCGTCCCGAGGTTCTCTCCCACGACGCCAACGCGGGCTCGGGCAGATTCGATGCAGATGATGGCAAACAGCTCCTCAGTCGGCTGGCGAACATACGCGCCCTGAGTCGCTCCGGAGCCATGTGGCACCCACCAGGTCCGGTGGATGCCCATGACATGGTCGATCCGCATCAATCCCGCCGCGGACAGCTGGTGGCGGACCGCCTTGCGAAAGTTCAGATGACCATCGATCCTTGCCATCTGTGGGATCGTTGCAGGCAATCCCCAGTCCTGCCCACCCGCGAACAGCGTGTCTGGTGGCGCTCCAAGGCTGGCCCGTGCGAATTGGTCTGGGCTGTCCCAAACGTCGTAGCCGTCGGGATGGCATCCGATCGGGAGATCGAGATACAGGAATTGACCTCGGGCGTCCAGCTGACTTGAAAGATCGGCCAGTTGGTTGTGCATGAGCCACTGGACGGTCTCGTGGTATGCCACTCGATCGGGAGCTGGAGAGACTGAGGTCGACCAGACACGCCAGTTACGGCCGCCCGTGTCAGCCATTGCGCGGAACGTCGCATACCTCGCCATTTCGGGTTCCGAATTCACGAAAGAGTCCACCTCGGACCGCAATCGTGGTGTTCCGGAGACGAAAGCCGTGTATTCGGCAAGGCTCGACCGGATCCTGCCTCCGTCCGTTGCGTAGTCAACCCACCGGCTGTCACCGGTCGCCACCGGTGCGCCATGCTCCCAGCCCGGAATTGAATCGAAGTCCACAAACAGCTCGTTCCATGCCCTCCGCGAGACCGGTGAGTATGGCGATGGCTGGTCGTCGAACGCTGCGAGGAGGGGCAGTGTGCCAACGACCTCGACACCGGAGTCTTTGCACAGTTCGGCGAACTGCTTCAGGTGGGAGAGCGTCCCGATGCCTGCGTCGCTGGCCGAGGCGCGTATGGAGTAGGTCGGGCTCATGAGCCCGATGACACCCCGCGGCGCTGGATGCGCCCTTCTGGGTGCCGAGAAAATGTGCGATAGATGGTCGCCGCCGTTGACGATGAGACGGTGATATCCGATGGCAAGAGTGGCTGTGACCACCAGTGTCCGATCTCCAACGTCGACCCTAACTTCCGAACCGTCGTCCATCTCGACAGACGCGTCTCTCACGTCGAAGTCGACGTCAATGGTGCCAAGGGCCCCGTCCCAGGCAACCAGGACCGGCTCGATCATTGGACGGTCGCTGACCAGCTCGCTCGTGGCAGCCTCGACGTCAGATTCAGACCTCAGCCGGTGTCCTGTGACGGCACCGAGAACACCGACGAGGCCGTCCGTGGATACTCGTCGGGGATCGTTCCATGCATCCACCCACTCGGTGAGCACTCCTGCTTCCCGCGCAAGTGCCAACACCGCCCCTGCCTGCTCAGCGTCGACCATTGCGTCATTATCGCGCCACGGCGGTATGCACCCGCAATGCGATGGCATGTCTCCGCGGAGTCGCGTAGGGTCTGGGCGGGAGGCCGATCGACGAATATGATCCTTGAGCGCGACGCGGAACTTTTGCGACTGGCGAAACTTGTCGACGATGTCCCATCGTCCGGCGGGCGAGTCGTCCTGGTTCGCGGCGAAGCTGGCATCGGCAAGAGCACGCTCATCAACCGATTTCTCGCCGACACGAGCGAGCGAGCTCACACACTCCTGGGAGCCTGTGACGATCTCCTCACGCCCCAACCCCTCGGCCCTATCTGGGATATTGCCAGGGACGAGGCATCCCTCACCGATGTACTCGCACATGGCGACCGCAGGGCGGTCATGGAGGCCGTCCGCGACCTGCTGTCGCGATCGCTTCGGCCGACGGTCCTTGTCCTCGAGGACACGCAGTGGGCAGATGAGGTGACGCTCGATCTGATCAAGTTCCTGGGGAGGCGGGTCGCACGCACGAACGGACTCCTGATCCTCACGTATCGCGACGCCGAAGTCGACGACGACCATCCGCTGCGGCAGGTCATAGGCGAACTCCCGACACAGAACATCGTCCGAATGCCGCTTGCAAGACTTTCGGCTGAAGCCGTGGGTTCAATGGTGCAGGAGGAGTCATTCGATGTCGCTGAGGTACTGGAGTTGACCGGCGGAAATCCTCTCTTTGTCACCGAGGTGCTCGCTGCGGGGATCGACGCTGTCCCTCTCTCGGTCAGGGACGCAGTACTCGCCAGGGCGACAAAGCTCACACGGAAGGCCAGACGCGTCATCGACCTCGTATCGGTCGTTCCGGGTGCTGTAGAGAGAGACATCGTCGACGAGATCCTGTCTCCTACAGACGAAGAGATCGCCGAATCCGTTCGACAGGGGCTACTGCGCCTCGACGGTGACACCATGGCATTCCCGCACGATCTCCAAAGACGCGCAGTCGAGAGTTCACTCAAATCTGCCGAACGTCGTGAACTCAACCAGCAGGTGTTGAACGCATTGGGATCGTCAGCTGATGAAGCGAGGCTCGTGCACCATGCAAGAGAGGCTGGCGATGTCGACGCGATCGTCGAGTTCGCTCCACGAGCCGCGAGAGCGGCAACGGCAATCCTGAGCACTGCTGAGGCCGCGGCACACTTCCGTGCGCTCGATCCATACCTCGACAGAGTGCCAGCAGATGATCGGGCCATGATCCTCACGGACTGGGCCACGGAGGAGTACTACCTCGACAGAATCGAATCAGCCGACCTGATCGCGAGGGCTGTCGAAGCTCATCGCGAATCGGGAGACAGGCAAGCGCTGGCTCGCGCGCTGACGCTGTCCGGCAGGATCAACAGTACGCATGCCAGGCCGGAAGAGGCGATGGCGGCCGCGATCGAATCTTTGGCGATCCTTGATCCGCTCGGGCCGAGCTCCGACCTTGCGCAAGCTCTGGCGGGGCGGGCGTTCCTGGAGTTCTACTACTCCGACAGAGATGAGTTGGTGCTGCCAATCGTTGAACGAACGATGGCAGTCGCTGAGGAATGTGGAGACGACAAAGCCATGACAAGCGCCCTGAACGTCAAAGCTCATCTCACTTTCAGCCGAGGAGACCCAGGCGGTATGGCCCTGATGGAGGAGAGTCTCAGGCGGGCGGTACGGGCGGGGGACCACTGGGGCGAGGTACGAGCGCTCTCCAACATGGCCGGCATGTACGGGGATGTTCGCGACGTCTCCCGAGCGTCCGACTTTGCCCAGCGTGCCCGTGACACCGCCATCCGATACGAGATTCGCTCCGTTGAGGCCGACGCCCGAGCAACGTACTCGGAGTTCCTGCTGTGGAGCGGCGACTGGGCCGCAGCCGAGGATGCTGCATCCGACCTCCCCAGACCCAGCGTCCACACCGAGACGCTGGCTATGCGCGTGCTCGGTACGATTCAGATGCGCCGGGGCCGCAGAGAAGCCCGCACCCAGATACTCCGCATGTGGAGTTCTGTACAGCCTGGCGAGGGACCAACCGTCGTCGACCCCACCGCTACCGCGCTGGCAGAGTACTTGTGGCTCTCAGGGGATGCTGACCCCGTACTGCTCGAAAAGCTCCAAGAGGTTCTCGCACAGGGAATCGGCTTGGGAAACCCCTGGCCAAGCGGGGCCTTTGCATTCTGGATGTGGAAGCTCGGCCTCCTCGACGAGTCTCCCGAAGGAACTGCAGATTTCTACGGGTGGATCATCAAGGGTGAGTACCAGAAGTCAGTCGACTTCTGGAGAGAGCGCGGAATCCCCTACGAGGAAGGACTCGCGCTCATGCATGGTGACGAGGCGGAACAGGTCGAGGCCGTCCGCATCTTCGAAGATCTCGGTGCGAGCGCAACCGCAGACAAGGTGAGACAGGTACTCATACAGCAGGGCGTCAAGGTTCCTCGCGGCAAGTCACAGACCACACGTGACCACGCCGCTGGTCTCACGGCGCGCCAAGCCGAGGTTCTGGATCTGATAGCGCAAGGCATGACGAACACGGAGATAGCCGATGAGCTCTTCGTCTCGCATCGAACTGTCGAGAATCACGTTTCAGCCGTACTCATGAAACTCGATGTGCCGAACCGCGAAGCCGCCGTGACCGTCGCACTCGAGCGAGGCATCGTCGACCTGAGTGCATCCACTCAAATCAGCCGGTCAGCTCGACAGAGCGGGCTGGAACTGCTTCACCGCAGGGCCGAATGACTGGACGCACTGCGTTTCGCCGGGTGAGAAGTCGCCTTCGGCGAAGTCAACCAACATCAAAGTGTTCAGCGTCGACGGCTCAACGTACCTCGGGACGGAGATCCTGATCTCTGCCGACGTCTACAACGGACAGCCGTGCGCGACAGACGGGGGCGAGCTGTACCACGACCTGAGTGGCGTCGGAGACGGCCCGTACGCGTGCCACCACTTCGACACGAGTCGCTGAGAACGGGACTCACCGGAACCGGTCCACCTGGATCGCAATAGGCTGCTCACCGTACATCGGGAGGTACGGATGCAGATCGCGGTAACAGGCGCGACCGGGTTCATCGGGTCAGAGGTCGTCAAGGTTCTGCTGGCGAGGGGCCACACCGTCCGTGGCACTGTCAGGAACCCTGACGACGCGGCAAAAGTTGCTCCGTTGAAGGAGCTTGAAGGGCGAGCGAACGGCTTCAGCTCTTCAAAGCCAATCTGCTTGATCGTTCGGGATTCGACACTGCCTTCCAAGAGTGCGACATGGTGATGCACATTGCGAGTCCCTACGTCATCAACGTCGAGGACGCCCAGAGAGATCTCGTTGACCCAGCCCTCAAGGGCACCCGCAATGTTCTTGAGGCCGCCAATGCCGCTGGTGTACAAAGGGTTGTTCTGACTTCTTCAACGGCGGCAATCACAGACGAGCATGAGGGTCGGGCCTACACCGAGGAGGATTGGAACGAGAAGTCGAGCCTCACTCGGAACCCGTACTACTACAGCAAGACGCTTGCAGAACGGTTCGCATGGCAGTTCGTCGACGACGAATCTCCCACATTTGATCTGGTCGTGATCAATCCATCCGGTGTCCTTGGGCCATCAGTCACCTCCGGGGTAAACACGACGAGCCAGATGGTCGCCGATCTGCTCAATGGCGGCGTGTACCCGGCGATTGTCGATTTGTCGTTCGTATACGTGGATGTGAGGGACGTAGCAGCAGCCCACGTTCTCCCCGCAGAAACCGCCGACGCCGAAGGCAGGTACATCTGCGCGAACAAGCTCGTGACAATCGAAGAGATGGTCGGAGTCTTGAGGGAATCGGGATTCTCTGGATACAGACTGCCAACCATGAAACTCACGTCAGGGCTCGGAACATTCATCGTCAGACAGATGGCTCGGTTCCAAAAGCCTGGCGCTCGCTCGTTCCTCGAGACGAATCTCGGACGGACTCTCCAGCTCTCCAACTCGAAGATCAGGAATGATCTGGGTTTGAAGTTCAGGGATGTGAACGCGTCCATCGTCGATACGGCGAACGATCTTGTCCACTGGGGCCACATCCCAGAGAAACGCTGATCGTCTGTAAAACCTCTCCCAATCGGTACGCTGGACTCATGACCAATCCCAATGACCAGTCGGATCTCGAGAAGCGCCTCACCCCTCTTCAGTTCAGAGTGACCCAGGAGGCGGGCACCGAACGTGCATTCACCGGCGAGTATGTAGATGAGAAGCGGGCAGGAACGTACAACTGCGTCGTCTGTGGCGGGGCCCTCTTCTCCTCGGAGACGAAGTACGACTCTCGCTCGGGATGGCCAAGCTTCACCGCTCCAGTCGATGGAGCAGACATCACTGAGACATCGGACTCCACGCTCGGAATGGTGCGTACTGAGACGACGTGTGGCTCATGTGGTGCGCATCTCGGGCACGTGTTCCCCGATGGGCCCGGTCCAACAGGCCTCCGCTACTGCATCAACTCTGCATCGCTCAGCCTCAAGCCTGACAGCACCTAGGGGAACGAAGCCCGGGCGAGCGTCGGGTCAGAAGGGCCACGACGCCGCGATCCACACCACGCCGACGACAATTGCAACCACGCCTGCCGCAGCCATCAATCGGTTGATCCACTCCGTTCCTGACTTGGCCGCGAGCTTTCCGACTCCGTAGGCGAACGCACCCATCGCAACGACGGACGCCACCAGATAGGCAGCCAGATACATGACTGCTTGGGGCGTCGGTAGGGCGAGTGCCGGCAGCACGCCGAACAGGTGCCCACCGCCAGCCATACCGTGGAAGATACCGACGCCGAGAGCTGCGTGGTGATGAGAGGCATCGCCTGGGTCATGAGCGTGCAGGTGCTCGTGCGATGTGTCGGCGTGCTGGTGGCTGTGGCCGTGGACCTCGACACTGCGTGATCTTGAGATGGCCCATATGCCAATCCCGATCAGCAAGAATCCGACAAGGAACTCCGCCCATCTCGACCATACATCGATATCGACGAAGCCCCGAAGTACCAAACCAACTCCACCAATAATCGAGACACCTATGCCGTGGCCCAACCCCCAGAAAGTGCCGGTTCTTGCTGCGCTCTCCGGGTTCTCTACTGCAGCGGGTGCGAGGGCAGCAAGGTGATCCACACCGGAGAAGACATGGAGACTGCCTGCGGCGAAGCCGGTGAGAATCGGGATCATGCGCGGACGATACCGCTGTCAGGAACGCCTGAGACTGGCGATCCGGGCTCCGCACGAATCTTGCGACCTCACATGAACGCGTGCCAGACTGGTGGGCGCAACAATCTGAAGGAGCGTGATGCACCAGAACGAACAGCTGATTACGACCTTCTATCAAGCATTTCAGCAACGAGACTCCGACGCCATGGCAGCGTGCTACGGACCCGCGAATCGATTCTCGGACCCCGTGTTCCAGGAACTGAACGGTCCGGAGGTTGCAGCGATGTGGCACATGCTCTGTGAACAGGGCACCGATCTCGTGGTCGAGTTCAGAGATGTCGCAGCCGACGATCACACCGGATCCGCCCATTGGGATGCGACGTACACGCTGGGATCAACAGGACGAGTTGTGCACAACCGGATCGACGCGTCATTCGAGTTCGATGATGGTCAGATCGCGAGCCATGTCGACGACTTCGACCTGTGGCGCTGGTCACGCATGGCTCTCGGATTCGCTGGGATCCTGACCGGCTGGTCAGGGCCAACGAAATCCAAGATCCGAGGCACCGCTGACCGTTCACTCAGACGATTCATCGAGGCCCACCCCGAATACCAGCCTGGAACCGGTTCGTAGCAATACATTCAGTCTGAATCGAGGATCGCTAGCACTCCGCCGAGCCATTCGATCGATGCAGTAGTGATGGGATCGACAACAAGTTGCACGTGATCGACACCAAGCGCCGCGAGGCCAACGAGGTGCTCAGCGATTGCCCCTTGATCGCCTTCGATGGCGTGCGAGGACTTCCGATCGGGGCTCCCCTGCCGCTGTCCCGACTCGCCGCCCGGCGCCCGTACAAAGACCGCCAGCGAGCGACCGAGGGTCGACGGAACCCGTTCGGCTTCGACGCACGCATCATCGATTCGCGTGAGCAGCGCCTTGGCTCCCTCCAACGAATTGTCGTACCAGGCGTGCCATGCATTCCAGCTATCCACGTACGGAAGCGTTGCACGCAGGACCCTCGGACCCTCCGATCCGATCATGAGTGGAATGCCACCCGGCCGAGCAGGAGGGATGAGTTCACAATCCCTCAGCGTGTAATACGTACCTTCGAAATCAATGACACCCTTCGTGAGCAGCGCCCTGACGATTGTGAAGGCCTCTTCGAATCTGCTCGCTCGATGGTCGAACGGGAACCCGAATGCATCGAACTCGGTCCGATTCCACCCGGCGCCGATGCCGAGGGTCAAACGCCCGTCCGAGATCTCGTCGACCGTTACCGCCTTCTTGGCGAGCATCGCCGGGCTATGGAACGCTGTGGCCGCAACGAGGGGACCGAGCTGAACCCGAGTCGTCACCGCCGCGATGGCAGCAAGGACAGACCAAGCTTCCCACGGGCCCTCTGCCTCGTCATTGGATCGGTACAGCAAGTGGTCTCCGACCCAGAGTGAGTCAAACCCGACATCCTCTGCGGCGATCGCTATGTCCCTGACCTCAGGCCACGTGACCACACGCTCAACCTCGGGTAGTTGCACACCCACACGCAATGGCCGACCTGTGTCTCGAATCCTCATGACAATCCTCCAAACCGTTTCTGATAGTTGGCAGTGAACTTGGCCCAGCGAGCGTGCGCATACGGGATGAATCGTATCCTCTGCATCGGCTCGACAGCCAACGGAATGGCTGCCATGGCGTACATGTAGTCGGACAGCATGATGAGATCTTCGGTCTCGTCAACCAGCCGGAGGAACTCGCGATCCAGCGCATCTCCGGCGAGGCTCCCACAATCGAGGTAGTGGCCGACAAGGGTCTCGATGTCATCTCGCGTGTATTCGGGATCGACGATCGAGAAGTGGGGAGGATCTGGATGGCCGTGGCGCATCACGGTTTCGGCGAAGAGATTCGCAAAGTCGAACGCCGGATGATTCATACAAGAGAACTCGAAGTCCAGCAACTTGATCTCGCCGCTGGCGAGCAGCATGACATTCCCGTGATAGGTGTCGTTGTGACAGAATGAGAGCGGACTCGAGGGCATACAGCGCTGCACCTTTTCTGCCGTTTCGGCGCTGAGAATCTCAGCCAAATCATCACACATTGCCTGCTCTTCGGGTGGAAAGAGGTGACGCTGTTCCTCAAGCACTGCGCGCGCAAGCGGCGCCCACTTGTCGTGGAGAAGCTCAAAGAAGGATTCATCCGGAAGACCATCGGGCTCCAACCGGTGGAAACGATGGAGTTCCACGGCGATTCCCCTCAGGACGCCAGAATCTTTGAGGTCGTGACGCGTGAGAGTACGACCGTCATAGAAGCCCTCGACTCTGCAGGTCTCGTCGTAGTGCAGGCATGGGGCCGCAATTCCGTGTTCACCAAGGAACAGGAAGACCTCTCGTTCGGTCGCAAAGTCGAGGATCGCGTTCTCCTTGCCCGCCAACTCGCGATACAACACAGCTGGCGGATCCACGCCATAAACGCGGCATCGGATCGCCATGGTGAACGACGAGAACCCCTTCGGATCATCCCACTCAAAGCTTTTCGCGAGATCCTTCGTCGGCAGGGCACGCCAATCGGGGAATACGGCACGGCAGCGGCCCAGAACGCTGGCTATTGATGGGGTTTCAGACACCTCGCCCACGATACCCGCCAGTCAGTCTGCGACATGTCTCTCGCCACCGAGTACTTCTATCGCGTGGTATCGGTCACCAGAACAAGTGGGCAACCCCTCGTTGGATGCTCAACAACAGTCATCGCCTGGCCGTACACATCGGTGAGCAAATCTGCACGAAGGACATCAGCAGGCGAACCCTCTGCCCGAATGGACCCATCGGCCATCAAGACGGCTCGGTCCGCATGGAATGCCGCGGCATTCAGATCGTGGAGCACGGCAACAACGCACGCGTCACCAAGCGCTAGCCGCTGCATCTCGCTCAATACACGCTCGGCGTGCGCCACGTCGAGCGCCGTGGTTGGCTCGTCGAGAAGTACGAGCGGTGCGGCCTGGGCGAAGACGCGGGCCATGCTCACCCTGGTCTGCTCACCGCCGCTGAGCGTCGCAAACGTGCGACCGGCGAGATGCAGCGTATCGGTCCGGACCATCGCTGATCGCACGGCCTCCCGATCCGATTCGCTCGATGCGTTGACGTCGTCCCTGTGCGGATGCCTGCCCATCTCGACCACGGCAAGAGCACTAAAGGGAATGTCGCTCGCGCCCCCCTGACGCATTACCGACCGGATCTTCGCCAACTCCCTTGGCGCTGCTGAACGCGTGTCGACGTCGTTGATCGTGATCGCTCCCACGTCTGGCAGCAGATCGCCAGCGATCAGCCGCAGCAGCGTCGATTTGCCCGCTCCGTTGGGGCCAAGAATCGCAATGACCTCACCGCCTCGCCCCGCGAGATCGATTCCATCGACAAGGGACACATCTCCAACGCGATAGGTGACGTCGCTCGCGACAACAATCGGGTCAGGCATCGCGTCTGTCCTTTCGCGACAGCAGGAACAGAAACACGGGTCCGCCAACGAGCGCGGTAACCAGTCCTACCGGGATCTCCGTGGGAGACACGAGCGTCCGTGCAATCAGATCTGCCACCATCACGAATATCCCGCCGCCAAGCATCGAAGCCAGCAGCAGATACCTGTGCTGCGGGCCAACAATCGGCCTGATCAGGAACGGAATCAGGAGTCCAACGAAGGCGA
>PVMS01139841.1_pt1 | contig 10355 bp, 10 predicted proteins | sample 1853461 | NCBI WGS metagenome assembly PVMS01 (sample SAMN08582032, study PRJNA380276) | Marine sediment metagenome, whole genome shotgun sequencing project. | isolation source: ocean sediment barecode stripped | collected 2017
CCTGGCCTGTGCGCTCATTTTCCTCAATACAAGCTGGAAGCAACAGATCAAAATAGGTGTCTCCATTCTTGTTCTTTACTGGATCATTGTGGCATTTATCCCTGTACCGGGAATTGGGAAACCCGACCTCTCCATTCCTTCAGCAAACTGGGCCAACCACCTGGACAAGCTATTCCTTCCCGGAGTAATGTGGCAGGGATCCTGGGATCCTGAAGGGATATTAAGCACCTTCCCGGCCATCGTTTCAGGGATCATCGGAATGCTCATTGGAAAGCTTTACCTGTCAGTAAAAGATGAAAACAGAAAGTTGGTCTGGTTATTTTTTGCTGGATTCGCACTGTTTTTGGCCGGAGGTCTCTGGAACTGGTTTTTCCCCATTAATAAAAACATCTGGACCAGCTCCTATGTGCTGTATACCGCCGGACTGGGTACCCTTGGGCTTGCAGCCTGCATGCTGGTCATTGACATCTGGGGATATACCAGATGGACCTTTCTGGGGAGGGTTTATGGAGCCAATGCCATCACTTCCTATGTACTGGCCGGGGTCCTTACTTCTGTGTTTTACGGCTTGAAATTCGGGGGCTCCTCGCTTAACGTATGGTTTATGAGCTCCCTCACACAGATTGGTTTTGATCCCAGGTTTGCATCCATGCTCTATGCTGTAATCTATATGTTGATCATCTTTATACCAGCATTGTTTATGTACCGAAAAAAGCTATTTATCAAGATATAACCAGAGATTAAACACATTGGTAACATTCCCGGCGCAAACTGCGTATATGATTGGGTAGTGCTGAAAAATTTCAACAAATGACAGAATCAGACAGTGGCATTTTCAAACCGGTTAATGAGCCAATCAAAACTCACTCTCAGGTCAGTTCAACCATCCGGATTCTTGGATTCGATGACCTGATTTCCAGGGGTGAAATATCCACCCTCCAGGTATTCTATGAAAGGGTAGCCCAGGAGATCTACAACGCCAGGAAAAAGAATTATTCCTGGGGTTTCGGGGTTATAGAACCGGAATTTCTCAATTTTTCTGACCGGATGGTTCTGGTCTCCAAACTTTATAAAGAAGAACGCCTGGCGGATTTGAACAGTGTGGTATTCAAGCTGTTTACCGAATTCAATAACCTGGTCCTCGCCACAGCATTGCACATGCACCTCCCCATCAAGGGGGTCATTCACATTGGAAGCTCATACAGGGGAACAGTAAAGTCAAGAAAACCCGCCCTGGTATCGGGCAAGGACCCATTGATTTTATCAGATCTTCTAAAGGTCTTTTCCATTAATGAAATATTCCCCAATGGATTTTCGGATGGAATGATCCCGGCCGTGGATATGCCATTTCACTTTGGGCAAAGCCTGATCGACTCCCAGTTGGATTTGGACGCTCTTCAATCTGTTGGAATTTTCATGCCTCTGGAATTCAATAAGGATAACACTGCTGATGTAACCATCCTTTCCAATTTGCTGGTTGAAACTGAAATCAACGGGCAAAAAATCTATGCCTGCAACTGGAAAGAGTGGATGAGTAATCACTTTGATTGCTCCACTGAGAACATTGTTGCTTTTGCTGAGGCCGAGGGCAAAAACAACGCAAGTCCATTTTCAAAAAACTGGCAAAGTATGGCCAGCTATTCAGCACATCTATAACCGGTCTTGTCTGCCCTGATCCAGTCATACGACCTGACCTCACTGCAATGGATTCTGCTCGGGATCAGTGGTTTGCTTATTGGGATGTCGAAAACTGGTTTGTCAGGCGTGGGACTGATGGTGGTCCCCATTCTTGCCAATGCTTTTGGAGGAAAGCCATCGGTGGGCCTCTTACTCCCCATCCTGATTTTTGCCGATATTTTTGCAGTAGCGTGGTACAACCGGCATGCTGAATGGAAACATATCATTCGTTTGCTGCCCTGGGCAATAACCGGAATCCTCCTGGCCACCCTGGTGGGTAAATCAATTTCTGACAACACCTTCAGACTATTGCTTGCAGCCATTGTTTTATTCGGTATTGTTATCCTGGTCTGGCGGGATCTGAAATCGGGAGAAAAGAAAATTCCTCAATCCCGGTGGTTTGCCGGGGGACTTGGATTGCTGGGTGGATTTGCAACCATGATTGGGAACGCAGCCGGGCCCGTTTTGGCCCTCTATCTTCTCTCCATGAAGTTGCCAAAAAACAGCTTCATCGGAACAGGCGCATGGTTTTTTTTTATCATTAACCTCTCCAAGGTCCCACTCCATATCTGGTCCTGGAAAACCATCACCATGGATTCCTTTTTGCTGGATCTGATGGTAATTCCTGCTATTGCTGCAGGCGCCGCGCTTGGAATCTGGCTGGTGAGACTTTTGCCTGAGAAAATATACAGGATCATTGTCATTGCCACAACGCTTCTTTCGGCTCTTCTCCTTTTCTAGTCTATGAGCAATTCATTAACTGCTGAAAGCATTTCATTCTGAGAAAAAGGTTTTTCCAACAGCCTGGAAGCACCAAAAATTTTAGCCGTATCCAGGTAATTATCGGCAGAAATTTTACCTCCTCCGGACATGGCGATAATCTTCAACTCAGGCTGTAACCGTTTCATTTCCCTGATGGTTTCCAATCCCTCCTTCTCCGGCATAATTATATCGGTAAGGACCAGATCCGACTGTAGTTTTTTAAACAGTTCCAGACCTTCAACACCATTGGCTGCTAAATCAACCTCAAATCCGGCTCTCTCCAGCATCTTTTTAACCATCAGGAGAATATGGGGTTCATCATCTATGATCAAAATCCTTTTCATTATGAAGCTTTTTTAGCATCCTGAGAGAGCACATTGCGAATAAGTTCACTGAATTCGCTCAGAATAAGAGGTTTAGAAATTATATCTACAATTCCATACTGTTCTATCTCCTCGGCCGGAATTGAATCCTGGTAACCTGTAATGATAATGGCCTTCAGATCCGGCCGGATAAGTTTCAATTTACCAATGAGTTCAGAACCCATCATCTTTGGCATAGCCTGATCGGTGACCAGCAGGTCATACTTATAGGGATCCTTTTCAAAATCTTGCAGGGCAACCAGGCTATCGGTCTTAATATCCACTGAATATCCAAGGCTTTCAAGCATTCTTTTGCCCATAAATGTAATCTCTTTTTCATCATCCACAAACAGAATACTTCCATTGCCTTTTTTCATTCTTCTGGACTGAGTACTTTCTTTTACAAAGTACTCAGAATGCTGAGGCAGATAGATTATGAAGGACGATCCTTTTCCTGGCTCACTTTCTACCACAATGGTTCCATTGTCGCTGGTAACAATTCCGTGTACTACCGACAATCCAAGTCCGGAGCCCGATCCCACCTCCTTTTTTGTAAAGAATGGTTCAAAGATTCTCTCCTGGGTTCTTTTATCCATCCCGATACCGGTATCGGTAATAGTGAGTCTGACATATGTTCCATTCTGGATCTTTGCCGAACCTTTTATCTGACGGGCACCGACCCTGATCTTCTCCAATTTAATAGTAAGTACCCCTCCCTGATTTATCATGGCATGATATGCATTCGTGCATAAATTCATGATAATCTGATGCATCTGGGTCGAATCTGCCAACACAGTTCCGCAATCACCGTCCAATTCCGGCCGAATCTCGATATTTGAAGGAAAGGAGGACCTGATAAGTTTGAGTACCTCTGTGACCACTTCATCGAGTTTCAGTGGCTTTTTATCAAAATCCACCTGGCGGCTAAACGTCAGAATTTGTTGTACCAGGTCCTTACCCCGAATGGCTGCAGTGTTTATCTGCTCCATGTCATACCGCAATACACTCTCGTCTGATAATTCTTCCAGAGCCATTTCGGAATAGCCCAGAATTGGCGTTAAAATATTATTGAAATCATGGGCGATTCCTCCCGCCAGGGTCCCAATGGTTTCCATCTTTTGCAACTGCATCAGCTGACCCTCTAGTTTGGTTTGCTCCTTTTCATGGTGCTTCCTGATTTCAATCTCCTTTTTCAGGTCCTTATTGGCCAGGGTGAGCTGACGGGTCCTGTCCTGAACACGTTTCTCAAGTGCATTATTGGCGGCCTTCACTTTTGCCTGTTCCTTTTCAAGAAGAATTCTCATGTAGAAATCTCTTCGGGCCGACCGCTCCATGAAATAACTGATAAACATACCTATGACATTGGCACTGATAAAGAAGAAGTTGTTATTCACCAAAATTTCAACCGGGGTATCAGAAATCCAGATAGCTGCCACTTCGTAGGAGGCCACTATGGTCCAACCGGAAATAGTTGCATAGATAAACCGGGTCTTAATGAACGTGTAGCCAATGATAAAAATCAGGATCAACCCGGCATAATAAGTGTAATGGTCCGCTTTGTTGGCAGCGAAGATGATCATCACAATTATGGAAAGGCCCGTCACATACATCGTTAAAGCCAGCACGGGCTGCATGAACTTCTTAAAAGCAGGGGTAATTGAAAAAACGATGACCGCAACCAGTGTCGGGGTAATTATTCCGAACCGGATAAACCAGAATAAATTCCTAAGCTCAGGTAACAACAGTGCATCAAGGAATGCAAAGATTCCGAAGAAGAAAACAGAGAGGATCAGGGAAAAACGCATGGGATTAAGAGAACGATTGAAATAATCATTCCTGAACGCTTTTTCATATTTCCTGATATCGCCCTGGAAAGCAAGGGTTACTTTATTCAGCTTCCAATCATCCCCACCAGTGGTTGGCATTCCGAACAAATCTCCTTTGAAAAAAGATATAATATTCATCTTCCTATGCTGCTTTGATCCTTAAAAACAGGTTTACCCCCAACTCTTCCATATCCACCTCCACCTGATCTTCACAGGCTTCAGCTTCAAGAGCCATTCTTACCAGATCGTTCTTCGACCTGTGAACCAGGTACCAATCAGACAAAACTTCCATCAGTCTTCTGGTGGGATTGCTATGAGAGAAGTTTCCGATAATGAACTCTCCCCCCTCGGTCAGGTACTTGTAGTACTTATTCACCATATATACAAAGTGCTTGTCTTTGAAATAATCAAACAGACCGGCACTCCAGATCAGGTCATACCAGTGGTATGGTTTGAATCGCAGTACGTTAATTTTATAATAGTTGATTAATTCCTGAAAGGGCTCATTTTGGGCCTTGGCAAAGTCGATGGCATTCTGATCAAAATCCACAAGATCAAATTTAATCCTGCTGTTGGGATTGTTTTTCAAGTATTCATTCACATCTGTGGCAGGCCCCGATCCAAGTATCAATACCCGCTTTTCCCTGCCATCATCACCATCAATTTCTGCACATCGCTTCAGAAAATAGTCTTTCCTGTTGCGCACGGCATGAGCACCTGCCTGGTCCTGAAAGAAACTGTCCCAATTGCTGTAAGCACTGTCAGGATTCACATAAACCTTGTATATGTTGTGGATAAGTGAGAAATCCCCGGGATACCCAAATGGTTTCACAAACCCATGACCGATTAGTGTATTTTCATTTAACGAGGCTCTGATTACATCCCTGAAACATTCAAGTTCCTGATCCTCGAGGTTGTTGACCATTGCCGTGAATTCTTTATACTCATGTGGTTCCGGACCTCCCTTGGCCACCAGAGCATTCAGATAATTTTGATCTTCCTTAGAGAATTGATTGAAGGTTACAGCTGGACACATAGATTTCCTACGATTAATGATGAATTAACTGATTTAAGTATAATGTGATTTATAAGCCCGGGGGGGGGCCTGGAATTTAACCAGTAACCAGACTCATCGATCTCATGTTTCCCCTTCTTCTACGCCCAATGGATAAAAGGGTTTCAAAGAATGATTCCAAATTCTCATTAGAATATGTTTAAATAAGTCTGCAGCAGAGATCTTTTTTGAATCTGAGGTCAAATTTTGCTTTCTTTAACACACCTGATTATGAGACGAAAAAGCAAAAGAACGGGCAGACTTTTATTCCTTTCCGGAATAGTAATTGCAGCCCTTCTTATTTTTCTTGGAAATAAAGCCGTGATCTCCACATCCACTGATGATTTCTGTGCCTCCTGCCATGTACATCCCCATGCAACCCAGAGTTGGAAGTTATCCACTCATTATGATAACAAGCATGGAATCCGCGTGCATTGTGTGGACTGTCACCTGCCCCCTCATGGAGAAGGATACCTGGTAGAGAAAACCCGTACAGGACTTCGGGATGTGTATGGAAAACTATTCAAAGATCCCGAAAGTTTTAACTGGGAGGCCAAATCCCAGATTGAATATGCAAAACATCACACCTTTGAAGTCTCATGCACCCATTGCCACCAGAACAATTTTCCACTGGGCCTCACCGCTAAAGGCCGTGATGCACACCTCTATTTTGAGCAGCAGGAAGGAGAATTGCATTGCATCAACTGCCACATCACCGTAGGACATTACGATCCTGACAGGCTTCATGCTCAAAATGTTGAATTTGGCCAGTCAGAGGTAGCCTCATCTGAGATATATACCGAACCAGGCATTGTTGACGGATTTAATGATTTTACAGAATACATCACCGGTTCCACTGTAAGTTTTGAAATGAAAGCGATTCCGGGTGGAAATTTCCAGATGGGGAGCCTTGAAGATGAACCCTTCCGGAACGAAGATGAAGGTCCTGTCAAAGAGGTAAATGTGAGCCCCTTCTTTATGGCCAGGATTGAGGTTTCATGGGATGAATACCTATCATTTTTTAAACAGACCGGTGCTCAGGGAAAAACAACTGACAACTATCTCGCTGTTGATCAGGCAGATGTGGATGCTATATCGGGACCCACACCACCCTATGGAGCCCCTGATCAGGGTTGGGGAAAAGGTGAGATGCCTGCTATTACCATGACCCACCAGGCAGCAGAGGTTTACTGCAAGTGGTTATCAGAGATTACCGGCAAAACATACCGGCTTCCTACCGAAGCTGAATGGGAATATGCAGCCCGGGGCGGAACGACCACTCCCTATTTCTTTGAGGGTGATCCCAAAAGATATGTGAGAAAAGGGATCAGAAATAAGCTTTTTGGAGTTGATACAACAGGTATCAATGGTTATGTATATTACATTGAAAACAGCAGGGCCAGGTCTTCGGGTCCGGAACTTATTAAAGAAAACCCCTTTGGGCTGGTTAATATGTTGGGTAATGTGTCCGAATTTTGTTCTGACTGGTATGTAGATGATGCCTACTCCCAATACCCAGAGGGTGCTCTGTTCAACCCTGCAGGACCACCTACCGGGGAAGAATATGTGATCAGGGGCGGTTCTTTTGTGGATGATGCTGACCGTGTTCGTTGTGCATCACGCGACTTTACCAGAAAAACATCCTGGTTGAAATCCGATCCCCAAATTCCCAAAAGTATCTGGTGGTATTCCAATTGTATGCACGTGGGCTTCAGGGTAGTTTGTGAATACAATGAACCTCTTACGAAAGAATAACCTATATTTCACTTTAAACATTCAACATATCATAAAAGTCTTTCAACTATGGAATCAAATCACAAAACAAGCAGACGTAAGTTTTTAGGTAACACCGCAGCCATAGGTGCTATTGGTGCCATTGGTGCAAGTCAACTTCTCAAATCTTGTACGTCGGATGAAAAAACTGTTACTGCAACTGCGCCCGAATTTCTCTCTTCTGCTCCCGAGGGCCAGCCTCTTAAAGCAGGTGTTGTTGGTTGTGGTGGACGCGGATCCGGAGCGGCAATTAATTTTTTGGATGCGGGACCAGGCCTGAGTGTTGTGGCTGTTGCTGATGTTTTTCAGGACAGGGTGGATAAGATTCGTGAAAAACTGAAGGATGAAAAGAATGTTGAATTGGAAGATTCAAAGTGCTTTGTCGGGTTTGATGCGTACAAGAGACTGATTGAAACTGATGTGGATATCGTGATCCTGGCCACTCCCCCCTACTTTCGTCCTGAGCATTTCCAGGCTTGTGTGGAAGCCCGGAAGCATGTATTTATGGAAAAGCCCGTAGCGGTTGATCCTGTTGGGGCCAGAGCCGTTATGGCTGCATCCAAGCAGGCTGAAGCTGCCGGTTTGAACGTAGTCACTGGCACACAAAGAAGACACTCCTGGAACTACAACAATGTTCTGGCTCAAGTTAAATCAGGTGCTATTGGAGATATTGTTGCTACGAATGTATACTGGAACCAGTCTAAGCTCTGGCATCGGGAACAGTTATCCGGTTGGACAGAAATGGAATTTATGATTCGTGACTGGGTGAACTGGACCTGGCTCTCAGGGGATCATATCGTGGAGCAACATGTCCATAACATTGATGTAAGTAACTGGTTTGTAGGTGGAGCTCCTGTTGAAGCAGTAGGAATGGGATCCAGGTTAAGAAGACCCACTGGTGATTGCTATGACAACTTCAGTGTTGACTTTGTGTACGATAAAAACATACATATGGCAAGCATGTGTCGTCAGATAAATGATTGTGCCAACAGTGTGAGTGAGAATATAAGGGGAACCAAGGGTTATACCAACGGCCGTGAAACCATTTGGGATACCGAAGGCAATACCCTGTATGAATATGTTGCCCCGGTAGATGAGAATGGTGAATCCATGTAGGTGAATGACTATGACCAGGAGCATATTGACCTGGTCACAGCGATTCGGACCGGAAACCAAATCGTGGAGGCTGAAGAAACTGCCAAATCGGTCCTGACCGCTATCATGGGACGGGAGGCTGCCTATACAGGGAAGAAAGTGACCTGGAAAGAGATGATGGGTTCCAGCCTGAAACTGGGCCCCACAGGTGAATTGAAACTGGGCCCGGTGGATATGAATAAGATTTCACCCATCGCAGGATCAGCTCCTGAATAACGGATTGTTACCTCTGAATCAAAAAAATCCGGGTTATATCTGAATCGATATAGCCCGGATTTTTCATGTGTAAGACTGTCTAAAACTGGTCCACGCTGGCATAGGCTTCAATAACAGCCTGCTCTCCATCTTTACCCTGCATGGAATTGCCGTGTTCCATCCCAACGATGCCTGTATATTCCTTGTTGTGGATATGCTTAAATACATTCATGTAGTTGATTTCACCTGTGGTGGGCTCCTTCCTTCCAGGGTTATCACCCACCTGGAAATATGCGATCTCTTCCCATGCCAGATCAATGTTTGGAATCAGGTTACCCTCTTGAATCTGTTGATGATAGAGGTCATCCAGGATTTTGCAAGATGGACTTCCAACCGACTGGCAAACCTGGTAAGCCTGAGGAATCTCCTTTAAAAACAGACCCGGATGGTTATAAAAATTAAGAGGCTCCAGTACCATGACAAGGTCATGTGGTTCGAGGATAGCGCTTGCTTTTTTCAGGGCTTCAATCACATTCCTGGTCTGGTAATTTAAATCTTTCTTCAAATCCACATGCCCGGGCACAACAGTCATCCACTTTGCATTGACCCGCCTGGCCACCTCAACAGATTCCTTGATCTCCTCCAGGAATTCATCAAGTTTTGCAGGATTTCCACTGGTAAGGCTGGGTTCATTCCAATAGATGGTATGGGCCACAAATACACCCATCTCCATCCCCAGGCTGGCCATTTTACTTGCAATTTTTTCCTGCATGGCCACATCCCTGCCTTTCATACCATTGTCTTCCATGGCTGTGAATCCGGCATCGGCCATAAACTGAAGCTGGTCAATCAGATCCTCTCCGGCTGACTGCTTAAACATGCCAAAGTGCGGAGCATATTTCAGTTTAAAATTGTGTTTAACGGCCGGAGTCTTGCCTGCTGATCCTGAAGAAGCGTAAGCCAGGCTCCCGGAGGCCATAGCAGCTGATGCCAGTGCACTGCTTTTAAGAAATGATCTACGTTGCATAGGTTGAGTTTTAATGTCTTGTTATATTGAGATTTACTTCCAGTCTAAATTAACAAATTATTTAATTGTACAGAAGAAGTGCTAAACTGAAGACCAGAAGTTCAGCTTGAACATAACTACATGGTTCCCCTTCATACCAAAAAGATCACCGGTAAAATCCAAGATGGGATTGTAAACACTGTTGTTATTCAGCAGGGAATCGAGGTTCTGGACCCTCATAAGGCTACCGGGTATCACCAGAATAAAAACCATCCAGAGAAAGAAGATTCTAATGTGAGTCATCGTTGGGAATTCTGCTCATAAAAATAAACGCCATCTGTGATGAAAAGAAAAATCCTTAGCCATCTCTTCATTGTAACTATGCTGTGCGTGATGGCCCAATCACCGGAAAAATTCAGAAACAGGCCATGCAGAAATTTTCCTGGCTGGAAGGAATCGGTAAAGATTCGGATGGAGATGCTGCACACCATGCCAGGGCCATAATCTCTTTTAGCTCAAGAGACCACCAGGTAGTTTACCCCTAC
>PVMS01025714.1_pt1 | contig 10354 bp, 10 predicted proteins | sample 1853461 | NCBI WGS metagenome assembly PVMS01 (sample SAMN08582032, study PRJNA380276) | Marine sediment metagenome, whole genome shotgun sequencing project. | isolation source: ocean sediment barecode stripped | collected 2017
ACTGAAATTATTCGAATCAAAGGAAATATAACTGCAAAAAGTTAAAACAATTTTTAAATTATTTAAATTACAATAATGTATACAACAATTTTTTTACAAGCTGAAGGGGGAAGTTCATTGACAAGTATGTTACCTTTCTTATTAATGTTTTTGGTTATTTATCTGTTTATGATACGGCCACAAATGAAACGTCAAAAAAATGAAAAGAAATTTCAAAGTACTATTGCAAAAGGAAACAAAATAGTTACTTCTAGCGGTATTCACGGTAAAATCGTTGATATTGTCGATAGTGATAATACCTTAATAATAGAAACAGGAGCAGGCAAAATTAAATTTGAACGCTCATCGGTTTCAATGGAATTAAGTAAAAAATATGCCACTCCAAAAGATAAAAAGTAGGAAATATTGCATAAATTTAAAAGTGAGCCATTAGCTCACTTTTTTTGTATATTTATAGGAGATTAGATAGATGAAAGCAACCATTAAACATTCAGGAATCTCATTAATAAATAATAGAAAAATAAAAGTGTTTCTATTTTTTTAATCTTAACTTCAATTATTTGGCTGTTAATTGAATTGTCTAAAACATATACCCGTTCTGCAATATTTAAAGTTGAATATGAAAATTTACCTATGGATAAGTTGTTGCAAAACAGTCCTTTATCAGAAATAAATATAGCTTTTAAAGCTCCAGGTTTTAGAGTGTTGAAATACAAACTTAAAAAACATAAGCTGAAAATAAATTTAAGCAATGTTTCAAAAAACAATACTTCATATTATATATTGCCTAACATGCAAATTTCCGATTTAAATGCGCAATTGTCGGGAGAAACAGAACTTGTGAGGGTTTTAAAAGACACTATTTTCATTGATTTGGGAAATAATATTTCTAAAAAAATTCCAATAATTTCCGATCTGGAAATTAAATTTAAGTTGGGGTACAATCTCACCGAAAATTTGAGTTTAATTCCAGATTCAGTAACTATTTTAGGCCCGGAAAAACATATTGATTCCATAATAGGAATTAGAACAATACATCTGCAAGTAGATGATATTCATGAAGATATAGATTTTGAATTGGATTTGATTGAACCTGCTAAAAACAAAAATATTACTCTTTCTGAAAGAAGTATTAGGATTAAGGGAAATGTAGACAAATTTACTGAAGGTAGCTTTATTTTACCTGTGACTATAATTAATGAGCCTGATGGAATTAAAATTAACCCTTTTCCTAAGGAAATTGAGGTTGTTTATAGAGTAGGGCTTTCTAATTTCAATAAAATAAATAAAAATAGTATATTAATTGTTTTTGATTATAAACAATATGAGAAGGATTCATTATTGCGATTTCTAACACCAATTATTACGCAAAAAAGTGAATTTATATCTTCATTAAAAATTAATCCGACGCAAATAGAGTTTTTAATTCAAAAATAACAGAAACACTAAAATTGCATAAATGTGATAATTATAGGTTTAACAGGAGGCATTGGAAGTGGTAAGAGCACCGTGTTGAAGTTATTTCAAGAACTTGGAATGGCAACGTATGTGGCCGATATTGAGGCAAAAAAACTTATGAATTCAGATAGTGAACTGATTGGCGAGGTTACCAAATTATTAGGTGGGAAATCCTATATAAATAGTAGATTAAACACAGAATATATTTCTTCGATTGTCTTTAATGATAAAGTAAAATTGCATGCCTTAAATGCTTTGGTACACCCAAAAGTACATGAGCATTTTAAAAAATTTAAAGATAGAGAAACTGCTAAATTTGTAGTTTATGAAGCTGCAATTTTGTTTGAAAGTGGTGGCGATAGTTTGTGCGATTTTATTGTTGTTGTTACTGCTGACATTGAAGATAAAATTAATAGGGTTATGCTTCGAGATGGGGTTTCCAAAAAAGAAGTATTGGAAAGAATGGACCATCAGTTAAGTGATGATTTAAAAATACGAAAGGCCGATTTCGTTGTTAGAAATGGTAGATTGGAGCAAACAAAAATTCAAGTTGCAACTATATATAACATGATACTTGAAGGGATAAAATAATATATAGTTTCTTAATAAATTGTTAAAAAATTGCAGATATTGTTAATCTACGTTAAAAAACGATACTTTTAATGTAAAAAGTTTAATTTTGAATACATGGGGAAGAGAGTTTTTTTGCTCATCATAGTATTAATGAGTATTGCCTTAATTGGAATTATATCGGTTCAGGTTTTTTGGATTAAAAACACAATTCAAATTACTGAGGAGCAGTTTACATCTAATGTTCGGTTTGCATTAGCAAAAGTATCTGAGGATATAAAGCAACGGGAGTTTTACGATTTTTATATTAAAATTTCTGAAAATTACAAGGAAGGTGAAAAAATAAAAGAATCTGACGTTCGTAAATTTATTTACGAAAAAGTAGACACTTCTAAGAATGAACGTTTTACATATTCTCAGAGTATTATTGAGCAGAATTATAAAGTTCCAACAGATTTCTTTGAAGATGATACAACTATAAATTTTAAGGAAATATTTAGTAAACGGGAAATAGTAATTTTAAAGGATCAAGTTATTGATAATGAGGGAAGTTTTATTGACCCACCAGAAGAAAGATATGTGAAAATTGGAAGATTTGAGGGAGCGGAGAAAGCTTATTTGGAACGTGATTTTGATGCTTATGCCAGTAGACTGCCAATTCACCAAAGAGTTAGTAATATAGAAATATCAATCAGACTTGACAGGGAGTTGAAAAGTAAAGGGATAGATACTGAATTTAAATATGGTATTTACAGCAATGGTTTGTCAACCCAAGTGAAATCGGGTTATTTTAGAAAAGAAGTTGGTAAAAGTTATAAGGTACCAATGTTTGCCGATGCAGATGGAAATAGTAACTTTCAATTATATGTTACATTTCCTGAAAAGAAGAATTACATACTGGCATCAATATCTAAAATATTATTATTGTCAGCTTTTTTTATTGTGATTATAATTTTGTCCTTTGTAAGTGCATTGTATCAATTGATACGACAAAAACAAATATCTGAGATTAAAACAGATTTTATAAACAATATGACACATGAATTTAAAACACCAATAGCAACTATAAATTTGGCATTGGATGCCATTAAAAATCCAAAAATAATTGGTAATAAGGAAAAAGTTGAAAAATATGTTAAGATGATACGTGAGGAAAATAAGCGTATGCATGCACAAGTTGAAAATGTCCTGAGAATTTCGAAACTTGAAAAAAATCAATTAGATGTTAGTAAAGTTCCTGTTGATGTTCATGATGTAGTTGAAGATGCAAAATCACATGTTTCATTATTAGTTGAAAATAAAGGTGGTTACATAAAATTGCATTTAAAGGCAGGATTAAAGGAGGTTTTAGCAAATGAATTTCACATAACAAATGTGATAGTTAATATGATGGATAATGCAATAAAATATACAGAAGAAGCTCCTAAAATTGATATAGTAACTGAGAATACTCCTAAAAATATCATTATAAAAATTAAAGACCAGGGTATTGGAATGACCAGAAATGTCCAAAAAAATGTTTTTAAAAAGTTTTATAGAGAAGAAAGAGGAAATATACATAATGTGAAAGGTCATGGTTTAGGGCTTTCATATGTGAAAAAAATAATAGAAATTCATCAGGGGGAAATTTATGTTGAAAGTGTAAAAGGAGTTGGAAGTACTTTCACAATTAAATTACCATTGATATAAAATAATTAAATATGGAAAATAATAGAATTTTATTAGTAGAAGACGATCCTAATTTTGGAACCGTTTTAAAAGATTATTTGTCGTTAAACGATTACAAGGTTACACACGCCAAAGATGGGCTTGAAGGTCTTATTATGTTTAAAAATGATGATTATGATTTATGTATATTGGACGTGATGATGCCACGTAAAGATGGTTTTTCATTGGCAAAAGACATTAGAAGCTCCAATTTAGATATACCAATTATTTTTTTAACAGCTAAAACTATGAAAGAAGATGTGTTGAAAGGGTATCAGGCTGGTGCTGATGATTATTTAAATAAACCATTTGATTCAGAAGTTTTATTGTATAAGATTAAGGCTATTTTACAGCGCAAAGAGTCAGATCATAATGTTGAGGAGGATACTTTTGAATTTAAAATTGGGAAATTCGATTTTAACTCAAAACTGCGTCATTTATCATTTGACGGAAATGAAGCTAAAAAGTTATCCCCAAAAGAAAGTAAATTATTAAAAATGTTGGCAGTGCATTTAAATGATTTAATGCCACGTGAATTGGCATTGACAAAAATTTGGCGTGATGATAACTATTTTACGTCACGAAGTATGGATGTGTATATTGCCAAACTGCGTAAATATTTAAAAGACGATGAAAATGTTGAAATTTTAAATATTCATGGAGAAGGGTTCAGACTTATTGAAAAATCTTAACAGGGACATTCATCTATACAGTCATTATTTTATTTCCGAATAGAATATTATAAGTAGTGATAATCTTAAAAAGACGAAGCATCATATTGAAACTTTCAGTTTTGACATGTGAATAAGCCGGAATTATAAAAGAAAGATAATGGTCACCATATTCTATTTTTAAGCTTTATAAAAATCTCTTTTATTGAGCTATTATCTATATGTATTGAAAAATATTTTTATTTTAGAGGATATATCTATAAAGTCAGCTCCCAATAAATTATGACCTGATTCAGGGTATAAAGTATAGGCTACAATCACATCGAATGAGGTCAATTTATTTATCAATCTTTCAGGCTGGCTAACTGGAATTAATTCATCTTTTCCACCATAAAAAGTATTGTAGGAGCATCTAAAGCATCGACAAAATTAATTGGGCTTGCATTCTGATATAAATCTGGATTGTTTTGATAACTATCTCCTAAGAATTGAGTTATAATTGCCTGTAATTCTTCATTGCCTGACATTGTATAAGCAGGATCTAAAAAATCTGTTGGTCCAACAATTGAACACACTGCTTTTACATTGTGATTCTCATCAGTTAAATAAGTATATAATAGAGATAAATGACCTCCAGCACTTACACCAATGAAAAAATAATTATTAGATATTATGTATGTGTTCTTTTTTGATTCTAAACTGGAAATTAAAGAAGACAAATCGTTTAGCTGAGTTGGATGTTGATTTGAACTTAGGCTTGCCAATTTATAATTGGTATTTACAATGGCGTAATCATTCCAGCTATTGCGTAAAATGGTGACCAATAAATTCATATCCGACTTATCTCCACCAGACCAAGATCCTCCATGCACCAATACAATGACAGGCGTAACAGATGTTCTTCCTTCAGGGAGATAAATATCATATTGTTGTTTTTCATCATTTCCATACGTTTCATTCAAATGCTGAGTTGCCTCAATGATTTTATTGATAGGAGTATCCCCATCATTATTCGAGCATGAAATTAAAAGAAAAATAGCCCAGAGGGATAAGATTTTAGTAACTTTGTGGAACATAGCATTAATTATTTTAATTGCAATGTAAATAAAATTTAAGATTCTATGGCAGAACTGATTAGAATATATGAAAAAAACCCAAATGAAAGAGAAATTGAGAAGGTGATTAATGTGTTGAAAAAAGGGGGATTAATTATTTATCCAACAGATACTGTTTATGGTTTAGGATGTGATATCACAAATACAAAGGCTATGGAAAAAGTGGCTAAAATTAAAGGTGTAAAATTAAACAAGACCAACTTTTCATTTATCTGTTATGATTTAAGCAATCTCTCAGATTATGTGAGGCAAATTGATACACCCACGTATAAGATATTGAAAAGAGCGTTGCCGGGACCATATACCTTTGTTTTACCAGGGAACAATAACTTGCCAAAGGCTTTTAAAAATAAAAGAACTATAGGAATTCGAATACCAGACAACAACATTATCAGAGAATTGGTAAAGAAATTGGGAAATCCAATAGTGTCGACTTCAATTTATGACGAGGACGATCTGATAGAATATACAACTGATCCTGAATTGATATATGAAAAATGGGATTCATTGGTGGATATAGTTATAGATGGAGGATTTGGTGATAATAATCCTTCAACAATTGTCGATCTGTCTGACGGTGAAATTACTATTTTACGTGAAGGAAAGGGAAATGTCGATGATTTGTAATTCTTTATTATTTCGATAAGTCATTAAATTTATTATTTCCTAAAATAAAGTGATTCCATACAATACTTTTAATAGTGAAATAATTTCTTTTTTGATTGAATTTAGCTCTCTTTTTTAGCATGATTTTTAAGTAGTAATAAAAACTGAAGTGAGCTTTTATTATGGCAATTGTATGGATAGGACGCAATTCGAATAAAAATTTTATACCTGCGATACTATCCAATACAAGTCTTAAAAAAATAATTGGAATTAATTGAGATTTGGGTAGATTCTTTACTAGAGTAAATAAGCTATTTCTAAAATTTAAAAAAGTTTTTCTTGGATTCGCTTCTTTCAAGGTCGCCCCTCCAATATGATATACTGTTGAAGTTCCAACATATTTTATTGTTTTTTCCATATTTTGTGCTCTCCAGCACAAATCAATTTCTTCTTGATGTGCAAAATAATCTTCATCAAAGCCACTTATCTGATGAAAAATAGATGACCGAATAAAAAAACAGGCACCAGAAGCCCAAAATATTTGAGTTGTATCATTGAATTGTTTTGTGTCTTTTTCCAATACCGAGAAAATCCTTCCTCTGCAATAAGGATACCCAAATTTATCAATAAATCCACCACCAGCTCCGGCATATTCAAACATAATTTTATCCTTATAATCTAATATTTTTGGCTGAATTACAGCAGTATCGGGCTCATTTTCAAACGTTGCTATTATTGGAATTAGCCAATCTTCGGTTACTTCAATATCTGAATTCACTAATGCGTAAATATCAGCATTGATTTCATGTAAAGCATCATTATATCCTTTAGCATAACCTCCATTTTCTAAATTTTGTACAATTTTAATCCTTGGATATTTTTGCTTGATAAAGTCTACGGAATCATCTGTGGAAGCATTGTCTGCAATAATAATTTCTACATTGCTAAGATTACTGTATTTTTCAATGGACGGAAGAAATTTTTCCAGCAATTGTTTACCGTTCCAATTTAATACTACGATGGCTAGATTCATTCATTCAAAATTTTATAACTTGCTTAAAATCAAATTATAACAAAATTTAAGAACATATGTAAACACCTTGTACATTCGTTCTTATATAAAAAATATTAATCATTTCGGTAGTGAAATTATGTTTAAAATATTTAATACTCATTCCACTGCTGCAAACTTACTTTAAAAATAATAAAAACGAATTAATATTTTCCTAATTTTGAATGAAATTTGGGATGTTGTCTAAAAATACGTACTTCTCATTTTTAATATCCATTGAACAATAAAAGTGCTCTAATCCGTTAGAAACAATCAAATAGTCAGCTTTTAATTTCAAATTGTATCTGGCTATTTGGTCAAATGCTTTTTGAGTTATTTTTACTGAAGGAGCTTTGCATTCAACAATAATATGTGGCATTCCGTTTGTATTGAAAATCAGGATGTCCGTTCGCCTGGTTAACTTATTGATAGTTAGTTTTTTTTCAACAGAAATCAATGATAAAGGATAATTTTTTTCTTCAATTAAATAATGAATCAAATGTTGGCGAACCCATTCTTCAGGACTTAGAAGGACATATTTTTTTCGTATAATATCAAAAATAGCATACTTATTTTTGTTACTTTTGATTCTAAATTTATATGTAGGCAAATTCAATACTTGCATACAACAAAAATGCTAATTTTTTTTTATAAATGAGCGACGTCACTAAAATAGTTTCTGACATTAAAAATGGGGATATTAAGCCCATTTATTTTTTGATGGGTGAAGAACCCTATTATATTGATAAAATTTCTGAGTTTATTGAAAATAATGTACTAACTAGTGAGGAAAAAGGATTCAATCAAATGGTATTGTATGGAAGAGATGTCTCTATAGAAGATATTGTAGACAATGCAAAACGATTTCCAATGATAGCTGAAAAACAGGTTGTAATTGTAAAGGAAGCACAGGATCTATCGAAAACTATTGATAATTTATGTTCGTATTGTGAAAATCCTCAGCCAACGACTGTTTTAGTTATCTGTTATAAGTATAAAAAAATTGATAAGCGTAGAGCATTGTATAAGACCATTCAAAAGATAGGACTGGTTTATGAAAGCAAAAAATTATATGAAAATCAAGTAGCAGATTGGATAAGAAGAGTTTTATCAGGGAAAACATATAAAATTGATGCCAAGGCAGCTTCCATGTTGGTTGAGTTTTTAGGAACAGATTTAAGTAAAATAAATAATGAGCTTGAAAAATTAATGCTCATTCTTCCGACTGAATCTACAATAACACCAAAGGATATTGAAGAAAACATTGGCATAAGTAAAGATTATAACAATTTTGAATTAAGAAAAGCTGTTGGTGAACGAAATGTGTTAAATGTAAATCGAATTATCAATTATTTTGGACACAATCAAAGAGCGAATCCCTTGGTTGTGACTATTTCATTGTTGAATAGTTTTTTTACACAACTGCTTATTTATCACAGTTTAAAGGATAAATCCAAGAGTAATGTGGCAAAATCGTTGAAAGTAAATCCATTTTTTGTTTCAGATTATTCAGTTGCAGCTAAAAATTACCCAATGCGTAAGGTTTCCACGATTATTGCTTTGTTACGGGAAGCCGATGTTAAAAGCAAAGGGGTAGGAGCAAATGTACTTCCTGCCAGAGACGTTTTAAAAGAATTACTTTTTAAAATCATCCATTGAAAAATCAAGAATTAGATTATAAATCCACACAACGAGTGGCTTTTTAATTAACTTTTTATTTGACTCTTTTTAAACCTTTGAAACTGAGTTTCTTTATTTTTTGGCCAGCTGTTGTTACTTAAATCAACATCAGCAGTTTCTTCATCAGGATCTATTGTAATTTTTTTGATTGCCTTGCTTGAAGGGAAGACTTTGGTAACTTCTTTATCGTTTAGTCTCCAAATTTGTGCCGGATATTGCTTCCGCTCTTTAGTACCATCTTCATATTCAAATTCAACAATAATAGGCATTACTAAATCTCCTGGTTTTTCGAATACCAATTCATAAAAGTACTTTGGTGCTTTTAAAGTTGTCCTTTCGTCGATTGAAAAATTCTTGTCAATGTATTCATTTAAAACACTATAGTCTTGTGCTTTTTTATTTTTCAAGTCATCAGTAAATTCATCGCTGTCTTCTGAAACCAAATAAAGCGAAGGAGGTAATTGTTCCACTTTCATTCCATAGCGTTTAGCCATTTCTTTGGCCTGAGCAGTTGGTTTATCAGTTACATAATATTTTTTAACTTCTTTAATGCCAATACCGTTATTTCCCGTGGTATAGAACCATCCTCTCCAAAACCAATCCAGATCCATTGCTGAAGCATCTTCCATAGTTCTGAAGAAGTCAGCAGGAGTAGGGTGTTTGAACATCCAACGTTGTGCGTATGTTTTAAATGCATGATCAAACGACTCAGGTCCCATAATGGTATTGCGCAGAATATGTAAACCAGCAGCTGGTTTACCATATGCATTAGACCCGAAATCGAAAACATTATCCCCTTGAGTCATAATTGGAGCTAATCTTGATTGGTCTCCTTTCATATATCTAACCACACTTTTAGGCGTTCCTCGTCTAATTGGATAGCCTTCTTCGTATTCCTTTTGAGCCAACATTTGTACAAACGAATTCAGACCTTCATCCATCCACGTCCATTGACGTTCATCAGAATTTATAATCATCGGGAAGTAATTATGCCCCACTTCATGAATAATAACACCTATCATTCGATACTTTGTTCTGTCGCTATAGGATCCATCAGGATTTGGACGTCCAAAATTGAAACATATTTGAGGATACTCCATTCCAATGTTTTTAGCATGAACTGATATTGCTTTATGATATGGGTAATCAAATGTATGTTTTGAATAGGTTACGAGAGTTTGAGCGACAGCTCTTGTAGAATGTTGCTCCCATAAAGGATTCCCTTCTTTAGGATAATAAGAATAAGCCATTACTTTTTTTCCATTAATGTCAACAGCCATACCGTCCCAAATGTATTTTCTTGAAGACGCAAATGCAAAATCACGTACATTTTCAGCATAAAAATTCCAGGTTTTAGTTTCTTTTGACCTTCCTTGTTCAGCTTTAACAGCTTCTTCTTGAGTTACTATTATAACAGGCTTATTAAAAGACGAATTTGCTTGTTCTAAACGTTTGATTTGCTCTTTTGAGATAACGTCTTCGGGGTTTTTTAAAAT
>PVMS01102799.1_pt1 | contig 10354 bp, 8 predicted proteins | sample 1853461 | NCBI WGS metagenome assembly PVMS01 (sample SAMN08582032, study PRJNA380276) | Marine sediment metagenome, whole genome shotgun sequencing project. | isolation source: ocean sediment barecode stripped | collected 2017
CTCGGCCGACTTCGAGCAGCAATTGAGCAAGATGGCTGAGTGGTATGAGCACAGCTATCTTGCTCAATTGCTGCTCGAAGTCGGCCGAGGGCGAGTACTCTAGCTCCTTTTGGGCAGCCGTTATGTCGGCTAAGGTATGTTTGACATCTCCTACCCTGGGCGGTTTTTGGACGAGATTCAACTCTTTTCCAGCAAGTTTGCCAAGCAATTCTTGACAATCGAGCAGAGTATGAGCCTTTCCTTGGGCTATGTTGAAAGCCTGGCCGTTGAAGCGGCGCTCCCTGGTGGCGGCCAAGATATTGGCCTGAACGACGTTATCGACGTAACAGAAGTCCCTGGATTGGGTCCCGTCTCCCTCGACAAAAGCCTCATAATCAGGATCGATATAGAGATGGTAAAGCCAGGCCGACAAAACAGTTGAGTAGGCTCCACCGAAAAGCGAATGAGGGCCAAAGACATTAAAATAACGCAGGCTCAAGCCATCAACACCATAAAGATTGGAGAAGAGTTTCAGCCACTGCTCTCCCTGACTCTTTTCTAAGGCATAGGGCGATTTTGGATCGAGCGGGTGAGTTTCGGGCGTTGGCCGCACGCTAGCCCCGCCGTAGACTGCACTGCTGCTGGTATTCACGATTCTGGTCTTTTCCACCAGATCCGCTTTGACAATCGCTTCCAAAATGCTTACCGTTCCCATGACATTGGCTTCGGCCGTAGTGAAGGGATTTTCGACTGAATAACTTACCCTGGGTATGGCCGCCAGGTGAAAGACGACATCTGGTTGGAATTCACGAAATAAATTTTCGATGATATCCTTATTTTGAACATTGGTATGGAGGTAATCAAAACCAGCGACAATATTCTCGGGCCGGCCGGCCGACAGATCATCTATGCCGGTGACCGACCAATCCCGCTTTTTCAATGCCATGCATAAGTTAAAACCGATAAAACCGTTGCTGCCCGTAACAATAGCTTTCATGAAAATAAATCCTCCTGGCTCATAAACACTGACCTAGAACTAGAGAATTCTAAGTGCTTGACCGTAACTTGGCAAAACTAGTTCCTGAACCAAGCTCTGTTAATCCCAAAAAGAGAAAGGAAAATCGATGACACCGCAAGAATTTCAAACTATCTTAGAACAGACATTAGAAGACCACCACCTATCTAAAGGCGAACGCCACGCTCTGCACGATATTATAGAAGAAGCGGCTCTCGACGATCGCGGCCGGGCTGTTTATCGCCATCTGGCCTTCGAACTGGCCCGGAACCAGTTCCCTGATCCCAAAGCCAAGGATGTTCTTGATTGGTTAGAAGGAATTAATAAGCTGCTGTTGCCGCCTACAGGTGATGGTCAGGAACCGGCCTTCGACGCCTTTTTCAGCCCTAGCGAACGCTGTAACCAGGAAATTATCAGTTTGCTTCACTATAGTCGCCAGGTAGCTGATTTATGTGTCTTCACAATCACGGACGACCGCATCACAGAAGCGATCACGGCCGCCTACAAGCGGGGTGTGGCTGTTCGTATTATCTCCGATGGTTCAAAGGTTGATGATCTGGGTTCGGATGTCGAAGAATTATGGCACGAGGGCATCTCTGTCCGTCTGGATGAATCGCCTTATTTTATGCACCATAAATTCGCCCTCTTCGACAACGCCCGGCTATTGACCGGTAGCTACAATTGGACCCGTAGCGCTTCCGAGCACAATCACGAGAACTTCGTCGTTACCAATAGTCGCAAGCTGGTTATGGCTTATCGCAAAGAGTTCGAGCGATTATGGACTTCGTTATAAATAATCCGGCTCCCTACCTTGGCAGCTGAAATGTTTTTCTGGCAAAACACAGCTTGAACAAATGAATACAAAAACTGTCTATTCCAGCAAAGCAGAAAACTAAGCAAAATAGGGCTGGGTTATGCGCATAGTGCGGTTATTCCTATCATTCGATTGCCGCCCTCTGGTATCGCCTACGCCCACAACGCCAAATGAAATCGCGGCTTAATGTTCAACTATCCAGGGGATCGGGCTCAGCCATCAGGGTTTGAATGACTGCTTCAGTCTCCTCATAAGCGCCTTCTCCAATATGTTGATAACGAATATGACCGGTTTTGTCTAGAACGTAACGGGTTGGCCAGTAACGTTGCTGGTAAGCGCGCCAGGTTAAGCCGTCGTTGTCAATAGCTACCGGGTAAGCCACGCCCAAACGCTCGGTGGCCTCGACGACATTTTCCAATTTCTCCTCGTAGCCAAATTCTGGATAGTGGATGCTGACGACTGTGAAGTCTTGGCCGTCATATTTATCGTACCATTCCCTGACCCAGGGAATTACCCTCTGGCAGTTAATTCAGCCAAAGGTCCAGAACTCGACTAAAACGACCCTCCCCCGTAGTGCAGCCAGATTTAGTGGCTGATCTGTATTTAGCCAAATTTCATTGGTTATGTCCGGCGCCGGCCCGAGATCGGGCAATATTACCTGAAGTGGGGCAGTTTCTTCAAGCGGGGTGGTTGCTTGTAACGGTTCTGGAGACGGCTGATTGGTTGGCGTAAGAGAATCTTCACTCACCGCAGTCGCGGGTGGTTCAGGAAGCGCCTCGGCCGTCGTGCCAGGCTCGCTTACGGCACCCGACGGCCGGCTAAATTCCTCGGCCGGATCGGTTGAGCTGGTGCAAGCGGCCAAAAATATGGCTGCCAAGGATATGGCTGCCAAGAATATTGCCGGTATCAGCCAAAGAACGGTAGAAAAAGCAGAACGGATCATCATAGGCTACCTTACTCCTTGCCACTGATTCTGCCTACTGATACTTACAATACACTTGTCTAATTCTTACAATACTATTACGGTAAGGCATATAAAATTCAGTGGTAGGTCATGATCAAGGTTGATTATCCGAATCGATTGCCCAGACCTTCCAGGTCCATTTGCATCCGGAATATCGCGCCGAACTTGCTTCACATCTGGGAAAACAACAAGATATGGTAGATAATCTGGAATTGCAGAAGGGAAACCCCGGTGAGTGAAGAACTAAATCGAGAACAGTTGGTCAGCTTGCGGCAGACGCTAGAAGATCGTCTTAGTGATGACGATCTACGAACCCTATGCTTTAACCTAGGCGTTGACTATGAAGATCTGCCGGGCCAGAGAAAATCGATCAAGATACAAGAATTGCTTATGTACTTCGTCCGGCGAAAAAACATTTCTGACCTGATTGAAGTCGGCCGGCGACAACGACCCGATATACCCTGGCCTGAAATTTCGCAGAAAGGCGAGGCCGGGACAAGTGAAACTGAGCAAGTTCTCGGCCGCCTCTATGCAGAACGGGCCGACGCCCTGAGCCAGCTGCACGACCAGATGGTGGATACTAAAGATCATCTCAGTGCTTGGGTCTACCGAGATATGCCTATCGGCCTGTCGCCGCCTGCCGTAGATGAACATGAGATCATTTCCCAGGTCCGCGAAATTGACCGCCAATCTCAAAAAGCCCGCATCTATCTTAGTGACGAGACTAATGCGCTGCTTGAGTCGACGGTAGACGCTCTGAAAGCAACGATGTCCGCTCTTGAGCAACGCGATATCGTGCCAGATAGTGAGGCAAAGTGGGAATTGCAGAATGAAGCTTTAGTTAATTTAGACAGCTTTACGCAAGCTCTGGACGAACTGAATCAGGAGATTCGCCAAATTCTTGGGGCTACCAACTAAATTATGACTGCTGCTGGTCTGGGTGGCTGAAAGATCAAGCTAGGCGAAAGAATTAGTCGATCTTTATACCTGCCCACGAGGCAAAAACTTGCTCAAAAAAGGAGAGGTCTGAGAATATGCAATTCGACTACGAAAAGATAGCGGCAAGTTTCCTTCAGGCTGAGAAGACACGTACACCTATTAAGCCAGTCTCGACCACGTACCCGGGCCTGACAACAGAAGACGCTTATCGAGTCCAGCATGCGCTGGTGGCAAAAAAGGTAGAACAGGGAGCTGCTATAGTGGGCTGGAAAATTGGAGCTACCAATACCTCTATTCAGGTGCAACTCGGTTTAGATGAGCCCGTATATGGCCATCTCCTGTCGGATCGCCAGATTCCGAGCGGCGGTCACATCTCGCTGTCAAAAGGCATTCACCCTAGAATTGAATGCGAGATCGCTTTTCAAATGGAAACAGAGTTAGCGGGTCCAGGAGTAAGCGAGCTTGATGTTCTTCAGGCAACAGCGGCCGTGTTACCGGCCCTGGAGATCAACGATCCGCGTACGATCGATTGGCAAGTAGGTAAGCTAGAAGTTATTGCCGACAATGGATTGGGAGCGGGCTTCGTCGTTGGCGATCCGTTTAGCGACCTGACGAAGATAAATCTGGGGGAGATTGGCGTCGTCTTTTTAAGAAATGGCCGGGAATTTGCCAGAGCGAAAGGGGAAGTAATCATGGGAGATCCCCTGCGCGCGGTTGTCTGGCTAGCCAACAAACTCTCAGAACGGGGGCTGGCATTAGAAGCAGGGCAAATTATCCTTTCCGGTTCACTGACTCCAATTGCCCCCGTTGAAACAGGCGATGTTTACGAAGCCTCATTCGATCACTTGGGCTCGGTAGATGTCGTGTTCGATGACTAGGTAGAAGAAGCGAGGCTTCGATCAGGGCGTCATTTTTCATGAATGAGCCCGATTGGAGTCCATAGGTGCGCGTTCATGTTAGAAGAACCAACAAAATCAGTAGAACCCGTGTCGGCTGTCTTTGCCCGGGAAGTCAAGCCAGACCGGATCGATGATTTCGAACAATGGCTGACAGATATCAGCAAGGAAATCAGACAATTTGCCGGCTATAGCGGCATGGAAGTGATTCGGCCAGGCGACCATATCCACACCGAATATGTTATCGTCGCCCGCTTTGACACCTACGATCACCTGAAAGCGTGGCTGGAATCGCCTGAGCGAAAAACGCGGGTTGAAAGATCTAAGGAATTGGCAAGCGATACTATGCTGCAACATAATACAAAATGAAGCACATTGTGGCTCTTTTTTGCACGTATTCCAGAAACCCCCTCATGAAACCCAGGACGTACAGTAATGCAGAGACTTATTGAAATAACAAGAATTCACCGGCCCTTTCGCCAACCCTAAACCATTGACCAGGACGCATGAAATGAAAAATCGAGGCTTCTCCAACAACGTCGGGATGCTATCCCTTTTCCTACCCATCGCGCTTCTTACGGTCGTTATCGGTTTGGCCATGGCGACCGCACCAGGGGACGCGGCCGCCACAAACGGCCAGGTCTGGCATGGTCTCTACACCGATGCCACTAGCTATGCGCCCGGAGATGTCATCCGGATTCACAGCTCCGCGCCCGACGTCGAGACCGTCTTCCGGCTGGTGCGCCTGGACACGGACTGGACCGAAATCACGCGCACCAACCCCATCACCGTCGGGAGACAATCCTCCAGCGTCGGCTCTTTCATTGAATACCCAGGCGTCAGCCTGTCAGGCCTCATCTCATTCACGCTGGAAGGCTGGTATCATCCGACCCTGCTCGGCGGCGATATTGCCGTGGTAGCCGGCCAAATCGGCCAGACCCAAGCCGCCGCCGGCATCATCATCTCGGACACGGGACAGTTGGGCGCCTATGTGAGTGACACGCCGGCCACGGATCCGTCCCGCGCGGCGTTGGCCCCCTTACCGACCGACTTCGATGAGTGGCTTGACGCCTGGCATCACCTGGCGCTGACTTACGACGGTGTGCAGGTCAAGCTCTACGCCAACGGAGTCGTCGTCGCCCAGCGAGCGCAGACGGGCAAGGTCGCCGATGTGTCCTTCCCCTTCCGCCTGGGGGCGCGCGCGGAAGCGCCAGGCGATCTCACCGGCATCATCGACGGCCGACTCGACTCCTGGGCAGTGTGGCCGCGAGCACTGTCGGCCGATGAGGTCAAGGCCAGACGGCAGCTTGGGCTGAGCGTCGGCGATCCCGCTCCCGATCCGGCCGAAGTCGAACTCTACGTCGGTTTTGAAGACCCCTATCCCAGCATCGGTGACAGCTCGACGAATGGATACACAGGCACGGTATACAACCATGGCAACCCCGGTGTGTCAGGCGTCTACACGGACACCGGCCGCGCCTTCCGCCTCAATCACGATCAGATCGTCGATGCCGGCTGGGACGTAACGGCGGCCATCACCATCCCGGCCGGAACGCCCTCTGGCATGTACGCCGTTCAGACACTGGTCGGCCCTGATTTCCTGCCGACCCAGGAGGGCGACCAGCTGTCCGTTCGTGCCCTCGCCATCAGGCCTTCAGATACTGCGCCGCGCGCCCCGATCGCGGTGGTGCTGCCCACCAACACCTGGTTGGCTTACAATACCTGGCCCCAGGGCTACAAACAATACTTGTCGGGCCCCGGCATCGCGCGGCGCAGCCGCTATCCAGGTGGTTCGACCATTCCGGGCGGCAACAACTCCGCTTACTCCCACATGGGCGATCACGTGTCGCTGGCCCTCTTCCATGGCTGGCGGCGGCCGTCCACCCAGGCCAGTCCCATGCCGAGAGGCGACTCCATCGCCGATTACAGCGTCCGGGCACCCAACTCAATGTACATGGTCCAATGGCTCGATGAGCAGGGCTTTGATTACGATGTCTACAGCGACGACGACTTCAGCGCGGGTCTCATTTCAGCCTCTGATTATCGCGTGTTGATGCCGCACGGGCACCATGAATATTGGACTGATGGCATGTTGGCTTCGTTGACGCAGTTCCTGGACGACGGCGGCAGCGTGGCGGCCCCGGCCGGCAACATCTTCACCTGGCGGTCGGTTTTCAATGACGACCACGTGATGGAAGTGCGCAAGTTCTTCGTGATGGAGCTACTGGGAATCGAGGACATGACAGGCGGCATTGACGGCGCCTTCATGGGGAACCTCACTCAAGCGGCCGCCTGCAACGGCAGCGGTGACAGTTATCAGGAGCTTGGAGTCGCCATTCACCTCACCAAGCCCTGCGACGACAAACCCTTTTGCTTCGGCCGCTGGCAGGCAAAGAACACCAGCCACTGGCTCTGGCAGGGCAGCGGATTGAGCAACACGGACGAATTCGGCATAGGTCGGCCGAGTACGGAAATTACGCCCACCTATGCGGGCGGTCACGAGATGGATACCTGGGCCCCGGGTATGCCTATCCCCGGTCTGGCTGTCGGGCAGAAGCCGGTGATCTTGGGTGAAGGTGTCATGTTCGATCCCCTCGGAAATAATGATGTGGGCGGCGTGAACTCGCTTCTAGATAACATCGGCGAGGTGTTGACGTGCGAGATGATCACGGACACCATAGGGGATCCGGTACCGCAACCCGGGAGATCGCCGGCGAAGGATGGTACCGGCACCATCCTCTATTTTCCACACAGTGGCGGCGGTCATGTCCTGGTCATCGGTGCTAGCGCCACCCCTTGGGCGCTGGAGAGCGATCCGGCACTGTCTGGCCTACTCTATCGGGGACTCAGCTGCTTCGTCTATGGCGAGGGGTGCGGTTATGATCTCTACCTCCCTGCGATATTGAGAAGCTCTTGATGGGGCTTATCTATCACTGAGTCTAGAGAAGATCCCATAAACCAGCAATTCCAAATGTGGATTTTGCCAGAGGTGACTTAGTAGATCCATCATGTCCTCGCGGGCTAAAGCGCAGACATTTTAAAGAGCTATTTCGTCAGGCTAGAACCTTCCAGGTCTAACTCGAATTTAATCCCACCTACCACAGAGGCGATGATATTGTAGGCCAGAGCGATTATGGCCCCACCAATAAATCCGATAATGGCATAGATAATGGGCATGGCACACACAAAGATCAGCGCACCGATTCCTGAGAAGTCAAACTCTCCGGTAAGGCTGTTGAGCCCAGCTAGCCCAATGAGCGCAAAACAGCCAAAAATTAATCCGATAATCAGGCCTATCACCAGATAAAGAAACCCAGCCATAAGAGCAGTCGACAAGATATCAATCTTTTTTAATTCGACCATTACAACCCTCCATTTTCAAAACAATTGACACAGATAGAAAGATAATGTGCTTCTAATTCAATACCCTTGCCAGATCCGGAGCCAGGCATTTTGAGTGATGATACCCTTACAAGCGCACGATGCAAGGATACATCTCTCTGGTATGTAGGTTCCGGCGGCCGAATACTGGAAAAGAGGCAGGCTGGTTATCAACTACCTGGTCTGTCTTTCGCCAGAGATTCCAGATCGCCGATTGGTTTGAGGCGGTGACTCTGTTATACTGGTGGTCGGTGCCGGTAAAACAGCCTCTTGAATTACTGGCCAGCATAAGTAAAAAGACCCATAGTTTGACTCGCTGGCGCCCGGATATAGGTTGTTGGGCGCTTGTTTTGTTCTCGGCAAATGATTTTGCAAGATGATTATAGTTAGAGTGAGGTGACTCCGCTGATTAAAGTAAAAAAACGACACAATGAATCAAGTGAGCAGTTAATCAGGCGCTTTCGTAAGGAAGTGACCAAAGCGAAAGTAATGAGTGAAGTACGCCGCCGCCGTTGGTTTGTATCCAAAAGCGAATTGCGCCGTATCAAAGCGAAAAAGGCCGCCCGGCGCTTGAAGCGTCGCGACCACCGCGTTAGACGTCCCTATTAACAACCGGCCTTCAGCGCTAGGCCAAAGTTTAATACAGCTTCCGATTTAATAAAAAGACATATTGTAGAGCTGATCCAATGTGAACTGTTCATGTCTGAAGCATCCAGACATGAACCATTCAGATCTGAAGCATCCAGATATGAACGGTTCGGACCTGTACCATTTGCTTGGAGCTGTCACGATTTCCTTTTTAAATATTGAACCGTGACGTGCCAAGTAGTACGAAAAATAGGCCAGACCAATCAGGGGAAAGAGCCATCATCCGCACTCACAGCTTTGCTAGTCTATTGGATTAGGGGATGAGCCGTCTCATTGTGACTCGCAATGAGACAATTTGTAATAGACCAGACTCATTTCCAGTAAGATACGTTACTTTGATAATCCATCTCTCGCGGCTATGATAGAGGCTTACAATTATACTCAACAAGTGCATGGAGGATGAGATGAACTTGCTCGGCACAACTTTTAGATTACATACCAAAAGATTGAGTCCTGGCTGGCCAATTGTTTTACTTATATTCGCTCTTTTACTGGCAGCATGTGGAGGTGGGGATGAGCCAGCCACCGAAGTTCCTCAAGAAGCCGAACCCCCGGAAATAACAACTGAAGAAGCAACAGAAGAACCAGCCGAACCAGAAGCTGTTGGTGGCGAGGGGACGCTCCGAGTGGCTATGCAGCCCATGGCTATCATCGATCCGGCCTTCATCTCCTCGGATAGTGAAGTGTTGGTGGCCAATCATGTATATGATTATCTGATAGACATCGATCCCCAGTCAAATATCATACCGCGATTGGCTGAAGAGTGGACAGTAAGTGATGATGGTCTGCAATACGTCTTCAGTTTAGCTGAGGGAGCTACCTGGCACGATGGCGATCCTTTCACGGCCGACGACGTGGTCTGGACCTTTGACCGCCTTCGCGATCCGGATATTGGCTCACCAACCGCCGATCTTTATAGCAATATCGCCGATATTGAAGCCACTGGCGATCTGGAAGTTACCTTCACCTTAACCGCTCCCAACCCCTTCTTGTTGTTTGACCTGAGCGATAATCACGCCCTCATTATCAAAAATGGTACGGAAGAAGCAACTGATTTCAATGGTACGGGTCCCTTTAAACTGGTCGATTACAGTCCAGAAGACCGGATAGAATTAGAAGCTAACGAAAGCTACTTTTTAGAGGGGCAACCCCAGCTTGCCGGGCTGGAGATTGTTTTCTTTAACGACGAAACTGCGTCGATCGACGCTCTTCGTGGAGGCCAGATCGATCTGGCTATGCGTATGTCGGCTTCACTTTTTGAAAGTTTGCAGGATGAATCAGGAATAGTGACCAGCGAAATTCCCACCAATGGTTTTGATTTGATACGTCTGCGAGCCGATCAGGAACCGGGCAATAATCCCCAGGTACTCCAGGCTCTGAAGCTGGCGACCGATCGGGCCGCCATCCTTCAATTAGTTCAGCAAAACCATGGTGTTGTGGGCAACGATAGCCCCATCGGGCCACTTTATGAGGCCTTTCACGCAGATGATGTCCAACCCGCCGCCAGGGATGTAGAAGCAGCCCAGGCATTGTTAGCCGAGGCTGGATATGCCGATGGACTGGACCTGGTAATGTATACACCAGATACTGGAGGCCGGCCGGACCTGGCCGCGGTGATTCAGTCGCAATGGGCTGAAGCTGGCGTGAACGTCGAGATCCAAGTTGTGCCCGAAAGTGTCTATTACAGTGACGCCGAGAATAACTGGCTTGATGCAAAC
>PVMS01041196.1_pt1 | contig 10353 bp, 9 predicted proteins | sample 1853461 | NCBI WGS metagenome assembly PVMS01 (sample SAMN08582032, study PRJNA380276) | Marine sediment metagenome, whole genome shotgun sequencing project. | isolation source: ocean sediment barecode stripped | collected 2017
ACTTGTGACGCTCTGTATCGGCGCGGGCATGGGCACAGCAACAATTATCGAACGGGTGTGAGGATTTGAGCATGGGTTATACGAATTTTTCTGTCGAAACAGACAAAGACGGCATATTGCTGGCAAGCTGGGACATGCCCGGCAAATCAATGAATGTCATTGACCAACTGGTCATGGAAGAATGGGAATCCATCATCGACAAGGTCGCTGGTGATGAATCCATAAAGGGTGCGGTGATCACATCGGCGAAAAAAGCCTTTGGTGCCGGAGCCGATCTTGCCATGATGCAGGCGATGCTGGCAGATTTTAAAAGCCAGCAGGCAAAGGGCGGGGACGAAGAAGAAGCGGCCAGGCTGCTGTTTGAAAACGCATTCCGCCTTAACAAATTGCTGCGCAAACAAGAAACCTGCGGCAAACCTTTTGTAGCAGCGATCAACGGCATGGCGCTCGGCGGCTGCCTTGAGATGACCCTTGCCTGTCACGCCCGGGTGATGGTTGATGATGCCAGTGCAAAAATTGGCCTGCCGGAAGTAAAAATTGGCCTCTTCCCCGGTGCTGGCGGTACCCAGCGCGTACCCCGTCTGATCCACACGCAAGAAGCACTGCAATTCTTGCTGCAGGGTCGCAATTTTGATCCAGCAAAAGCCAAAAAACTTGGTCTCATCACTGAAGTCGCACCATTGGGCGAGTTGGTTGCTGTTGCAAAGAAAATGATTTTGGATGGTCTGAGCCCGGTTCAGCCCTGGGACCAGAAAGGCTTCCGCCTTCCCGGTGGCCAGGTTTATTCGGCTGCCGGTTTCCAGCTGTTTCCACCGGCCAACGCGATCTATCGCCGCGAGACTTATGACAATTATCCCGGCGCACGCGCCATCATGAAATGCGTTTATGAAGGCCTGATCCTGCCGATGGATACGGCGTTGAAAGTCGAAAGCCGTTACTTCGCCCAAGTTCTGCGCTCGACTGAGGCTTCAATGATGATACGCTCCCTGTTTGGCTCACTGCAGGCGCTCAATAAAGGCGCACGCCGACCGATGGATGTGAAGCCTTCCAGCATCAAGACCGTTGGCGTCCTGGGTGCAGGTTTCATGGGAGCGGGCATCGCCTATGTCACCGCCAAAGCGGGCATCAAGGTGGTGTTACTGGACCGTGAAATTGAAGCCACCGAAAAAGGCAAATCCTATACTGCGGGCCTGATGGACAAGGCAATCAGCAGAAGGCGCGCAACGCCAGAAGACAAAGAGGCGATCCTTGACCTCATCCAGACCACAACCGATTATGCGGATCTTGGTGACTGCGATCTGATTGTCGAAGCGGTTTTTGAAGACAGCGCCGTCAAGAAATCGGTAACCGAACAGGCCGAAGCGCATATGAAGCCTTCAGCGATATTTGCCTCGAATACTTCAACCATACCAATCACCGCACTGGCGAAAAACTCAAAACGGCCAAAGTCATTCATCGGCATCCACTTCTTCTCGCCGGTTGACAAAATGATGTTGACGGAAATTATCATGGCCAAGCGCACAGGCGACAAGGCACTGGCGATGGCACTCGATTATGTACGCGCGATCAAGAAAACACCCATCGTTGTCAATGATTCACGCGGTTTCTATGTCAATCGTTGCGTGCTGCGTTACATGAGTGAGGCCTATAATATGGTAATCGAGGGCGTTCCAGCCCCGATGATCGAAACCATTGCCAAAATGGCTGGAATGCCGATTGGGCCGTTGTCACTTAACGATGAGACCGCAATTGATCTGTCCCATAAGATTTTGCACCAGACCATTCGCGACATGGGTGAAAAAGCGGTTGATAAAAGCCATGTGGAACTGATCGACAATATGGTTGAAAACCATGGACGTCTGGGCCGCAAAAACCTCAAAGGGTTTTATGACTATCCAGACAAGCCGAAGAAAAAGCATCTATGGCACGGTCTGAAAGACCTCTACCCGCAGCTCGACCCGGCTGATGTCGATGTCAAGGAGATTAAAAACCGCTTCCACGCAACCATCGCCCTTGAGGCGGCGCGTTGTGTCGAAGAAGGGGTTGTGGTTGACGTTCGCGAAGCCGATATCGGTTCAATTTTAGGCTTCGGCTTTGCCCCTTTTACTGGCGGAGCAATTTCCTATATTGACGGCATGGGTTCAACCAAATTTGTCAACATGTGCAAAAAACTGCAAAAGAAATATGGCAAACAATTCAAGCCAAATAAATTGCTATTGCAAATGGCCAAGAACGACGAGAAGTTCTACGACCGCTTCAACCCCTACCAGGGCGAAAAACAGGCTGCTTGATCCCAACACAAGTCCACCTGTTTAACGATAAATACAAGCCTGGCAGCAATGTTAGGCTTGTATTGTTTCAATAGGTTAAATCCCAAGGCAAGATTCGGGTGGCCGGGTGGTCCGAGTGGCTGGGTGGCCGTGGAGGGAGCGCAGGAGCCCAATTATTGGTGGGTAATGTACCGGGCGCTTTGACTTCACCTGCACTGATTGGCTATATAGGTTGGCAAAGGAATAATTTCCTTTCCTTTCGGATTTGTGCCCGCGGTAGCTTTGCCTGCCGGTGCAAGATGGAGACCTGCAATGTTTTCACACGACAGAATTTGGGCAGCGATTGATGCATTGGCGGAGAAAAACCGGCTTACCCCGTCGGGGCTGGCCCGTCAGTCCGGTTTGGACCCGACAAGTTTCAACAAATCAAAACGTATAACCAAACCAAACCGCCTGCGCTGGCCGTCAACAGAATCCATTTCCAAGGCGCTTAATGCAACCAATACGCCGTTATCGGTGTTTTTGGATTATGTGCAGGGAAGAGATGGCAATAGCGGTCATGATGGCGACTATATAATGCCCAAACCCCAACGGATACCAGTTTTGGGCATGGCGGAGGCCGGTGTTGGCGGGTATTATGAGAATGGCGGTTATCCCGCGGGCCAGGGCTTGGACGAAATTGAATTTCCGCGTGGTGAGCACGAATTGATTTATGCGTTGAAGGTTTCCGGCGATTCCATGTTGCCGCTATACCGCGATGGCGATATTTTGGTTGTCGAACCCAATGCCAATATACACAAAGGCGACAGGGTTGTGGTGAAAACCCTGGAGGGCGAGGTAATGGTAAAAATATTACAGCGCAAAACCGCCGACAGAATTGAGCTTTTGTCGCTCAACCGCAATCATGAAGATCGTAATTTCAACGTCAATGAACTGGAATGGCTTGCCCGCATCACATGGGCAAGCCAGTGACCGGAAAAGGCCATAGACTTGATGGGTCTATGACAAAAATTTTCCCGCTAATCCTTGTTTGATCAGTTTGCGAGTCGGTTCAATGCCATAAAGGGCGGTGAAAGAACCAAAACGCGGCCCTTGGTCCTGGCCCAAAAGCACCTGATAGAGCGCCTGGAACCATTCCCGCAGATTTTCAAAATCATGCGCTTTGCCGATTGAAAAAATTTCCGTTTGCAATTGGTCGCCGTCGCTATCGCTATCAACCTCGCCAAGCCGGTCATACAGCGCCTGCATCGCTGCACGTTCCTTGTCGTTTGGTGCGCGAAAGGTTTTGTTCGGTTTTACAAAATCCTCAAAATAGGCAATTGCATAGCCGACCAACTCATCCAGTTTGGGGTGGGTTTGCGGGGTTATATCTTTACCATAAATTCCGATAAATCCCCATAATACCAATTTATCAACGGAATTGGATGCGCTTACCAGATTGAGCAGCATTGAAAAGGTTATCGGCATATCTGCTTTTGGCGGATTGCCCGAATGTATGTGCCAGACCGGGTTTTGCAATTGGCCTTCAATCTCCTGGGCATCATAGGCTGCAAGATGTTTGAAATAATCATCCACATGGCGCGGGATCACATCGAAGAAAAGCCGTTTTGCGGATTTGGGTTTTTGGTACATGAACAAAGACAGGCTCTCGGCAGGGGCATAGCCAAGCCAGTCGTCGATGATCAATCCATTGCCTTTGGATTTCGATATTTTCTGCCCGGTCTCATCCAGAAACAATTCATAACTGAAGCCCTCGGGCGGGTTCTTGCCCAATGCACGGCAAATCTTTCCCGACAGTTTGACTGATTCAATCAGGTCTTTGCCGGCCATTTCATAATCCACACCCAGGGCCGCCCAGCGCATGGCCCAGTCGGCTTTCCACTGGCACTTGACATTGCCGCCGGTGACCGGCGTCTCAACATTTTTGCCAGTCTCGGGGTCTTCATAAACAATCGTTCCGGCTTTGATATTTCGCTCAACGGTTGGCACCTGCAAGACAATCCCGGTGCGTTGGCAGATTGGCAAAAACGGTGAATAGGTTTGCCGGCGCTCGGGCCCAAGCGTTGGCAGGATAATATTCATCACGTCATCATAGACTTCGAGCAGCTTGAGAAGGGTTTCATCAAAACGACCGCTCTTGTAATATTGGGTGGCGCTGGCAAATTCATATTCAAAGCCAAACCGGTCCAGAAATGATCTTAAGCGGGCATTGTTGTGATCGGCAAAACTTTCATATTCGCCAGAACCAGAATCGGAATAAGGGTCGGGCACCTGGCTCAGCGGTTTGCCGATATGGCTTGCCATCATTTCCTGGTTTGGAATATTGGTCGGAACTTTGCGAAATCCGTCCATGTCGTCGGAAAAACACAACAGGCGGGTTGGTACTTTGTCCTCGGTCAGGACGCGAAAGGCGTGACGAACCATGGTCGTTCGCACCACTTCGCCAAATGTGCCGATATGAGGTAGCCCAGAAGGCCCATAGCCGGTCTCAAACAATATTTCTGGCGGGTAACCGACACGCTGATAACGTTTGACCAACCGACGGGCTTCCTCAAATGTCCATGCCTTGGCTTTGGTGCCCAGATCACTTAATTGCGAATTGAAATCCATCAGGGGCATTGTTTCGGCGGGCATTTCGGGCATCCTGTTAATCGATGGTATGTGTCTCGCCGGTAATGGCACATAACTTGTGCTTTTCCAAGGGCTGCTATAAATGCATAATGGAGCAACAGACCGCAGAATTTACTTCTTGCAGTGAACGGCAGCAATACCTATTTTAGGTGCTTGTTTTAAAGCTTCAATAATTTCTTCTAGGACCAACCAAATGTCGAAACTATCCTACCACGATGCCCTCATTCATATCATGGTCACCATGTCTGCAGCAGACAGAACTATGAGCGACCGGGAATTGGCCAAAATTGGCAGTATTATCAAATCCCTGCCGGTTTTCGCAGATTTTGATGATCAGCGTATGATTTCAGTTGCCCACGAATGTACGCAGATCTTACAAAAAGAAGACGGCCTCGACCAAATAATCAACAACGCGCTCGATAGCCTGCCTGGACATTTGCACGAAACAGCATACGCGCTTGCGGTTGACGTTGCAGCTGCCGATTTGCAGATTGAGCAGGAAGAACTGCGGCTGTTGCAGATTTATAGAGATAAACTGGATGTTGACCGGTTGACCGCTGCTGCAATTGAGCGTGGTGCGCGGGCACGGCATCAAACATTTTAAGATTAGCATCCAGGTGATCGCTAAATAAGTCGGAGATAGAACGGGCGGACAAAGCAATGGAAGAATCCTTTTTACAAATCATTCGACCGGTAATTTTTGTTGGTCTGCTTGTGGGATTTGCATTGATTGAATTCTTGCTGCCGCGCAGAGAATTAAAACCGATCAAAACCAGGCGATGGATTACCAATCTTCTAATAATTTTCATCGATTCCGCGGTTGTTAAACTGATGTTAAATCAGCGGCAATTGGCGTCGCACTTTGGGCTGTTGGTAATGGCTATGGCCTGTTCAATGTGGTAGAGGCACCCTACTGGCTTGCATTCTTGGTATCGTTTCTGGTTTTGGATTTTTCCATCTGGTTCACCCATGTAATCAGCCACAAGATTCCGATATTGTGGAAAATTCACCGCATGCATCATTCAGATGTGGATATCGATGCATCGACCGGCATTCGTTTTCATCCGTTTGAAATCGTGTTGTCGATGTGCTGGAAATTCTTTGTTGTGGTGGCGTTGGGCGCGCCTGTGGAAACTGTGCTGATATTTGAGATCGTGCTCAACGGGGCGGCATTGTTCAACCATGCAAATATCAAAATTCATCTGGCACTTGACCGAATATTACGCCTGGCAATTGTCACACCGGACATGCACCGGGTTCACCATTCAATTATCCCCGATGAGCACAATTCAAATTATGGCTTCAATCTGTCAATCTGGGACAGAATGTTTTCGACCTATGTTGACCAACCCAAGGGTGGACATGAAAACATGACCATTGGTTTGGAACAATGGCAGGACGAAAAACCAGCCCGCATCGACTGGACATTGATGGTGCCGTTCAAGAAATAATGCGCTTTTTCGAAGAACTAATAATCCTGGTGGGCTCCAGACGGAGTTTGTCAATATAAGCTGAGCGGGAAATAGCGCAAATAGAGCTCGCGAAACGTACCGTTATCGCTGATACGCCGCAGGGCAAAATTAAGCGCAGCGACCAGTTTGGGCCTGCCTTTGACAACCGCAATTGTCAGTCCATTACCAAAATATTCTGGCGAAACATATGGCCCACCGACAAATTTGCAACAATTGGCAGCGGCCTTTGATGTCAACCAGAAGGTCAGCGAGACGGCATCGCTAAACAATGCGTCAACTTTTTTCGCCAGTATCGCTTTCTTGGCTTCGGCCAGTGAATCAAATTCCAGATAGCCACGATTTGAAAAAACAGTTTTGAAATAAGCTGCATGGGATGATCCTCTGACCAAACCGGTTTTTTTCCTGTACAACGAGATCGCCATCGGTTCGCCCAGAGCTGATACCTGCAAGGCGGCAAAGCGAGCCGGTATTTGCAAAAACGGCATTGAAAAATCAAATTTTTCTCTCATCTCACGGGTCATCTCCAATCCGGCGATAATCGCTTCACCCTCACCTTTTTCAACCGCTTGTTGCAAGTCATCCCAAGGCAGGGCTTGAATCTGGCAAAGATGTAAAATTTCAAGTTCGGTGCAAATCTGACGGGCAAGATCAATATGAAATCCACTCAGGCGCCGGTCGCGATCAATGAAATTAAAGGGCGGAAAATCTGTGGTTGTCAGGAAACGAAGGCGATTGAACTTTAGCCCTTCCGGTTTGACCAAACGGACATTGGGATCCCAAAAATTTGGTATATTGGAGCCGGATATATTTTGACCCCGGCTTGGGCCGGCACCAATGTATAAAACCAGCACCATTGCCAGCAATACCAGTTTAAAAAACCGCATTTTCAATTTCCGAAAATATTGACATATACATTATTTTCCCACGCTAAGAATTGGCTAGCAATAACAAAAACTACGCTCTAGTATAATTGATCTTGTACCAACACGTGTAACAGATTTATGGGCTTTGGGAAATATAGGGGCGACGCTGACAAGCGACCAACTGCGGTGGAATTTCGGGAGACTGCAACCGCATATTCCAGCGGCGGTATCAAACAGGCAGAGCCTGTCGGTGACCCGCGCCAAAATTCTGTGCCTGTGCCCATGCCTATGTCTGATTTTGTGTCCGCCAGCGGTCAGGCAAATTTAATTGACCCGACCATAAGCCATTTCAGCAATTTTGGAATTGATGTTGCCAAGCTCGAGGAAGCAAGCCAGATTGCTCAACTGACCGGCAGGGCTGCAGGCGAAGAACTTATCCGCAGCGGCGCAGTTACCCGAACGGATTTTGCCCAATTCACAGCAAGTCACCTTGGTGTCGAATTTTCACCCAACGGGCCGCGTCCCGAATATTTGACCCCTGCCAGCCTGCGCCTGGGTGGCATGCAAACAGAACCTCAGCTGGTGGAACCACAGGGCGATTTTTCCGAAATTTCGATTGAGTTCAATCAACGGCATGAGCAGTATGGAATATATTTGGTTTGCGATCCTGCAGCGCGCGATGCCATTGAAAATATTATTGCCCGTGCAGCAATTGACCAATCACCGGTCACCTTGACCACCCGCAAGGGTCTGCACAATTCCCAGTTTATTGCAAAACAGAGCATGCATCTGAACAATGCAATACATGGCCTTTCGAAAAATTTTCCCGATAAATCAGCTTTGAGAATTATTACGCCCTGGCAGGTTTTTGCGATATTCGTTATGGTTGCCGGTACCGTTTTGTCGTTCTGGTTGTTACCGTCGGTTTCAATGTTGGGGCTCCATATTTTTGCCAGTATATTTTATATATCGGTCACCATCATGCGCGGTTTCATGATCGTATCCGGCGAGAATATCATCAATAATTCATTGGTATCGGCATCGGTATCGAAATCAAAAGCCAGTGATCGTGAATTACCTATTTATACCTTGCTGGTTGCCCTCTACAAAGAGGCTGGACAGGTTGATGAGCTTGTTGGCGCACTCGGCAAAATTGACTGGCCTGAAGACCGTTTGCAAATATTGCTGATCTGCGAGGCTGATGATCCAGACACCATTGCCAAATGTTACCGATATAGTGCTGATGAGCGCTTCCAAACCGTTGTCTGTCCGGTATCATTGCCAAGAACAAAACCCAAGGCGCTGAATTTCGCCCTGCCATTGGCCAAAGGGGAATTCCTGGTCTTGTATGATGCGGAAGATCGCCCCCATCCCCTTCAGTTGCGTGAAGCACACGACAAATTCTTGACCGATGGGGATCTTGGCTGTTTGCAGGCGCCGTTGTTCGTTCACAATGATCGTCAAAGCTGGTTCAGTCGAATGTTTGCGATTGAGTACACAACTTTGTTCGGCCTGATGTTACCGGTTTTGGAACGCTGGCGCGCACCCATTCCGCTGGGCGGCACCTCCAATCATTTTCGAACCAAAGTGTTGCGGGAAATCGGTGCCTGGGATCCGTATAATGTGACAGAAGACGCCGATCTTGGCATCCGCATGGCGCGAACCGGTTATCATTGCGGAACCATTTCGCTGCCAACTATGGAGGAAGCGCCACCGGTATTTGGCGTCTGGTTCAAACAACGCACACGCTGGATCAAAGGATGGATACAAACCTTGCTCGTGCACCTGCGAAATCCGGTTACCCTGATGCGCGAACTGGGCTTGCGCAGATCGATCTATTTCCACCTGATTATTACTTCAATCGTGGTCTCAGCATTAATCCACCCATTTTTTATCGTCAGCAGCATCTATTACGGGGTAAAATTGGCGAGGGGAATGAGCATGGACAACATGACGCTCTATATCCTGGGCATTGACGCGTTTAATCTGGTTGGCGCCTATTCAACCTATTTTGCGGTGGCAATTCTGGCGCTTGGCGCAAATAAAAAGCGGTATCTGGCCCGGTCAATTATCTGGATACCATTTTACTGGATCCTGATTTCACTGGCTGGCTGGCGGGCTGTTGGCCATTTGTTTTACGCGCCATTTGTTTGGGAAAAAACCCAACACGGTTTGGCCAAAACCGATGAATCAGGTGCATTGTTCAATGAGGATTGAGGCTCGCAGACCGCCTTGGCAGTTCAAAAAATTCTATCGATCCAGATTTATCTGGAGCCAACAGCCCCAAAGTATCGCTTACATATTGTCAATTGCCATGTAAGGTACCATATATATAACCACACCTATGTTGCCAAAACGGAGATTTTACATTGAGTAAGTTATTTTCACTGATTGCCGCAATGCTGCTTATTGCCGTTGGCTCGCTGGTACCATCGGGACTTGATTTTGGCGGAAAGGCCTTTGCCGCCTGTTCAGATGACCCCGAACAGGGTGTCAACTGGGAGGGTTGCCGCAAACGCAATCTGGTTCTCAGTGGGACCGACCTTAAAAACGCCAATCTGAAAAATACCAATCTAACCTCTACTGATATGCGTGAGTCGGAATTTGATGGAGCTAATTTCAGAAAATCGATTTTACTTCGGGTGGCATTTGATGGCTCCAGTGCAAAAGGTGCGATATTTGATAAGGCGATCGTATATCGTTCAAGTTTTCAAAATACCGATTTATCGAATTCGATGTTTCGAAAATCTGAAATGATGAGAGTAAATTTTAAAGGTGCCAATTTGACCGGGGTGGATTTCTCAAAATCCGAAGCCGGTCGCTCGCTTTTTGATGGCGCCAAGCTTGGTGATAATGATTTTTCCTTTGCCAATCTGGCCCGCGCTGATTTTCGCAAAGCTAAGCTCAACGGACCGCTCGATTTTGAGGGCGCATATTTTTATCAGACCAGGATCGAGGGCGTGAACCTTGCTGATGCCATTGGCCTACAACAATGGCAAATCGACATGTCATGCGGCGACAACGATACGGTGCTCCCCGAGGGCGTAACCCAGCCTGCTGACTGGTCCTGCGCCGAGGATTAATAATTTCAATAGAAATGCTTTGACAGTTTCAAAC
>PVMS01128631.1_pt1 | contig 10353 bp, 10 predicted proteins | sample 1853461 | NCBI WGS metagenome assembly PVMS01 (sample SAMN08582032, study PRJNA380276) | Marine sediment metagenome, whole genome shotgun sequencing project. | isolation source: ocean sediment barecode stripped | collected 2017
GCCTGTCATGCCGGAGCAGGTGGTGGAGATTACTTATTTGTCAACGACTAAAGAAATATAAACGATTTAAGATCATTAACTTAGTACGAATCCTCAAAGAACCTCGATCGGAAACGGTCGGGGTTCTTTGCATATAAGTGCCTCCCTAATCCATGCCAGCTCTGCAATTCAGGTGTTCTACAGTTAAATAGCTTTGGTTGAATGTGCTAATGCGCATTTGGAGGGGATTGATTATCCAAATATCTACAACATGTCATTCTCCTCAAGCCATTGCCTGACCATAATTGGTATAAAACGGCACGAGTATGAAATAGATAGATGAAGCCACTATTTAATCTTTTGAAGTGTGCCATCCTGACTAATTTTAGTTTGTTTAAGTGATTCAGAACCAATGTATATGATAAATTCATCAGGCACAATAGCCTTGCCAAATTGTCAGTTTTTGTAAGGCAATTCGGCAGTCAGCATCTATATACAAGCGGTGGCGAATATGAGCTTAGGAAAAGTTCTATACCTCCAGTAAACACTGGGATTGGTGGCACTCATACACATAAAAAAACCCTCCACTGAAATTAATCGGTGACGGGCTTTGAGTGACTCAGCTGAGTCTCGAACTCAGGACCCCATCCTTAAAAGGGATGTGCTCTACCAACTGAGCTACTGAGTCATCCTGTCAAATGCTTAAAAAGCGGTTGCAAAGATAGAAATAAAAATATTTATTGCAAAGACTTTTTTGAATCAAAATTTCACTTTTCCTGTAATGAATTTCTGAGAGCTTCGTCTTCCGTATAGAAATCAGAATTAGGATGAATTATAAATCAAAACAGGAAATCATGAAAAGAGTTATTTTATTTGCTTTAGTAGTAGCTATTCCGGCCTTAATGGTCGCTCAGAACAGTGCAGTAGATAAGCTGTTTAACAAGTATAAAGGTCAGGATGGAGTAACCACGGTTCAGATCAGTCCGGAGCTTTTCCAGATGGTGAATGCCATGGGTATTGATGACCTGGATAACAGTGAAATTCCCTTTGATAAAGTGGCCAGTGTAAAAATACTGACTATCGAGGACGAGGAAAAATATCAGGATGTTAATTTTTACGATGAAATCAAAGGTGAGCTTAAAACCGATGATTTTGCAGAGGTAATGACTGTGGATGACGGCGGTGAAACCGTTCGCATGTGGATGAAGGCTGAAAAGGCTGTAGTGAGCGAGTTTCTCCTGATTGTTGGAGGTGACGATAATGTATTAATCTACATTACAGGAAATTTCAATATGAATGACCTGGAGGGACTGGCTGAATCCTTTGATAAGGACCTTGATATTGATTTGAATCTATAGTTTTGTTTACCTTTAAGTTCTAAGAATTATTGAGATCTGATGAGGTCCTCTGAATTTAAAATGCGGGTAATGCCATACAGTGACCGGATCTACCGGATGGCATACCGTCTCATGGGAAACCGTGAGGAGTCGGAGGACATTGTTCAGGAAGTATATTTGAAATTATGGGCATTGCGCAATGAGCTGGATAAGTATGACAGCATCGAAGCGCTTTCCATTCGGATTACACGGAACCTGTGTCTGGATTACCTGAGAAGGAGGAAAACCAACCAGAATGCCATGAATTCGGAAAGGAACAAATGGGAAGATGTCCATTCTGAAACTCCGGAGAAAAGTCTCGAAAGGAAAGAGGAGAAGGAGCTTGTAGTCTCACTGATCGCAGCGTTGCCTGAACCACAGCGGTCGCTGGTTCACCTGAGACACATTGAAGAGAAGGAGTATGACGAAATTGCTTCCATGGTCAATATGAATGTGAACGCCATACGTGTAAGCATTTCCAGGGCCAGGAAACAGATGCGTGAAATTGTAGAAAAAAATTATGCGACATGGAAAGCATAGAAAAGGTAAGTAAGATGCTTGAGCGGTTTTACCAGGGGGAGACCTCCCTGGAAGAGGAGAGGTGGTTGCAGGACTATCTCTCTTCTACCACCGTTGCTGAAGATCTTTTAGCCGACCAGGAGCTCTTTATGGCTTTTGAGGATAAAGATGATGCCATTCTTGTCCCCCGGGACCTGAATGCAAAAATAGAGAATACGATTGACCGGGAAGAGAAGAGTAGCTTAAGAACCCGGAGAATAAGCCTCTACTCAATTTCAGGTCTGGCAGCCGGTTTACTGGCACTGATTGCTGTATATGTCTTTTTTCTAAGGACCGATACGCCCTTGTTGTTGTCGGCCCGGCAGAGCATTGATACCTATGAAGATCCGATGGATGCATACCAGGAGGCCAAAAAGACACTTGCATTTGTATCAGGGAAATTGAGCACCGGTACCAACGAAATACGACATATGCAGCAGGTAACAAAAACCACTGCGGATCCCCTGAGGTCGCTTTCTAAGATTAACAAGGGTAGCCGAGAGCTTGTACTGTTGGGTGAATTGCAAAGGATCAGGGAGATTGAGAATTAGGTAAGTAAGTAAGTGGGTAAGTGGGTAAGGATATGAAGAAATTAAAATATAATATCATGAAACGGATAATTTTAGTGAGTGCAATTTTCCTGGTCGGAATGCTTGCATACGGTCAGCAATCAGCTGTAGATAAGGTTTTTGACAAGTATAGCGGAAAGGAAGGCTATACCACAGTTTATATCTCCAGCTTTATGATTAATTTATTGAATAGTCTTGAAGTGGATGACCCGGAGTTCAATGAGTTTAAGAAGGCCACATCGGGCATCAATTCGATAAAGATTCTTACCCAGGATGGGGAAGGTTCTGAATCTTTCAGCGAGGAGTTACTGGAGATGTTGCCCAGGTCTGAATACCAGGAGATGATGAAGGTGAAGGATGAGGATGAGGAAGTGCTATTCCTGGCAAAAGAATCAGGTGGAAAGATTACTGAGTTCCTCTTGATCGTAAGTGGAGGCTCGGATGATGTATTGATTGCCATTACCGGCGATATTGATCTGGAGAGCCTCTCCAGTATAGCTTCAGGAATGGACTTACCAGGTATGGAAAATCTGGATGAATTGCAGGAGCTTCCTTAATAGTAGAGCATCTTCTCCACTTTGTTTTTTTTCAGCCAGGTTTTCAGAATCTGCCTGACATCCCGATTATCAAGCCCGGGCTGAATACTGTCAAGCATCTGATCTATACCCACATATGCTTCATTGACCGAAATGTAACCAAAGCCCATATACATCCCCTTTTCGATTCGGACAAGACTTCTCTCATCTTCCGACCTTCCCCGATCAATGATCAGTACATTTCCCCGATCAAGTTTCAGACTGTCCATTAAAGAATCAGCCCTTTTATTGTAAGCCGAAACAGCTTCTGCCTGAACGCAGGCACCATTACACTGACGAATGGAGTGATGAAAACAGGCTCCGTCAGTCTGATAGAGACCACTCAGTTTCTGACATAACCAGTTCTTTTCCACCATACGGGTAAGAGCCTCCCTGGCCTCCTGTTTATTATTATAGCCGGTAATGGGATCATCGGGTGTTTCTGAGATTTTCTGCAAGCGGAAGCCAATATATCCATATTCATCCTTCGATTCATAAAGTCCCCAGGGGAATGATGAACGTTTCTGTGCCCTGTTGAACATTGGTTTTTGCTGCTTGATCTCTCCAGATTCCTTGAGCAGTGCAACCAGCTCACTTCCTGTTAGTTCATAGGAGATCGAGTGAATCCTTTGTTTCATCTTCAGGGCCTTTTTAGTGCTTGTACTACCCAGGTGGGAGAGGACACGGTGACGAATGTCCTTGCTTTTGCCAATGTAGATCAGCTGCTTATTCTCGTCATAGAAATAGTAGGTGCCGCAATCCTCCGGCAGGCTTTCTATATCGTTGACTGTAAGATGTTCATTCAGGTTCTTATATCGCCCTGTGGGCTCTGAAATCAGGCTGATTTCTCCATCACCATTCTGCTGCTCCAGCAGTAATTCAAACAACTTCACTGTGGCAAGCGCATCTCCGGCAGCCCTGTGTCTGTCATTGATCACAATTCCCAGGTCCTTGCATATTTTACCGAGGCTGTAGGATTTATGTCCCGGAATAAATTTACGACTCAGTTTGACAGTGCAAAGGGTCTTACGATTGTAGTCGAAGCCCAGCTGTTTGAATTCACTTTTGATAAAGGAGTAGTCGAAAGCCACGTTGTGACCCACAATGGTGCAGTTCTCAGTTCGCTCTACAATTTCCTTGGCCACTTCGAAGAAGCGTGGGGCATTGGCCACCATTTCATTGGTAATGCCTGTTAGACCGGTAATGAAATATGGAATACTCTTCTCTGGATTGAGAAGAGTACTCCACTCATCCACAATAGCTTTACCATCATGAAAATAGATGGCAATTTCTGTTATTTTTTCTGATTTCGGACTTCCCCCTGTCGTCTCAATGTCAAGTATGGCAAACATCGCTCATTCTCCAACTCCTCACTGAACTATTCTTCTTTCTTGGGTTTTTCTTTCTTAGGCTCTTCCTTCTTAGGCTCTTCCTTCTTGGGTTCTTCCTTCTTGGGTTCTTCCTTTTTGGGCTTAGCTTCCTTCTTTGCTGCAGGTTTCTTCACTGTTTTAGTTGCAGCTGCTTTTTCCTTGACCTCAGGTTTTACCTCAACAGCCTCAGGTTTTACCTCAACGGCTTCTTTTTTTACAGCTTTTGGCTTGGCTTCCTTCGGTTCTGGTTTATGTTCTTCGACTGGCGGGCTTACCTTCTTATCAACTACTTTTTTCGTGGAGCTGACCACACTGATCTCTTGCCTTTTTTTGCGGGTTCTGAGAACGCCGTAACTTCCACTGAAGAGTTTTCCCCTGCGGGTTTTTCTATCACCTTTTCCCATGTTTGTTGTGTTAATATTGAATGGTGAATATACGAAAAAATGGGAGCCAATCCAACCTGACTATTTCGCCGGGATGAAATTCAGTGAAACAGAATTTACACAATGCCGCTTGTTTTTTTCCGTAAAACCCTCTCCAAGGAAAAGGTGTCCAAGGTGTCCATCACAATTGGTACAAAGAATCTCTGTTCTGTGTCCGTCTGCATCTGTCTGCTTATTCACTGCTCCTTCAATTTCATCGTCAAAGCTGGGCCATCCGCAGTGACCGTCGAACTTATCTGCGGAGCGGTAGAGCGGGGCATTACACCTTTTACAAACGTATACTCCTGTTTCAGAGTGTTGCACGTATTCACCGGTCCATGGTCGTTCCGTTCCTTTGTTAATAATTACAGATGTCTCAAAATCAGTAAGTTGATTATATTCCACAGTCTTTTTATTTTGGGTGCTGTCCTGGGCTTGCAGCGGGGCTGATATGGCCAGAATGCAGCATAAGATTAATCCGCTCATCTCTAACTCCATTTTAACTATAACATCGGGAAGGGGGGAACAGTTCACATGGAATCACTCCCAGTGACCGGCGATGGGTTCGGAACACTGAGTGCACAGGCCCTTGCTTACCTTCAGGCTGTTGATTTTATAGCCCGATCGTTCAATGATGGTAAGACCACAGCCGGGACAAATGGTGTTGGCATCATTGCTGCCGGGAACATTTCCGATATAGGAGAATTTTAGGCCCTCAGTCATTGCGATAGCTTTCGCTGCTTCAAGAGTTTTTACAGGTGTAGCAGCCAATCTTTGTAGCTTGTACTGGGGATGAAACCTGCTGAAATGCAAGGGGGTATCGCTGAAATTGTTTTCTGCAAGCCAGCCACACATCCTTTTGATCATATCCAGATCATCGGTCCATGAGGGAACAACCAGGTTGGTAATCTCAAGCCAAACCCCTTCATCCCTCAGAGTCTTCAAAGTATTCAGCACCGGTTCCAATTTCCCTGCATTGAGCTTCAGGTAAATGGATTCGTCCATTGATTTAAGATCGATGTTGGCAGCATCAATTACCGGGCACAGGTTCAGCAGCGGTTCCCTGTGTATATATCCGGCTGAGACCAGTACATTCTTGATCCCTTGCTCGTGGGCAGTCCTGCTGGTGTCAAATACGTATTCATACCAGGTGATGGGCTCTGAATAGGTATAGGCGATACTTTTGCAAGAGTATTTCAAGGCCTGCTCTACCACCTGGTCTGGCATCATGTCATAATTTTGCGTCTCCTCTGGAGAGGATTGTGAGATCGTCCAGTTCTGGCAGTTGAGACAGGCTAGGTTACAACCTGCAGTGGCTATGGAAAAAGCGTCCGATTCAGGGAGGAAGTGGAAAAGGGGTTTCTTCTCAATGGGATCCACATGGACCGCACAGGGATTGCCATAGGCAATTGTGTGGAGTTTGCCATCATATACCCTGCGGTTGTGACAATCACTCAGTTCACCCTCTTTTAGCGTGCATTCATTGGGACAAATCTGGCATCGGACCCCTTTGGGAGTCTCAACCTGGTACATGGCCTCGCGGCTCCACTTCCACGGTTTCACCTGCGGGGTGGCAAGCAGTTTTCCGGGGGCCAGCAATGTGCAGGCTGCCCCACAGAATCCGGTCTTCAGAAAGGTTCTTTTATCCATTACCCCATGGTTTTATCCCTTTTATCATCAGGCTGATACCCGTAAGGAGATTGATACAGAAGAACAATATAAAGGTATTGCTTACACCAATCAAAGGTAGGAGAAAAATTGGAGGCATAAGGGTGCCAAGTGCCGCACCCGTCAGATCGGCACTGTAAAGCGCTCCAATAATACCCGTATAATTTTCTTTTTTACTCTCAGTTCCCATGGCATAGACCCATCCAACAACCATCCCGGGTATAAAATTAAGGACTCCCAGGGCTAATTGTCCACCCAGAGGGAAGTTTTCCATATCTCCGATTAGAGGAAGCAGAAGACCACTCAGTGACAGCACTGCCATAATCAGAACAAGCCCCGTGATCCCATTCATAGAGGATCTTTTCCAAAGCCTCTGCCAGGTTATGATACCTGCGACTAATCCCGACATAAACAGGGTAATCATTAAGGGAGCCACCATGTAGGCAAATCCATAAAATGATTGCATTACCATGATTAAAGTGATCTGGATACCTGCTCCCGTAAAGCCAGTGACATACATTGCCCGCTTTATGGGTGTATAGCGGAACATTAGATAGAGAAACAGCAAAGCAGCAAGGATGCCTGCCACTTCCATGGAGTACATCCCAGATTTAGACTGAAGCCCCAGGAGCGAAGCGAAAAAGAGCCTGGGCCACAGGTCGCTGTTGATGCGCGATTCATGTTCCTGGATACGCCCGGTCAGGAGATCGCTGTCGAAACTCATGTGATTAGCATCAAGGTAGTCGGAGTGCACATAGGTGGTGGAGATCTTTCCCCGGGCAAGCAGTGCTGGAAAATCCAGGGAAAGGGGGTAAGCAGATGCCAGGAAGTAGGTGGAACTTCCCGGAACAATCAAGACCTCGGGAAAGACCTCCCGGAGGCTGCGATCGTTGATGCCCAGAATCTGCAGCCCTTCCTCATTGACATACGAATCTGCTGTGGTCAGATGCATGCAGAAAACTCCCCCCGGCGCAAGGTGCTTTCTCACCAGCCTGAAAAATTCCAGTGTGAAGTAGCGGTTCGAACCAAGGGTATGGGGATTCGGGAAAGAGGAAATAATAACATCATACTTCGTATCACCACTCCTCATCAGCCAGCTGCGTCCATCCTCCGGTATGAAGCGAAAGGGGTAAGCGCTGTTTTCTTCAATCAGGCTTTGCCCCAGACGGTAAATCCATGGATCTGCTTCGCAGTAGTCAATAACTCCCGGTTGATATTTTGCCGCTTCGGCGATATGGCCGGATAAACCCCCTCCCAAAAGCAGGAAGGATTCGGGTTTATGAAGCTGCAGGGCAGGGAAATGAACAGACTCCTCGGCTACGGTGAGGTTGGAAGAGGTGATCACCGGATTTCCATCCATATAGCCACAAAGCTGTTCATTGGCTTCGGTAAAGGTCAGGTTTCCATAGGGAGTATCCTTGCTTATAATAAGCTCTTCATTTCTGAACCTTATTTCCTCAAGCTCATTTTGTACTTCCGGGACCAGCGACAGTATAAAAAGCAGAGCGCCTCCCAGGAGGAGCATCCATCTTAGAGCAGGTTTGAGCGGGAAGTGGTATACCAGCACAACTCCTGCTGATGTGCTCAGGAATAGTAGCGTTAGGACCTGTAAATTGTTTAGCAGGTATACGAGAAGGGCTGCAAAAAGGAAACCGCCAGCCACCGAACCCGCGCATCCAGCATGTAGGGGGAGGTCTGTTTTTCATTCTTCACCGATCGTGAAATGTATGCGAACAGAAATCCGGATAGTATGGTAAAAGGGGCGGTCAGAAGTAAAATGCAGATAAGCGTATCAAGTATTCCGGGTTGTAATCCAGGCAGAAAAAGGAACCTGTTCACCAGGATAAGAAGCAGGTAAATCAGCATGGGGAGTCCGCTCATGGCTACCAGCAGAAGCGAGACCAAACGGGGCCTTAGCTTAATGCTGTATTTTGATCCAAGGGTGGCTCCCAGGGCGGTGAGGATCATCCAGAAAGCCAGGAAGATTCCAATCACCAGTTCGTTTCCATGAAAGCTTTTGAGAAACTCTCTGAGTAATACCAGCTGGGCCATAATACTTATGTAGCCCAGCAGGATGAATAGAAAATTGCCTTGAAATCTGCTATAGCCAAGCGAAGAATCCAAAGAATTGTCGGCTTGCGTTTCATTGGAAATTACAGGTTTCCGGAGGTAGTAAGGGATGTGCCAGAGCAGGTGAAATATTGCAATCAGGCTGAATCCGATGCCGCTATCCACATGCCACTGCATGGCTTCCTCAATCCAGGAAATATTGAGTTTATAGTTAACTTTTATAACCAGGAGTAATCCCAGCATTGCAGTGGAAAGGAAAAATAGCAAAAGCAGGGTGTTCCAGAATTTCCTGTGACTCAGGCGTGATACAAGCTGGAGGCGAACCAATAGCTGGCTTATGAAATAGGACACCAGAAGCAAGGTCCCCAGGGAGAGCAAATGATAGGGGCCAGGGCTCATTGCTCCCTTTTTTCACTAAAAATAATGGCTTCGTATATATATAGATCTGCCTCCTTCCAGCCATCCCAGCCTATTCCAGCCTTGTCTCTTGCACAGTGGCCCAGGAATTCCTCTGTATTCCATCCTGAATCAACTGCAACCTGGGGGAGGAAGGTACCCGACTGGCCATCCTTGCTCATGTATATTCCATGTTTGCCAAGTTCAAACTCATCGATTGAGCTGATTTGTTGTAAGGGTGTCAGAACAGATATTTCGATGTCAATATATTCAAGTTCAGGCTCTTCCACCGGAACAAATCGGCTATCCTTCAGGGCGGCCGCCAGGGTCATTGATTCCACCACTGCGTATAGTGGATCTGTTGGGCTGAAACTTCCAATGCACCCTCTCAACCTTCCTCCCATATACAGGCTCACAAAAGCACCGGCCGATACTTTCATGGCACGAGAGAGGCTGCCCGGGGTGATATCGGTCAGGGTCCCGGTTTTGATAAACGATTCAAGTGTGGAACGGGATATTTCAAGGAGTGATTCTTTTTCCTGACCTGATAAGTTGAAGGCTTGCTGCTCAGCTTGCTTTTCAGAGCCGGCAATGGCCCAATATCCCACCACCCGATCCTTATCTCCAATTTTTGAATCTCCCGAATTGCGGTAAAGTACCGGGGAAAGCTCAAGCTCCTCCACCCGATTGGCCATATAGAGCATGGTCATGATGGAACTCCAGCCACAACTGGGGGTTGAGAGGTTTGCGACAGATTCTTTACTACTGTTTCTTAGCGCAGTATAGAAGATCTCCGGATCTTTTGTTAGGATGGCATCACCGCTGATTTTATCGACGCGTATGGCCTCATTGTAAGATGGATAGTGGGAGAAATCTGAGCTGATAATAAAAAGGTTCTCCGGCGTAAACCAGGGCAATAGGACAGTGGCAAGATCACGGGCGGCTGAGAGGGAGGAAGAACCCATAACAAGAGGAATAATGGGAGGTAGCACGTCGAAATGGTATTGAAGGTAGGGTATTTGCACTTCAATACTATGCTCACGGTCATGCGCTTCGGGGAGGTACATGAAGTTATAATTACCATTAATAAGAGCCTGTGCAAGCTCCCGGTTTACCTTCGCCTCTCCCAATGGAGTCAAATAGTTTCCGGCCGAGTAAATCGATACACCATTAAATTGTTCCCTGTGCGATGAGGCGATAATAAATATATTTTCGTAATGACTATCCCCGGCTATGGTCTTATAGCCAGATGCAGCCACTATTCCGGAATAATCATAACCTGCATGGGGTACGATAAGAGTTTGAACCTTTCCCTCAATTTCTATTGGTTTTGCGGCTGCAAAGAGCGATTGCAGCTGGGCTTCAAGAGC
>PVMS01047183.1_pt1 | contig 10352 bp, 8 predicted proteins | sample 1853461 | NCBI WGS metagenome assembly PVMS01 (sample SAMN08582032, study PRJNA380276) | Marine sediment metagenome, whole genome shotgun sequencing project. | isolation source: ocean sediment barecode stripped | collected 2017
ATCTTACCAGAGTTCCAACAGCCGAGCATTCCGGCAGGAACGAGGTGAAGGCCCTTTCTTGGGATCGATTCTTTATATCCCTTCGGTCTGCTCCATCCCATGAAAATCCTTGCCAATGCGGGCTGTGTCGTGCTGATTTATGGTTGCATAAAAGCGCTCTTTGACAGAAAGAACCGTGAAGCCGAATCCGGGGCGGGCACCTCTTTCGACATGATCTTCCTGTGGCTTCTCCTGATCGTGGCGGTAACGGGACTGTGTACCGAGATACTCCGGTTTATCGCAGACCCCGGGGAGCACTCTGCCGGAGCGGGCGGGCTGCAGTACGCGGCTTTTGGGATCTATTTCATCCACCTCGTGTTTGTCTTCGGACTGCTGTTCTATCTGCCGTACTCGAAGTTTTCCCACATGGTCTATCGGACGGCGGCTCTGGTGTATGCCGAGCATTCCGGCTGGAACGAGGTGAAGAAAACATAGCATTTTACTGGTTTCTCCCCGGAAACGGTGAAACCATCCTGAATGAAAATTGCCGATCAGGGGGAAGGGAAGGACCTTCCTCAATCGATTTGCCTTAATGAACAAAAGAAAGGAGAGTTTCATGAGACAGCTGGTCAAGCCACACGGCTCGGACTCGTTGAATCCACTCTATGTGGAGGATGATGCGAAGCGAGCTGAATTGCTGAAAGAAGCCGAGGGGCTGCCGAAGTTGCTCGTCTGCTCCCAGGCCGCCGCCAACGCGGTCATGCTGGGCTGCGGGTACTTCAATCCGCTCACAGGGTATATGAACTTGGAGGTCTCGCTTTCCGTTGCCGAGGGCATGAAGACCTCCAGCGGCCTCTTCTGGCCGGTGCCGATCGTCAACGTCGTCGAGGACGTCTCCGGGATCCAGAATGCCAAGCGGATCGCCCTGCTCGATTCGAGCATGGACGGCAACCCGGTGGTCGCTATCCAGGACGTGGAGTCGACCGATGAAGCGACGGACGAACAAATGAAGTTCATGGCCGAGAAAATCTTCGCTACAACCGACATAGAGCACCCAGGGCTAAAGAATTTTCTCTCCGTCGGCAAGTTCTTTGTCGCCGGGCCGATCCGAGTGCTCAGTTACTCTTACTTTGCTGCCGAGTTTCCGGAGACCTTCCGCACGGCGGTGCAGATCCGTGAGATGATCGAGAAGAACGGCTGGAGCAAGGTAGTGGCTTTCCAGACGCGCAACCCGATGCATCGCGCCCATGAGGCGCTCGTGAAGATCGCCATGGATCGCGTGGGAGCGGACGGCGCAGTAATCCACATGCTGTTGGGGAAACTGAAGAAGGGTGACATCCCCGCCGACATACGCAACGCCTGTATCCACAAGATGGTCGAGCTCTATTTCGAGCCGAACACGTGCGAGATCACCGGCTACGGCTACGACATGCTTTACGCCGGTCCGCGCGAGGCGGTGCTCCACGCCGTGTTCCGTCAGAACATGGGCGCTTCGCATCTGATCGTCGGACGAGACCATGCCGGTGTGGGCGACTACTATGGAGCTTTCGACGCACAGGATATTTTCAAGGAGGTCCCCGAGGGCGCACTGGAAATAAAGATCTTCAAGGCCGACCACACGGCGTTCTCCAAAGTGGTGGGTGACGTGATCATGATGCGCGAAGCGCCGGAGGGGCACAGCAAGGAGGATTTCGTATTCTTGTCCGGGACAAAGGTCCGAGCCATGCTGTCTGCCGGCGAGGATCTGCCTCCCGAGTTCGCGCGGCCTGAGGTGGCGAAAATCCTGATGGATTACTATCAGTCGCTTCCGCCGCAGAAATAATCCGACCGAGGGTACGCGGTATGGACCAGATCACCGTAATCCGGAAAGATAACCCGGCCTTCGATTTTCGGATCTAAGTCGTTATGGATGGCCTCCGGCTTATAGATCTATTAATATTTTCGTTTAAGTCGCTTTCCAAAAACAAGTCTTTATCTGTTAACACCCATAAAAGGGGGTAGAGTAATGAGTGGTACAATTTTATTCGCACTCATCTGTGGGCAGCAGGCGTGGTGTACGCACTGTTGACCGCAGGATGGATCATAAAGCAGGATGCTGGAAATGAGCGTATGCAGGAGATATCAAATGCAGTTAAAGAAGGCGCAACAGCATTTCTTACGCGTGAGTACAAGGCAGTTGCAATAGTAGCTGCAGGTTTAATTGTCCTTTTATTCTTTTTAGGCAAATGGATTGCCTTAGGATTTATAATCGGAGTAGCCGGATCAGCGCTTGCAGGCTATATCGGGATGATGGTCTCGGTCCGTGCAAATGTCCGCACAGCACAGGCTGCATACGGCGGCATTCAACCGGCGCTTTCAGTTGCCTTTAAAGGCGGTTCTGTTACCGGTATAATGGTTGTAGGTCTTGGCCTTTTAGGCCTTGCCGGTTATTATTACATTGCCAAAACTGCTGCCGGCGAAGAAGTGTTTCATGCACTTATCGGACTCGGCTTCGGCTGTTCTCTTATGAGTGTGTTTGCACGTATTGCAGGCGGTATTTATACCAAGGCTGCTGATGTAGGCGCCGATATCGTGGGTAAGGTTGAAGCGGGAATTCCTGAGGATGATCCAAGAAACCCGGCCGTTATCGCTGATAATGTTGGCGACAATGTCGGCGACTGCGCAGGAATGGCAGCTGACCTTTATGAAACATACACGGTTACTCTTGTCGCAGCAATGCTTCTTGCAAAGACAATTTTCGGCGCTGAAAGCGGTTGGATTGAGTTCCCGCTGATGCTGGGCGGTGTATCGATCATCGCTTCAATCATTGGCACATTCTTTGTCAAACTCGGACCGAAACAGTATATTATGGGCGCCCTCTATAAAGGACTTGCAGTGTCAGGTGTTCTAGCGGCCATCGCATTTTATGTTGTAGCAACTTCATTTATCGGAGGCCTTTCAGAGGCTGAGGCAGGCGGATTTACTGCAGCCAGAGTATTTGGCGCTGCGTTGATCGGGCTTATCCTAACAGGCTTAATCGTCTGGATCACAGAGTACTTTACGTCTACAAGTCACAGTCCGGTCAAGCATATTGCAGCAGCCAGCCAGACCGGCGCCGGTACAAACGTCATAGCAGGTCTTGCAGTCAGTATGAAATCAACGGCTTTGCCGGTTATTGTTATAGTCGCGGCTATTCTTGGAGCATACGCCATCGGCGGCGGTTTCAGCGGAAATGTGGGAAGCGGACTTTTTGCAATCGCACTTTCAGCGGTCTCAATGCTTTCCATGACCGGGATAGTTGTTGCCATTGACTCTTATGGCCCAATCACTGACAATGCGGGTGGTATCGCGGAGATGGCAGATCTTCCTGAGGAGATCCGCAATATAACCGACCCTCTTGATGCAGTTGGTAATACAACAAAGGCTGTTACAAAGGGATATGCTATTGGTTCAGCGGCCCTTGCAGCCTTAGTCCTCTTTGCCGAGTACTCAAGATCATTTAGCGAGCCCCTTTCATTCGATCTTTCTAACCCGTTGGTTCTGGCAGGTCTCTTTATCGGCGGACTGCTTCCTTATTACTACGGTGCGCTCCTGATGGAAGCTGTTGGGAAAGCAGCGGGCGGAGTTGTTGAAGAAGTAAGACGTCAGTTTCGTGAAATACCCGGAATGATGGAAGGCACTGCAAAACCGGAATACGGAAAGTGTGTTGGCATCGTTACAAAATCAGCAATTAAACAGATGATGATCCCGGCTTTGATACCGGTAGCTGCACCGATTCTCGTCGGTGTGCTTTTAGGCAGGGAGGCGCTTGGCGGAGTACTAATTGGAGCTATAGTCACAGGCCTTTTTCAGGCAATAGCCATGACCAGCGGAGGTGGGGCCTGGGACAATGCAAAGAAATTCATTGAAGATGGTAATTACGGTGGTAAAGGTTCTGATGCCCACAAGGCGGCGGTTACCGGTGACACTGTCGGCGATCCGTATAAAGATACAGCAGGCCCTGCGATTAACCCTATGATCAAGGTTATCAACATCGTTGCGCTGCTGATCGTTCCATTAATATAATAATATCCTCCTCACTTTGAAAAGTGGTAAGATAAATTAAAAGGCTGTCCCTATACGGGCCAGCCTTTTTCTTAGCGTATATTATTATTGAATTGCCGGATGCGAAGATGTCGTTGCTGGATCGGACTGTGAATGATCAATTTCTTGCCTCTCGACTTTCAGTAAGATGTCACACGAAAACATCTTTCCTTTAATGCGGGTAATTTGAAAAAACTACCTTCTAGGTATATAATTTATAACCCTAATCGAGCGTAAATAAAAACAGGCTAAAGTTGAGCCGGCGACCTATGTTCGAATTAACGCAAATTACACGCATTTGCAGAGGAATTCCGATTGACAGCGTATCCGGTTTCCGATAATTAATTTGGAATGATTGAAGATGAGATAGTAAGATTTATTGGCATCAAGATTGACGTTAAAGGGCTTTTTAGATGAGCACAAAAACAGGCAAGGTATTTTTAATCGGGGCTGGGCCGGGTGATCCAGGGCTTATAACCTTAAAAGGAGTTGAGGCCCTGAGGATCTCTGATGTGATAATTTATGACTACCTTGTAAATAAAGAGATCCTAAAACATGCAAGAATAGAATCAGAAAAAATATACGTGGGTAAAAGGTCAAACTGCCATTCAATGGATCAGGATGAGATTAATATGCTGATAGTTCGGCATGTTAAAGATGGCAAGGTTGTTGCCAGGCTAAAAGGTGGAGATCCGTTTGTGCTCGGTCGTGGTGGTGAGGAGGCGGAGTTTGCTTTGGATCACGGTATTGTTTATGAGGTAATTCCTGGTGTAACTTCTGCCATTGCAGTTCCCGCCTGTGCAGGGATACCCGTCACACATAGAAACATCTCTTCAAGCGTCACAATTGTGACGGGGCATCGCCCATCCAGCGAATTAAATGACACAATCAATTGGGAAGGGCTAGCAAAAAATCGTGGGACTTTAGTGTTTTTGATGGGTGTTACAAATCTTAAAAAAATAGCCTCTAACCTATTAACCCATGGCAAGTCCCCAGACACACCGGTAGCCTTAATTTCCTGGGGGTGTTATGAAAGGCAAAGGACACTTTGTACAGATTTAAAAAATATTGCAAAGAGGGCAGAGGAAGAAAATATTAAACCACCTGCTGTGATTGTTATAGGTGAGGTTGTAAGGCTGTCAGAAAAACTTGGACCAAAAAATTAAACCCACAAATCCTTTCTTTTAATTCCTGTATTTTCATATCGCTTGATTTACTAGATACAGTCCTTGCCCCTTAAAACAAGAAAACGTGTTGTTTTTTCTTGACACCGCGTTCATTATCATTATAAAATTAAATTATAGTTTTTTAATATAGAATAGGTGAATAGATATTATTTTATTATAGATTGTTTTTGTCATATTAAGCCATCTGTTGAGGCGCAATAGCAAACCCATTGCTAACGACCGCTATGGGGGGGCTTCAAGTCACAACATCAAAGGGCATTTAATGAAAGAATCGATCCAATAACGTTCTGATCACACATTCATGAGGAAAAAATGAAAATTTCAACAAAAAGCAGATGCGGGATGAGAATTTTGATGGATTTGGCCAGCAATACCGACAAAGAACCTGTGCAGGTTGGTGAGATTTCGAAACGGCAAAACATTTCGGTCAAATACCTGGAACAGCTTATCCGTCCACTCCAGAAAGCGCAACTCATCACCAGTGTTCGGGGCCCAAAAGGTGGACACATGCTGGCCAGAAAACCGCAACACATTTCCTTTGGAGAATCCATAAGGGTACTTGAGGAACATAAGGATGCGGATGGGTGTTTCTGTCACGAGGAAGAATGTAACATGATGGACTTTTGCCTGCTTAACCTGGCTTGGCAACGGGCGATGGAGTCCTTTTATGAAATACTGGACGGAACAACTATCGCTGATCTGGCGAAGGAGAGCTGTCAATGAGGAGAGTTCTTGAAGGCCGAAAGGGTCCGAGATCTCACTCGATAATATCAACTTTACGCAAAATGGAGGTATTATGTCAGATTACATTTTATGGGAAAACTTGGGAAACAATACCAAGCTGGTTATGAATCAGCTCCACTATTTGGGTCTTGCATTCATGATACTGGCCTACACTCTTAAAGTTTATCAGTTTCTTCAAAAACCTGCTGCCACCGAAGGAACTCCAGCACGCGGTGATCACGGCAAGGCTATCCGGTATGCTTATCTAACCCTCGTTATGCCCTGGGAGCTGGAAAGCCAGAAACGCCATTGGATACGTTATGGGGAATTCGTTCTTTTCCATTTGGCGATGGCTGTGGGTATCGGTTTCGCCTTTGTCGTGCCGATTGTCCCGGAACTTATGAAAACCCCCGTTATCGGTGGCATTGCCAAACTGTTCTTTATTTTCGGCTTTGTCATCGGAATATCGCGAATGGGCCGGCGGATCTTTAAACCGGAAATGCGAAAAATCACATCTCCCGATGACTTATTTTGTCTTATCCTGCTCACACTCTGGATGTTCACGGGCATATTCGCCGCAACACTGAGGAGTGAGACCTGGCTTTTCTGGTACTATTGTATGGCCACCTTTTTTCTTTTTTATGTGCCCTTTTCGAAAATCAGCCACTATGTCTATTATCCCTTCATCCGGTTTTATGTGGGGAAACACTTCGGACACAGGGGTACCTTTCCCAAGAAAAGGGTTGAGGGCCAGCAGCTATATTAGGCTGTACGTATCACTGTGTGATATTTACAGTATTGGCAACCAATTTTCTTACACAGAATCACAAAAGAAAAAATGTATGAATACGTAAGAAACGTATAAAACAGATATAAGGAGACTCTAATGCAAAAACAAAGTGAAAAAGCAGCCTCTTTTAACAAGAACTTTAAGGCACGAACCAACCGACAGCATGCCTTTTCGTTTGCAGCATGTGTTCACTGCGGGACATGCAATGACAGCTGTCATTATTATGTCGCCACCGGTGAGCCGGAGATGACACCTGCCGCAAAAATGGACAAAATCCGGCAGGTCTACAAAGCTCAAAATGATTGGCTCGGTAAAATAGTGCCCGGCTGGGTGGGGGCAAAAGAGATTCAGACAGATGAAGAGCTTGAAGAACTCAAGGATATTGTCTTTGGCTCCTGTACGGGTTGTCGCCGATGTACCGTAAACTGTCCCTTCGGGGTGGATACCGCGATTCTTGTGGGACTGGCCCGCTCCTGCCTGGTCGACGAAGGTATTGCACCGGAGGGGATACTCCACGTGATGAAGGATCAATGGGAAATCGGCAATCAGATGGGGATTACGGACGAGGAATATATCGAAACCCTCGACTGGATCGAAGAGGAACTCCAGGAAGAATTTGAAGACCCGGATTACAAGATCCCGATGGACAAAGAGGGTGCCGACTTTGTCTATGTCGTGAATCCCAGAGAGATCAAATACGATCCCCGTTCGCTGCAGGCGGCCTTTAAGATCTTTTATGTTGCGGGCCTGAACTGGACCATGGGATCTTCGGGATGGGATAATACCAACTTCGGTCTATTTTCGGGAAAAGCGGATCTCGGCGGGCATATGGGAAATCTGGCCTATGATCATGCCAAAAAACTTGGTGTGAAACAGATGGTAATCTCGGAATGCGGTCATGGCCTACGGTCGACCAAATGGGAAGCTCCAAACTGGGGAAAGGCAAATCCCCTCCCGTTTGAGATAATATCACTTTTGGAATTGATGGTTGATCTGATCAACACCGGTAAAATCATTCTCGATCCCTCACGCAATCCCCATCCGGTTACCTATCATGATCCCTGTAACCTCTCCCGTTCTTGCGGTATGACCGAAGAGCCGAGATTCAGTTTAAAACGAGCCTGTCTTGATTTCCGCGAAATGACCCCGAACCGGGCGGATTCTTATTGCTGCACCGGTGGGGGCGGCGCCATGTCGATGTCCGAATATACCGGTCGTCGTCTTGAAGTTGCCACAGTGAAAGCGGAACAGATTCGGGAGACCGGTGCGGCAATCTGTGCAACCGCCTGTCATAATTGTGTCGACGGCTTGTCCGACCTAATAAAGGAATACGAGGTGAAATTTGAATATCCTGATGGAAAATTGAAGCCGGTCACTGTACCGAACGTCTGTGAATTGGTTGCCGAAGCGATCGTCATACCGAAGGAAGTTCCCAAGACCGCCAAGCAGATCGCGGAGGAAATCAAAGGCAAGAAGATTCTCGTTGTTGACGATGAACCCGATTTTGTAACCTTTCTCCAAACGCTTCTCGAAGACAACGATTTTGAAGTGATCACGGCAACCAGCGGTGCGGCTGGTTTGGAAAAGGCCAGGTCCGAAAAGCCGGATCTAATTACCCTCGATGTCACCATGCCGGGCAAGTCAGGGGTTCAGGTCTACCGGGATATTCGCTCGGATCCCGACATCTCGCATATACCTATCTGTATCGTTACCGGAGTGGTGGAATTCAGGCAATTGATGTACCAAAAGACCGTTCAAGCTCCGGAAGGTTTCTTGAGAAAACCGATTGATAACGATGTTTTTCTGGCAACTGTCAATAGAGTTTTAGAAAAAACGGTCAGGAACGATAGAACATAATCCGTAATCGATTTCTTTGAGTTGGCTTTTCTATTATCCCTGGGTAAGGAGAAGGTGACATATGGCGAATAATCTCCTCAAAGTGAACCGCGATTCAAAAGAGGGCATTTACCGTAATTATTTCGACGAAATGCCTTGTTTTGTCTCTATTCAGGACCACGAAATGCACATCATAGATTGCAACAAGCTTTTCAAGGAGCATTTTGGGGCAAAAGCCGGTGAGTTTTGCTATGAAGTATACAAGGGCCGAATGCGCAAGTGTAATGATTGTCCCGTCGAAAATACGTTCGCTACCGGTCAACCCCAACAGAGCGAAGAGATAATCATTAATCTCAAGGGTGAGGAAATCCCCGTGCAGGTCTACACTACCCCGCTTTTCAATGGGGACGGTGAGGTTGAATATGTACTGGAGATTTCATCTGATATATCCAGGGTAAAAAGAATCCAGAAAAAGTTATATGCGGCCCAGCGACAACTCCAACAATTTTTTGACGAAGTGCCCTGTTACCTCACTGTCCAGGACCGGGACCTGAAAATCACCACGACCAACCGACGATTCAGAGAAGACTTCGGCAGCGGGGGCGGTGTATACTGTTATGAAATGTATAAACATCGCGATGAGCCCTGCCTTGAATGCCCTGTGGCGAGGACCTTTGCAGACGGCCGGTCCCACCAGAGCGAAGAAGTTGTGACCGCCATCTCGGGGGACCAGTATAACGTGCTGGTTTCCACCGCACCGTTGCGCGATGATGAGGGGCAAATCTCCCATGTCGTTGAAATGTCAACCAACATAACCCAGGTACGTCAGCTTCAAGACCAGCTAACTTCCCTCGGGCTGCTTGTTGGATCAATGTCCCATGGCATAAAAGGCCTTGCGTCGAGTTTGGACGGGGGTATGTATATGATGGGCTCAGGTCTTGAGAGAAACGACCGGGAGCGAATCGATAAGGGGTGGGATATCGTCAAACGCAATGTGGACAGGATCCGGAGTATGATCACCGATATCCTCTATTATGCAAAGGACCGGGAATCAGAATATGAACTCACTGATATATATCAATTTATGTCCGATGTTGCATCGACGATGGAAAGCAAAGCAAAAAGCTTTAATGTCGATTTTAAATTCACCTGCGAGCCTTCCCTGGGTGAATTTACCGTTGATCAAACGGCGATGCGATCTGCTTTGATAAATATTCTGGAAAATTCATTCGATGCCTGCAGAAAAGACCTTGCCAAACCCGAGCATCAGGTTCTTTTCAAAGTAGAACCAGATGAAGATCCGAATGTTATCCTTATCCATGTGAATGATGACGGCATCGGAATGGATCAGGAGACCCAGGAGAAGATATTCAGCCTCTTTTTTTCATCCAAAGGTGTCGAAGGAACAGGGCTCGGTCTTTTTATTTCAAACAAGATTATCAAACAGCATGGCGGGATGATTGACGTGACATCAAAGCAGGGTGAGGGGGTTCATTTCCGTATTGTCCTGCCGAAACAGCCTGCTGGAAAAGATAAATAACCCTCATACCGGAATGCGGGATCTGAGACCGTGGCTTGTAAAATCCCGATCCCTGCAAACCGGCATATTTTCTCGAAAACCTCTCACGGCACTACTGCCCGAGGGCGTCATTTATTTTGGCCAGAAGCTCGGATGTATCAATCGGCTTTTCCATATATCCTGCCGGTGGCCGGATATTTTTTCTCGTATGGATAAATTTCTTAAAATCCAAAGAAACACCGGTGACGATAATTAC
>PVMS01085104.1_pt1 | contig 10352 bp, 8 predicted proteins | sample 1853461 | NCBI WGS metagenome assembly PVMS01 (sample SAMN08582032, study PRJNA380276) | Marine sediment metagenome, whole genome shotgun sequencing project. | isolation source: ocean sediment barecode stripped | collected 2017
AAATCGATTCCTGCAGCATGAGCAATAGCTAAATAATGTAATACAGCATTTGTTGATCCTCCCAAAGCATTTACCAATGTCACTGCATTTTCCAAAGACTTCTTACTTATTATATCCAATGGTTTTAAATCGAGTTTCAATAAATTCTTAATTGCTAAACCTACTCTTTCACTTTCCGATTCTTTATGTGGATTCTCAGCAGGAATGGATGAATTATAGGGTAAAGCAAATCCTAAAGCCTCAATGGATGATGCCATAGTATTTGCCGTGTACATTCCTCCACAAGCTCCTGCACCGGGGATTGCATTTTTTATAATCTCCTTATATTCTTCATCTGAAATATTTCCGGCTATTTTTTGTCCTAATGCTTCAAATGCGGATACAATATTTAATTTTTGACCTTTATATCTTCCGGAAGCAATTGTTCCTCCATATACCATTAATGAGGGCCTGTTAAGTCGCAACATTGCCATAATTGCTCCAGGCATATTTTTATCGCACCCAACAACGGCTATCAATCCATCATAACTTTGAGCATTCATTACAATTTCAATAGAATCTGCAATAATATCACGAGATGGCAAGGAATAATTCATGCCGGATGTCCCCATAGAAATACCATCACTTACACCTATTGTATTAAACATTAAGCCAACTTGATCTAATTTATTCACCTCCACTTTAATTTGTGCAGCAATTTTATTCAAATGCATATTGCAAGGATTTCCGTCGAAACCTGTACTTGCTATACCAATTTGAGGGTTTTTCATATCATCCTCAGACAAGCCAACTCCATATAACATTGCCTGTGCTGCCGGCTGCGTTTTATCCTGAGTAATTCTTTTGCTGTATTTATTTAATTGCATTTATTTTATGGCTTATTTGATACTGTTATATTAATCCTGTTACAATCTTATTTTTGATGCCTGTTTTTAATAACAAGCAAATTTAAACTAGGTATTTGTTTTAATCATTTTTCAATTGTTTTTTTTACAATATCCATTCTATCATTATTTTGTTTATATCCCTGATTTAGTGCTAGTTACAATTGCTTAATTTACAATGATTATACCACGAAAAAACCTGTATAACTTATTGATACAGGTTTTAAATTTTATTCATTACAAACTCATATCAGTTTATTATGTTGCTAATAATGACTTGAATTAAAATTATATCTCTTTTATTATTTTTTTGCATATCTGTAAAATAAAAATCCTCCCTAAAATTCATTAGGAAGGATTATAATTTTATAAACACAATACCATTCCTAACCTGCCGCTGAAATAATCACGGAGATATTTATAGAAATATTATTGACAATTAATTTTTTCATTTGTTGACAACAAATATGATAATTAATATTTAATAAAAAAAATGCTTTTTTTATTTGATAAGTCTTTTTGCCTTTTCTTGAATGATTGATTCAACTGATACATTGTGAATTTTACTTTCTAACCAGGACAAAATATCCAAATACAAAAATGAGCGTTTTTCGTAAGGGTGATTTTCATATTTGACTAATTCTTCATGCAACCTGATAAATTCCTTACGAAGATGTTGAGGGTACGTGTTACTTAAATTTTTAAGAAAGGCAATCATTTTTAGTTGAATCTGATACAAATCATTCATTTTCAATAAAAATTTATAGGTTGAAACAATTAACTTATCAATGTTGTAATCTATTCCTTCATCGTAATGCGCCACTAAGTTCAAAACACGGGTAAAGCACAACAGATCTTCTCGCATTTTCAATTCTTTATTGTTGATAATTTTTTCAAGATAAAAAATGCATTTTCTATTTTTACCTGCACCAAAATACATACAGGCTATCTTGTAATAAAAAACCATGATATGATGTGCATCAATTTTTGTTTCGAACAATTTTATCTCACTCATTAAATTCGATACAAAACCCAAGCCTTTTGTGAATTTTCCTTCCAAAAAATAAAGATTTAATTTATTTTGATTTAGGTATAAAAATGCCAATGTTTTAGTGTTTTCATTGAGAGTTATATTTTCGTTTTCTACATCAATTTTCAAATTTTCAAGTACAGTATCGAATTTAGTTTTATGCTTTATCAAATACAATGACTCCAATAAGTAATTAATTCCTTTTAAGTAAAAAACCGGATTTTGTTTTTTCATTTCAGGGTTTCTTTCAAACAGATCAACCCATTTTTGAGAGTATTTATAACTTGAAAGGAAATCTTGCATTATAAGGCTATGCCATAGATAGGCTTTGTATAAAAACAGCTTCTCTTTAAAACCTAAATCTGAAAGCTCATATTTTGGCAATCTCTTTTCAAAATAATCAGTAACACTTTTAGAATCCTTATCGTTTTTTACATACCCCTCTTTTAACAACAAACTATACAATTGTAATGAAAGGTTCGATAATTTACTTATACGTACATTTTTTAAACTCAAATTCTTAGCCTGTACTGATAGTTCATCGGCCCTATTACTCAAACTTCGAGTTATGTATTGAGATTCAATTACTTTTTCAAACTCAACAATCTCATAGGCCAAATTATTTTCTCCATTGTTCAAAGCCAGCTCTTTTGCCTTATCCAATATTTTCAGGCTTTGTTTATACAAGCCTTTACTGTATAAAATTGACGCAAAATCAAATTGCTCTCTAATTTGTGCTCTCACATTGTGATGGACAGGATTGAACCTCAAACTCACTAAAATTTGTTTGTATAAATGTGCTTTTGTATTAGAAATTTGTTGTTTTTTTATGCTTGTTTTTTTTAAAATCAGCTCATCATTATATGTTTCAACTTTATCCAGTAAATTAAATAAAGATATGAAATTGGCCTCTGCATTTCCACCCAATCTACCTGCATATAGCTTAAATTGTCTCTTTTCTGATTTAGAAAGTGACTTAACCAACGAAAAAAGGGTATCTTTTTGATCAATAGCCATTGTAACTAATTTAATTTTATCTTACTGTATTTCAATATATTACAATACACATTATTTACTTGAATATAGTAATCATTCGTATTAACAAAGTAATAAAAAAAACCTTTAAGTCTATTTTTGAATTCAAATGTGATAAAAAAAAATAAGAAATGAGTAATAATAGAGTCCAAATTTTTGATACAACTCTAAGAGATGGGGAACAAGTTCCCGGTTGTAAATTAAATACTAAACAAAAATTAGTGATTGCAGAACGACTGGATATCTTGGGTGTTGACGTAATTGAAGCAGGGTTTCCAATTTCTAGTCCTGGAGATTTTATTTCCGTAGAAGAAATTTCAAAATTAGTAAAAAACGCGACGGTTTGTGGACTAACCAGAGCAAACCAAAAAGATATAGAAGTAGCAGCAGATGCGCTAAAATTTGCAAGACGACCAAGAATTCATACCGGAATTGGAACCTCTGATTCTCATATTAAATATAAATTCAACTCAACTCAAGAAAAAATAATTGAACGTGCAGTTCAAGCAGTATCATTTTCTAAAAAATTTGTTGAAGATGTTGAATTTTATGCAGAAGATGCCGGTAGAACGGACAATGAATATTTAGCCAGAATTCTTGAAGAAGTAATAAAAGCCGGAGCGACCGTATTGAATATTCCCGATACTACAGGGTACTGTTTACCTGATGAGTATGGTGCTAAAATCAAATACCTTAAAGAAAATGTAAAAGGAATTGACTCAGTTATCTTATCCTGTCATTGTCACAACGATTTAGGATTGGCTACTGCTAATGCCATAGCTGGCGTTCAGAACGGGGCTCGTCAAATAGAGTGTACTATTAATGGTATTGGAGAACGAGCAGGAAATACTGCACTTGAAGAAGTAGTAATGATTTTAAAACAGCATCCATATTTAAATTTAGATACTGGTATAAACACAAAATTACTTTATGACACAAGTATACTTGTTCAACAAAGTATGGGTATCATTGTACAGCCAAATAAAGCAATTATTGGTGAAAACGCCTTTGCTCATAGTTCAGGTATTCATCAGGATGGGGTTATTAAAAATCGCGAAACTTATGAAATAATCAATCCTTCCGATGTTGGTGTCACAGAATCTTCCATTGTTTTGACAGCGAGAAGCGGGAGAGCTGCATTAGCTTACCGGGCTAAAAATGTTGGTTATGATTTGACTAAAATTGAATTAGATGATTTATATCCTCAATTTTTAAAATTTGCAGATTTTCATAAAGAAGTCAATGATGAAGATATACACCACTTAATGGAATTGAATCAAATTACAAAAAATAGAATCTCTGCTTAAATAAAATAATAATATTCAGGTTTTAAAAACTGTAACTATTAGAATTATTGAAAATTATCTACAAATTTTATATATTTAGATAATCATTTAATTTATAAATTTTTATGAAATTGAAGATCGCTGTACTTCCGGGGGACGGAATTGGTCCCGAAGTAACTAAACAAGCTATTAAAATTTTAGATGCAATTTCCGTAAAATACCATCATTCTTTTGCCTATGAAAAAGCAGTTGTTGGTGCTATCGCTATAGATAAAACAGGAGTTCCCCTTCCTAAAGAAACTTTAAAAATTTGTGCAAATTCCGATGCTATTATATTTGGAGCCATTGGAGATCCGAAATACGACAACAACCCCAATTCAAAAATTCGCCCGGAACAAGGTTTATTACAGCTCAGAAAAAGTCTGGGACTTTTTGCAAATATTCGCCCGTTGATAACATACGACGCATTAATTGATAAATCCAACCTTAAAAAAGAGGTCATTCAAGGAACTGATTTTGTTATTTATCGTGAGCTTACCGGTGGAATTTATTTTGGGGAAAAAAAATTAAGTTCTGATAAAAATACTGCTTCTGATAAGTGCACATATACCATAGAAGAAATTGATAGAATTTCTCATTTAGCATTTAAAGCAGCACAGATTCGACGAAAAAAATTAACATTAGTAGACAAATCTAATGTTTTGGAAACTTCTCGCCTTTGGAGAAGACGAGTCATGGAAATTGCTAAAAAATATCCTAAAGTAAAATTAGAATTCTTATTTGTTGATAATGCCGCAATGCAACTGATACTCAATCCTCTTCAGTTTGATGTAATATTAACGGAAAATATGTTTGGAGATATTTTATCAGATGAAGCAAGTGTTATTTCAGGTTCCATTGGTCTATTAGCATCTGCTTCTGTTGGTAAACACACTGCCTTATTTGAACCAATTCATGGATCTTTCCCACAAGCTAAAGGCAAAAATATTGCCAATCCATTAGGTGCAATTTTATCAGCTGCTATGTTATTGGATCATTTTGAATTGTATGATGAAGCCGAAGATATAAGAAATGCCGTTGAAAAATCAATTGAATTAAATATATCCACTCCTGATCTAAATACGAAAAATCATTTTTCAACTACCAATGTTGGAAACTTTATTAGGGATTTCATTTTAGACGATGAAAATACATTTTACAATAAAAATAATATAGATTTAGGACAATCGACTATTATTTAAAATTAAAAGTTCCTTAGTTGAAAGTATGAAGTTTTTATTTAGTTTTACCACTATGGAAAAAAATACTAGTGTTTTAGACGCAATTAATTATCGACGCTCAGTAAGGGCTTATCAGAAAAACGAAGAAATAGATGCTGAAATAGTTAAAAAATGTATTCAGCAAGCAACATTGGCTCCTAACAGCAGTAATATGCAATTATGGGAATTTCACCACATAACATCAGATGCGATTCTAAAAAAATTAACTGTTGCCTGTTTAGGACAAAGTGCTGCAGCAACAGCAAAACAATTAGTAGTTGTTGTAGTTAGAAAGGATTTATGGAAACAGCGTGCTAAAGCCAATCTGACTCATTTAAACAACCTGTTTGGTCAGAAACCAAAAGACAGCTATTCTCCTCGTGAAAAATTTGCTTTAAACTATTATAAAAAATTAATGCCTTTTGTTTATAGTGATTTCTTGGGCATATTTGGATATATAAAATATTTTATTTCCTGGATTACCGGCTTATTTAAACCAACCTATCGTCAAATTCGCAATTCAGATTTGAGGATAGTTGCGCATAAAAGTGCTGGTTTGGCAGCCCAAACCTTTATGTTAAGTATGGCTGAACAAGGTTATGACACTTGTCCTATGGAAGGCTCGGATTCCATCCGAATAAAAAAAATATTGAATTTACCGTCAGGAAGTGAAATAAATATGACTATATCATGTGGAATGCGTAAACCGGAGGGTGTTTATGGAGAACGTTTTAGAATTCCATTTGATGAAGTCTATAAACATTGGTAATTAATAACTATTTTTATTATGTCAGCAAAAGAAAGTATAATTCAACGAATTATTTCAAATAAGAAAAAACCGAATTTAGACTTTAGTCTTAAATTAAAAACTGAAAAGTTTACCAATAATTTGTTTTATACTTTATTTGATGTAAATGCTTGTGTAGCTATTAACATAGAACAACTGGAAGTTGATTTTAATGAAATCTACAAACTTGCCTGTAAAATAGATAAAGATGCCTGCGGAACAATTTGGGAAAAATTTCTATCCAAATTACCAGAAATATTAGAAAATTTAAATTTAGATGCACTGGAATTGGTTAATAACGATCCTGCTTCAAACAATATTGAAGAAGTGTATTTAGCTTATCCCGGCTTTTACGCCATTGCAATCTATCGATTTAGTCATGAATTATTAGTTTTGAACACACCGCTTATTCCAAGATTAATGAGTGAGTACGCACATAGTAAAACCGGAACTGATATTCATCCAGGTGCTACTATTGGTAAATCTTTTTTTATTGATCATGCTACGGGAACAGTAATAGGTGAAACTTGCATAATTAAAGATTATGTTAAAATATATCAAGGCGTTACTTTAGGGGCATTACAGGTTTCTAAAGAATTAAAAGATGTCAAACGACACCCAACTGTTGAAAATAATGTAACCATTTATGCAAATGCAACGATTCTTGGTGGGGAAACAATTATAGGTGAAAACAGTATTATTGGAGGGAATGTTTGGATTACGGAATCTGTTCCAAAAAATTCATTGGTCTACCATAAGCCTGAAACAAAGCTTAAATCTAAGCAAAATAAAGACTAAAATTACCACAATGGAAAATCGAAATTTATTTGATTTTATAGGAAATACTCCTTTAATTAAAGCAAGAAATATTTTGCTAAAGAAGGTGTTTCATTGTATTTTAAATTAGAAGGAAATAACCCAACTGGCAGTGTAAAAGACAGAGCTTCCTATAATATGATTTATGAAGCAATTCAAAGGGGTGAAATCAAAAAAGGAGATTATTTAATTGAAGCAACCAGTGGAAATACGGGTATAGCTTTGGCTATGATAGCACAACAATTTGGATTAATCATTGAATTGGTAATGCCGGATAATTCAACAAAAGAAAGAATTCAGACGATGGAAGCTTATGGTGCTAAAGTAACCTTAACAGCTTCAGATGCCGGTATTGAAGGGTCTCGTGAATATGCTGAAAAAGAGGTAATTGAAAAAGGGTATATCATGTTAGACCAATTTGCAAATGCAGATAATTGGAAAGCACATTATAAAACTACTGGCCCTGAAATATGGAAAGATACACATGGGAAAATCACACATTTTGTTTCATCAATGGGTACCACAGGCACCATAATAGGAACATCCACATTTTTAAAAGAGAAAAACAGGAAAATTCAAATTGTTGGGGTCCAACCTACAGATAACTCCAGAATACCGGGAATAAGAAAATGGTCAAAAGAATTTTTACCAAAAATATTTGATCCGACTAAAGTAAATACCATTATTGAAGTAAGTGAAACTGAAGCCCATATTATGACCAAAAGGCTTGCAAAAGAAGAAGGTATTTTTGCAGGTATGAGCGCTGGTGGAGCTGTAGCTGCTACACTGAAATTAGCAGATACTTTGAATAACGGTCTTATTGTTACCATTGTCCCCGATAGAGGAGATCGTTATTTATCATCTGATTTATTTGAATAAATCGTTGTAGTAGTTATCCCCTTTTTTGATTGTTTGGGAATCACTTTTATTGTATTTTTGTTTATTAAATATGATCTTATTTTACAATGAAAAAAATTCAAATGGTTGACCTCCAATGTCAATACAATAAAATACAAGAACAAGTAGATTCAAAAATTTCAGAAATTCTAAAGTCAGCAGCATTTATCAATGGTCCTGAAGTACATTCTTTTCAAAAAGAATTAGAAGATTATTTAGATGTAAAACACGTAATTCCTTGTGCGAATGGAACTGATGCACTTCAAGTTGCAATGATGGGCTTAGGATTAAAGCCAGGCGATGAAGTTATTACGGCCGATTTTACATTTGCAGCTACCGTTGAAGTTATTGCTTTGTTGCAGTTAACACCTGTTTTAGTCGATGTTGAGAAAGACACTTTCAATATGAATATCGCAGCCTTAAAAAAAGCAATAACTCCAAAAACAAAAGCCATTGTTCCTGTTCATTTATTTGGACAATGCGCTAATATGGAAGCTGTTTTAGATGTCGCAAAAGAACATGACTTATATGTTATTGAGGACAACGCACAAGCTATCGGAGCAGATTATACTTTTAGTGATGGATCTAAAAAGAAAGCTGGTACTATTGGTAATGTTGGTACAACGTCTTTTTTTCCGGCAAAAAATTTAGGGTGTTATGGTGATGGCGGTGCTATTTTTACAAATGATGATGACATAGCGCATAAGTTAAGAGGAATGGTTAATCATGGCATGTACAAGCGTTATTACCATGATGAGGTGGGTGTAAATTCACGCTTAGACAGTATTCAGGCAGCAGTATTAAGAATCAAACTACCTCTGTTAGATGCATATTGTGAAGCAAGAAAAAAAGCAGCATCCTATTATTCAAAAGCTTTTGAAAATAACGAAAATATTATTACCCCTGTCACTAGTTCATTTTCAACACATGTTTTTCATCAATACACAATTCAGGTAATAAATGTTGATAGAAATGCGCTTCATCAGCATTTATTGGACAACAATATTCCCAATGGAATTTACTATCCTGTTCCTCTACATCGTCAAAAAGCCTATACCGATACTCGTTATAAAGAAGAGCATTTCAAAGTTACAAATGAACTGATAAATACTGTTTTATCGTTACCGATGCATACAGAATTAACCAATGAACAATTGGATTTCATTACGAATACAGTATTAAGTTTTAATAATAAATTATGAAAAAAATACTGGTAACCGGAGGATTAGGGTTTATTGGCTCACATACTGTTGTAGAACTTCAAAATGAAGGATTTGAAGTTGTGATTATTGATAATTTATCAAATTCAAAAATTGAAGTTCTCGATAAAATAACCTCTATAACTAATATTAAACCGGCCTATTATAACTTAGACTTAAAAGATAAATCAGAGGTTAAATCCTTTTTTAGAAATAATAAAGTTGACGGAATCATACATTTTGCAGCTTATAAAGCTGTTGGAGAAAGCGTGCGAAAACCGCTCGAATATTATGATAATAATTTGGGATCACTGATTTATATTTTAAAAGAAATGAGAGCTAATAACTTGAATAATTTCATATTTAGCTCCTCTTGTACAGTTTATGGACAAGCTGATGAACTTCCCATAACTGAAAATGCACCAATCAAACCGGCAGAGTCGCCTTATGGAAATACAAAACAAATTGGAGAAGAAATCCTAAGTGATGCAACGAAAGTATCTAATTTAAAAGCAGTTGCATTGCGTTATTTCAATCCTATAGGTGCACATGAATCTGCGAAAATCGGAGAACTTCCACTTGGAGTTCCTGAAAACTTGATTCCTTACGTTGTTCAAACTATTTCAGGAATTCGAAAGGAATTATCTGTTTTTGGAAGTGATTACGATACTCCTGATGGTACGGCAGTAAGAGATTATATTCATGTAGTGGACTTAGCAAAAGCACATATTGTCGCTTTGAAAAGATTATTGGACGGCAAAAATAAAACCTCCTATGAAATATTTAATTTGGGAACAGGAAAAGGGAACTCAGTTTTAGAGATTATCAATTCCTTTGAAAAAGTTACTGGTGAAAAAGTAAATTACAAATTAGTTGATCGTAGAGAAGGTGATATCACCGCTGCATATGCTGATACAACCTTAGCCAATAAGGAATTAGGATGGAAAACTGAACTTACTTTAGAGGAGGCTTTATTATCAGCCTGGAAATGGCAGCAAAAGTTGTAATATTCATTAAGCTCCTATAATAAATAATTAAAATATCAACTAATAATTAGTAAACAACTAATTACTTACAAGCCACTTGCAGAAATATTTCTATCTATTTTTCGCATTAGACCTTGTAAAACTTTTCCTGGTCCAACTTCAATAAACTCTGT
>PVMS01102601.1_pt1 | contig 10351 bp, 7 predicted proteins | sample 1853461 | NCBI WGS metagenome assembly PVMS01 (sample SAMN08582032, study PRJNA380276) | Marine sediment metagenome, whole genome shotgun sequencing project. | isolation source: ocean sediment barecode stripped | collected 2017
GAAGAACGCTGCGCCCGGTGTGGTCACGATGCGTTCTTCGTATTCTTGATGGCGTTGACCGCCATCGCGACGGTCGCGAGGTCACCGTTGGCACCCTGAAGCTTGACGACGAGATCGGGGCGGCCTTGGATAGTGATCGTATCCCGTCAGGCTCCTCGTCCAGCGCGGCGCGAAACGTCAGCGACAGGAACTCGCCATCTTCGGTGTGCGCGGTGCTGGTCTGATGCAGTCCACGAACTTGTCCGGCCTGGACGTCGAAGAACGGGGTCTTGACCGGCGTCTCCGCTATTACAGGTACGACATTGTTTTCGAACTTGACGAGATTCTTGCCCAGTGTGTCGAAGATCATCGCCGTCGACTCGGGAATGCCGACGTGACCCATACGCCCCTCCGCCATCCTGGCGTTGAACTCCTCGGCCGTTAAACCGGAACCGATCTTGGCCTGGAAGGGACCCCGCCGCTTTGACGCATTGATCACTCGTGTCACGTCGATATGGTCGACTTTCTGGGCGATCGAGGTAATGAAAAGCGGTAGCGAATCCATCAGGAAACCAGGGTTAACCCCGGTGCCGAGCACAGTCTTGCCGGCGTGCTTGGCGGCGGCGTCAATCTCGGCGGCCGCATCGGCGTTGTCGTGCCACGGAAACGACAATTCCTCGGAGGTGGAGACGATGTCAAAACCGGCGTCGAGAAGCTCGAGAACCTGACCTTTGAACTGGTCAAAGTACGAGTTGGTCGCATGCAGGACGACATCGGCGTCTGCGCCCACGTCGGCGACATTCCCCTTGACCTCGATCCCGAGCGAGCTATCGAGGCCAATCACGTCGCCCAAGTCCTTGCCGACCTTAGCAGGATCTATGTCAACACCGCCTACGAGTTCGAGGCTATCGCGCTCGGCGATCAGCCTGGCCGCAGCGCAACCAATGGGTCCGAGCCCATACTGAATTATGCGAATTTTCTTTGTAATTTTTGTTGCCTCTCTATCCCTGGACTCTCAGTTTCTTGCTGAATATTACTGAGTGCCCTGCCGACCGCTCCAATGATAATTGCACGGACACCCATAACTCTGGGCTATGCGAGGTCGAGAGAGTTTGCTGGCCGCTTTGTTATTTTGGCGGGTTCACGCCGCCGTATGCGATGCCGGCCAGCTGCGCCATATCTGTCTTGAAGGTAGTGAGATCGTCCGGACTAAAGTCCTGCAAGTGTCGATGTCCGGCAGCTCTTGCAAGAACAGACATCAGGTCAACGGATGCGTGGAAGAATCTCGCCAGGCGCTGTGCGGCGATATCGACAGGGAGGCGCTCACGCAGGTGTGGTTTCTGCGTGGCGATACCGACCGGGCAGTTGTTGGTGTGGCATGCGCGCATTCCCACACAGCCGATCGCCTGAATAGCGGCGTTTGAAACTGCAACCGCATCTGCACCCAGCGCCATCGCTTTCGCGAAATCGGCGGGATGACGCAGGCCACCTGTGATGACCAGGGTAACGTCACTGGAGTTACTTGAGTCGAGGTGTCGACGCGCACGTGCCAGAGCGGGAATCGTCGGCACGGAGATGTTATCGCGGAAGATCAGCGGCGCAGCGCCTGTGCCGCCACCGCGTCCGTCGAGAATAATATAGTCGACGCCGATTTCGAGTGCTGCGTCGATGTCTTTTTCAATGTGCTGCGCCGAGAGCTTGAACCCAATCGGAATTCCGCCGGTTTTCTCTCTGACCTCGGCGGCAAAATCTCGGTACTGGCCAAGTTCTGTCCAGTCCGGAAAACGCGCCGGAGATATCGCCGCATCACCTTCGTGAAGTTCGCGCACTTCTGCGATTTTGCCTTTGACTTTGTTGCCGGGAAGGTGCCCTCCGGTACCCGTCTTCGCTCCTTGCCCGCCTTTGAAATGGAAGGCCTGGGTCTTTTGCACCTTGTCCCAGGAAAAACCAAAGCGTGCGGAGGCCAGCTCATAGAAATAGCGACTGTTGGCTTCTTGTTCCTCCGGCAACATGCCGCCCTCGCCGGAACAGATACCAGTGCCGGCCAGTTCAGCGCCTTTTGATAGCGCGACTTTGGCCTCTTCCGACAGCGCGCCGAAACTCATGTCCGATACAAACAATGGAATATCCAGAGTAAGCGGTTTCTCTGCATTCGCACCAATAACCACATCAGTGCCAACCGGTTCATCATCAAGTAACGGCAGTTTGTGGAGCTGCCCAACAACAAACTGAATGTCATCCCATTTCGGCAACTGGTTTCGCGACACACCCATTGCCGCCGCAGGGCCATGATGGCCAACTTTACTCAGCCCTTCGTTGGCAAGCTTGCGTATGAACTTCACATGGGGTTCATCGCTTGTGCCGGCATGATCCTGATACACACCCTGGTACGAGTCGCGCTCGTACGGTTGTGGGTGACTAGCTGACCATTCTTCAATCTCATCCCGATCGACAAGCACTTCGCCCGTCTCGATCCAGGACGTGAACTTCGGCAAGGTTTCGCGATGATTGTATTCGCTGACGCCGGTATCAAGACGGTAGTCCCAGAAATGCACACCGCAAATCAGATTGTCACCTTTAACAAAACCGTCGGACATCAATGCGCCGCGATGCGCGCAACGCCCGTACATAACCGAGACTTCGTCGTCAAAACGGACGATGACGAGATCGACATCGCCTACCAGTGCGTGTACCGGCTGTCGGTCTTCAATCTCATCCAGTTTCGCGATAGCAACTTCGTTCATTCGTAGCGAAACCTGTTAATTGCCAGCGCGCCGATAAGCAGCGACGCGACAAGCAAGGTGATGACCTGTGGTAATGCAGCCATTGCTCCTGCCTCAAAGCTGATTAGCTTATGCAGCGCATCCATCGCCCAGCCAGTTGGCATGAAATTCTGCAGGCTCTGCATCCAGCCGGGCGTGACCTCTATCGGCCACCAGCAGCCGCCCAACGCGGCCAGCAAGTTTGCAACCAGAACACCAAGTCCGGACGCTTGCCCTTCTGTCTTTGCAACACTGCCCAGTAGCAAGCCAGCCGATGCACAAAAAGCCGCCCAGGATACAAGCACAACAACAATCATCGCGATATCCGGGCCCCACTGCATCTTGAATACGAGAGTGCCAACGATGACAGCGAATCCGACTTGCAGAATCGCGAGCACCATGCGCCCGCCCCACTTGCCCGCGACGACCTCGCTCCGCGTCATCGGCGCTGACGCGAGACGCCGCAACAGGCCCTGCATTCGTTCGAGAACCAGCATCGAACTGCCACTGGTTAACAGAACCAACAAGGTGAACATCACCAGGATTCCAGGGATAGCCTGATCAAAGCCGTCCGGTATGACTTGCCGCTTTCCTGCCGTCGATACATCAAGCTGCCAGACACGTGTTTCGGCATTGAGTTCAATGAGTGCATTGGCGTCCAGCGGATCATCCGATCTCGCGTCCGCGGCGACAACGTCGGCAATAGCGGTGTACAAACTGCGCTGAATACGAATGGCTTCGAAATCGCGCGACAGTGCGGAAGCACGCGTGTCGTAGCTGGCTTTGACCTGCTCGCCAGCAACTATCTGCGTGCTTAAATTCGCATCAAGCGTCAGAATCCGGCGTGGCAGATTGCCTTCTGCATCGGCAACAACATTTTCTCGCCACTCCGGATCAAATTCGTTCTCGCTGAGACGTAAATCGATCTGGTCCTGCAGGAATCCGGGGTTTTCCGCGGCAACAACGATCGGTGTCGCGGCGCCGCCCGTCAAACCGCTCTGAAAGCCGCCTGTCACTGTACCAATGAAATAAAAGAAAATCGGCGGCATCACGAACAGCCAAACCAGTGTGCCGCCCTGGCGCAGCTGATAACGCACATCGTGCCAGGCGATAAAGAGAATGCTCTTCATGCTCTTGCGAATCCGGACCGCAGGCGCCAGGCACAGACCGTAAGCCCCACAATGGCCGCTGTAAGTACGATTAGCCAATCAACTGGAGCGATAGACCAGGCGCTCACCGCCGTGACTTCTGTCGTCAAACGGTCTGCAACGAATCCGTTGGGTGATGCGCGACCGATCACGCCAATCCAACCAGGCAAAACCGCCAGTGGAAAGAAGCTGCCACCCACCATTAACAAGGGGAACAGCAACATCGACGAAATGACGCTGGCCGTCTTATGACTACTGAAGGACATTTGCAGCGCGGCGAACCACGAGAACAAAGCCACACCGGAAAGAGAAACCCACAGTAAGGACTACGGCAACCTGCTCAAGGCAACGCCGTGATAGAGGTATCCGACAATTAGCGTAAATCCGCCAACCAGGCCGATGATCACGGCCGCTGCGAGCGCCTTGCCAAGGATAAAAGCGCCTAGTTGACCCGGCGCATAAACCAGTCGCCGCAAGGTCCCCTGATCTCGTTCGCGCCACCAGTCGCTTGCAACACCATTGGCGGAAAACATCACGGCCATCAGAATAATGCCCGGCAAGAACAACAGCGCGAGCGGCGGCGATGGCTCTTTGGGCGGGGGTTCAACAATTTCGATGTCTATTACCGGCGGAAACAATTGTGGTGCGACCGACTCGATCTTGTTCTGCATTGCCACAGCTAATCCGGCGACAAGGGCATCCGGTGGGTTGTCGCCCATGGTCTTCATCAGGTTAATTTCATCGCCGAACAACTGATGAGCGTAGAAACCTGCATCGAGCAGAATCTCGGTCACGTTAGTGATGATGCCCGGCAGAATGGTCTGCGATGGATTTGTTCGGAGCGTCAGAGTCACCGGCTCGGAATTGAGCATCGCCGCACCGAATCCTTCCGGGATGACGAGCAAACCGCTCGCATCGCCATCGTCGATACGCTGCGTACCATCCTCAAGCGCGACCTTCTCCACGGAGATCAGTTCGCCGAGTTCACCGGCACCGTACGCACCTGCGATTAGCGCACTTAGAAAAGACTCGTCCTGGTCGACCATTAGCAAGGTGCCATGCGGCTTCACATCGCTACCCATCAATGACGTGATCAAACCGCCGATCATCAGGGGAATCGAGATCCAGATCAGCGTCGCCATGACATCCTGGCGCCAACGCATAATGTCTTTCTTGAAAGAGGTCAGCGCGAAACTCATCGCCCTACTCGCGGAGTTCCTTGCCCGTCAATAATAGGAACAAAGTTTCAAGATTCGGGCTGCGCAGGCTGGTCTCGGTTACATTGCCGCCGGCACCGGATATCGCGTCAAATATGAGCGGCAAGTGTTGCGACGCTTGCGACAAAGTCAGAGTAACGCCGGATTCTTCTTGCGAGATGATCTCCAGATCGTGGTCGCCACGCTCGATCAGTATTTCTATTGCATGCCGGGTGGCTTCCTCGGGAAAGCTGCCGCTTAGCTGCAGGATGTCACGAGCGCCCAACTTGGTGCGTAGCTCTTCAAGCGTACCCTGTGCAATCAGCTTGCCATGATCGATAATGGCCACAGAGTCGCAAAGCCGCTCAGCCTCTTCCATGTAATGTGTTGTATAGAGTATGCACGCGCCGGCATCACGCTCAGCCTCTACCATGTCGAATAGTCGCGCCCGCGATTGCGGATCCACACCAACCGATGGCTCATCGAGCAAGATCACCTGCGGCTTGTGCACGACTCCGCAACCAAAATTCAGACGTCGTTTCATGCCGCCGGAGAACTCTTTTGGCAAGTCTTTGGCGCGATCGGCCAGGCCAATGGTTTCGAGAACTTCGGCGACTCGGACGTCCAGTTCTGAGCCACGCAAACCGTATGCCTTGCCCCAGTAACGGAGGTTTTCGACCGCTGGCAAGTCTTCGTACAAAGCCAGGTCTTGGGGCACCACGCCGAGATTGCGTCGTGCTGCTTTGCCGTCGGAAACGACATCATGCCCAGCAACCGAGGCATGACCCGAAGTTGGTTGTAGCAAACCGGAAATGCAGTTGATGGTTGTCGACTTGCCCGCACCATTCGGTCCCAGCAAGCCGAATACGACGCCTTTGCCCGCCTCGAAACTGACTTTGTCGACGGCGACCAGATCACCGTAATTCTTCGAGAGCTCATCGACCTTGAGCATTATTGAGTATCCCCTTTGGTCCGTGGGCGAATAGACTACACTATCAACTGTCTATTGGAGTACACAGTAATGCGCCGACTTGCTTCTTTCTTGTCCTTTTTTATCCTGTTTTCCACCGTCCATGCCGACACGATCGCCGTTATTGGAACGGGTAACGTTGGCGGAGCACTTGGGACCGAATTCGCGGCTTTGGGTCACACCATCGTGTATGGCTCGAGGAACCCTGCGAGCAGCGAAGTTGCGGAACTCGTCGCGCGCACCGATGGCGATGCTTCCGCGACGACTCAGGCTGAGGCAGTGGTCGGCGCTGACATTGTCGTACTCGCTGTGCCCGGCATGCTCGTCGAGGAGATTACGAAAGGTCTCGGTGATCTGTCCGGCAAGATAATTATCGATCCAACAAATCCGATCGATCGTTCGGGATCCGAGTTCAAACTTGGCGTCACATCATCGAACGGTGAGATCGTTCAGTCCGCGGCACCTGGCGCGCATGTCGTCAAAGCGTTCAACGCACTCAACTGGAAGACAATGGTCGATCCCGAATCGTCGGGCGGTCCGGTTTCAATTCCGCTTGCCGGAAATAACGCCGACGCCAAAACAACCGTCGCTGAACTTATCGAAGGTATGGGTCTCGAAGCCATTGATGTCGGCGGCATCGAAAATGCGCATTGGGTCGAAGGCATGCTGATCATGTGGCTTAACAATCGCTATGGTGGCGAGCGTGAGCCGTTCGACTATTACCTTCGGAAAAATTAGCAGCGAGATTGTTTGATGAAAGACCGATTGGGTTCGGCGCGCGTATTGATGGCACTCGTAAGTGTTGCCGTCATGTCATTCAGAAAAATAGCCAGTCGGGGAATCCTGAGGGGAGTATCGGCCGAAGCCAGAGTGCCAGGTACGACGGATGGAATAACAAGCTCATCACCTGATCGTAAAAGAACACCATTATCAGCCAGGCAGTGAGCGCATAGGCCACGGCAACCCGCTTCGAATAGTGGCTCCAGCGCACGATGTAAGTGCCGATGAATAGCGGGATGGCCATTTTCTGCCCTACGAGTAGCGTAAGCACGATCATTCCTGTGATGTAGCCGAAGAATGGCACCGCCTCGGCGAGCCAGGCTTTCTTTGCCGCCTGTTGATACGTCAACTTCCAGTTACCGATCGTCTTCTTCGCCACAAATAGACTGTTCAAGTCCCGTGCAACAATAATTAGCGACAACAACATTCCGGGCACGGCTATCATCAACGGGAACTGGCGAACGGGCAATGACCAGTCCAGTGCTGTGTACCCCGCCCATGCGAATACGCCAAGAAGTACTAATGAGAACGGCAGGGAGATAGCCGAATTAGTATCGGTATCAACAGCTTTGACGTTGTCGTCGACAGCCTTCACTTTACCGAGAATCTTGTCTCTTGCGACGCCGCGGGCACCAAGAAATATCGTAACGATAATAACTACCAGCAAACCGATGACAATGGGTCGGCTGAGCCAGCCATAGCCTTCATGAATGCGAGTACTGATCTGCAGCGATCGCTCCAGGATCTGACCCAGAACCAGGGCAAGGATAACGGGAGGTCGCGGCCAACCAGCAGTTTTCATGATGTAGCCGATTACCCCAAATACCGCGCAGCTAATCCAGGCACCGATCGATGCACCGCCCAACCAGGCGCCCATGAAGACAAACAGCAGCACGCCAGGCACGACTAATTGACCCGGCATCGACGCGACTTTCGCGACCTGATTCACGGTCTTCAATAGCACGAGCGTCGCGACGACACTTGCGAGCGCGATCATCCACACGAAGCTAAACGTCATGGGCAGCTCGGCATTGAGCATACTTGGCCCCGGTCGCAGCCCGTGCATGATCAACGCACCCATCAGGATCGCCGTGCCGACGCTGCCCGGAATACCCAGAGTTAGCGTAGGAATCAGAGCGCCACCGCGTAGGGCGTTATTAGCAGCTTCGGGCGCAAGAAGACCGCGCACGTCGCCATGCCCGAACTGCGAGTTGTCCTTTACACTTTGTTTTGCGTGAGCATACGTGGCCCAGCCGACGATAGACGCTCCGAGACCCGGCAGCATGCCAATATAGGCACCGATGATGCTGCACCGTATGACCAGCCACCAGTGCGTGAACGCGTCGCGAACTCCCTTCAGCAGCCCCGCACGTGAATCGTCGGCGTGTCCGCTGCGCGCGATTGACACGTTCTTAATCGCGAGTTCCATGATTTCGGGAATCGCGAACAGTCCCAGCAGTACTGGAATCAATGGCAGTTGGTCCAATAAGTACAATGTGCCGAACGTGTATCGCGGGATCGCTTGCGACTCAGGCAGGCCGATGGTCGCCAGCAGAAGACCCAGCAAGGCCGCCGCAACACCTTTTGCAATCGATTGTCCCGAGAGCGACCCAACCATTGCCAAACCCAGCATGCCGAGCATGAACTGCTCCGGCGATTCGAACGCAAGAATGATGGGGAGAATCAACGGCAGCGAAATACCCAGTGCGGCAGCGCCGCATACGCCACCGATCGCCGAAGAAGTGAATGCCGCACCTAGCGCACGCGCCGCCTCGCCGCGCTTCGCCATTGGATAGCCATCAAGGACTGTTGCTTGCGAAGCCGCAGTGCTGGGCACACCTAGCAACACCGATGTGATTGCTCCGCTGGTTGAGGTCGACGCCCATGACGCCAGGAGCAACGCGAACGCGGCGACCGGCTCCATACTGAAGGTAAACGGCAGCAGCAACACAAGGCCAATGGCACCACCCATACCCGGTACTGCACCCATCAGGATGCCAAGCACACAGCCCAGTGCGAAATACACCAGCACATGCCCTTGGAAAATGAGGCCGAGACCTTCCACCAAAGCTTCGAACACCGCCGGCCTCTCCTATGCTAGTGATGAACTTCCGAATTCAATAACGGCTGTTCTTTTCTATGTGTGCTTCGATGTACTCGACCACTTCGGGTGTAACGGTCGACGTCGCGCCGAGGATTTCGGCCTGACGTTCATGACCAACAGCCCCGGGGGCATAGCTGAGAATTCTGCTAGCCTCCTCTTTGAATGCCTCGGAGGCCATGGCTTTCGCAATTCCAGCTCGCATCGTCTCTGCAGCTGCCGGGTTCATATCCGGAGGACCAAGGAAAACGTGCTGCATCGTTTGGTCGAGCTCGAGAAGCGTAGTTATCGAGTCCCAAACGATACCGGACGGCGCCGCGCCATGAACTTCTTCGTACAGTTCGTGCAAAGACTTAATGTCAGGAACCATGGCATTCGAGATTAGCGCACCGTTTTCGTCGAGCAACGGCATGCTATAGATCGGAATCGCCTGCCCTTCGTCGACAAGCACAGGGACGACCTGGCTAAGATAAGCGTGCGCCGCATCGGTCGCCGCATTGACCTCACCACTAATGAGCGCCGCCCGTATGTTGCCGCTACTGGGATAACCGGGGATGTATTTGTAATTAAGGCCAAGCAGATCCAGGCCCATCGTATTGATGATCATACGGCCATGTTCCGGCGTCATGCCGCCGAAAAGCAGCTCCTTGCCGACGACGTCGCCGGCTGCGCTAACACCACCTGGAACAGCATCGGTGCGCACGTAGACCACCAGACCCGCAATCTGCACGCCGCCGAGCGGCGTAAACTGGCTGTACTTAAACGAAAAACCAGGCAATTGCAGCAATTCTCCAAGCGACGAACGCGGACCGTAGTAAATGGTTGTGCCATCCTCGGGGGCCTTCAGTAACACGTGCAAGTGCGCGTTCAGCGTTGACGCGCCTGGCATGTTATTGACGATGACGGTTGGGTTACCGGCCAGATTTTGCTCGATGTGTTTGGCCAGCAATCGACCGACTGTCGTGCCACCGGCCGAAGCGTCCAGTCCAATCACAACAGTGATGGTCCTGCCGGCAAATGAGTGTTCCTCAGCCTCCCCGGAATCGCTTGTGGGGCTCTGGCCCGAATCGCATGACACGAGAAGAATGGCGGCCAACAGGACCGGCAAAAAAAGTAGATAGCGTCTGATAACGCGCTTCGTCATGAAATATTCTCCAACACTCTATCGACTAAAGACAGGTAGTTTCTGCGATGCCGGGCACCCGGTGCAACTGTCGCACAAAATTCCACAGATTAGTTTATTGCCCGATGTGGCCGTGCCCGTAATGAGACGCATTCTTAAGGCCGATAAAATAGGTAGTTGCGTCACCTCTCCTGACCATGCTAGTTTTATCGATATAATTGCAATCATACTCAATAATGTCGATAAAAATAAGTTAGTTGATTTGCAGAATCGGGTCAAGTGAAACGCGAGA
>PVMS01178225.1_pt1 | contig 10350 bp, 10 predicted proteins | sample 1853461 | NCBI WGS metagenome assembly PVMS01 (sample SAMN08582032, study PRJNA380276) | Marine sediment metagenome, whole genome shotgun sequencing project. | isolation source: ocean sediment barecode stripped | collected 2017
CTCAACGGAGCCGGCTAATCTCCCGCCGGCCTTCACAAAACCGGGTTTCGGGGATAAGGCAAAACCAAAAACATCGAAGCCTGCCAAGAGCAGGTTTTGTGAAGGCCGGCGGGAGATTAGCCGGCTCCGTTGAGCAAGTCGGGAGAGAAGCAGAATTTGTCGTACTCAGCTTGCCAACGGCTGAAGATGTAAGGATGACGGTGGATGGACTATTGGAAGTATGCAGGGAGGGCCAGGTTGTTATCGATATCACCGGGTATTCACTGGCCGACAAGCAGGCCCAGGCTGGGCGCCTTGAGGCAAAGGGAGTGACTCTGCTGGATTGCGAAATGAGCGGGCTGCCGTTCATGGTGGAGAACCGGACAGCGGTCATTTTTAAATCCGGCCCACAAGAAGCAATCGCAAAGGCGGAAGACGTTTTCGATGCCATGGTGAGCAATCATCCGTATCTTGGTGAATTCGGCTCAGCCTCGAAGATGAAACTGCTCCACAACATGATGGTTGCTGCTCATAACCAGGTAGCAGCAGAGGTCATCAACCTGGCGCAAAAATCGGGACTCGACCCGGAGTCCGTCGTTGATTCGCTGGGCTCGGGCCCGGCTGGTTCTCCCATGTTTTCCATCAAGGCGCCACTGATGATTTCACGGGATTTCGAAGCAGGCGCCGGACCGTTTCACAGCATGGCGCGTTATCTGGACCTTGTATCGGAGTTGGCACGTCAAGTCGGAGCCACCACGCCACTGCTCGATCAAACACTGAAATTCTATGAACGCGCCGACCGGGAAGGCCGGGCAGATCAGGATATCGCCGCGGTCATTGAAATGCTGGAAGCCGATGAAAAATGACCACGGAAGAGGTGAAAGCTCATGACTGATCTGCTAGGAGAAGCGCAGGCTCTCAAGCACAAAATGTGGGGCAGGGACTACTACGTCATGAGTCGAACGATCAAAGACCCGAGTGTGATACCCGGAATAATTCCTCGACACCTTCAGTGGCTGGTTGGTCTTGAGAAACGCAACCTGGTATTTGCCTCAGGGCCCCTGTTTGACACATCGGGCAAGCAAACCGGGGGTATGACCGTATTTCGCACAGAAACCCTGCAGGAGACCGAAAAACTTGCAGCAGATGACCCCCTGGTATCGTCCGGGGCCATGGATTTCGAGATTCAGCGTTGGCAGATCAACGAGGGCCGCATCAATGTTTCGGTTGATTTTTCAGACCAGACTTTCACGGTCTCCTGATCACCGGAAATAAAACTTTCAAATATTCAGATTCAGATTAAGAGGTAATTCTAATGACAATAAATCCCAAGCGCGTATGTGTTGATATTGGAGGCACATTTACCGATTGCCTGGTTCTCGACGAGACGAGCGGTCAATTCACCCTGGTCAAGTCGCCCACGACGCCTGGCGATCCTTCAATTGGTTTTATAGACTCTATTGCAAAAGCGGCCGGGCAGTTTGGTGAAACAGTAGAGGAATTTCTTGGCTCGGTCGATGTGCTTATTCACGGCACGACCCTTGCTACCAATGTCCTGTTGACCGGCAGCGGCGCCAAGACCGGCATGCTGACCACCCGGAATTTTCGGGACATCCTGGAAATCCGACGGGCGATCAAGCCGCTTGATATATCCCTGTTTAACCTTTTTATCCCCCCGAATCGCCCCCTGATTCCCCGTTCCCGGCGCCTCGGTGTCAGCGAGCGGACGCTTTGCACGGGTGAGATCCTCGAGCCCCTGGACGAACAGGAAACCGAGGCTGCGGTTGAAAGACTCAAGGCCGAAGGGGTTGAGGCCGTCGCCATTTGTTTCCTACATTCCTACGCCAACCCGGCCAATGAGCAGCGAGCGGCGGAGATCGTAAAAAGAGTCGCGCCTGACATGTATGTGACAACCTCCCATGAAACCATACATGTCTGGAGGGAATTTGAGCGCTTCAATACGACCTCGGTAGGTGCTTATGTCGGCCCGGCGGTGGCTAATTACCTGAGAAGCCTGGAAGAAAAGCTGGGAGATACGGGCTTTAACGGGCAATTGCTGATGATGCTGGCCAATGGACTGGTCCAGACCGTTGATCAGTGTATTGACCGTGCCGTTTACTTTCTCCATTCCGGTCCGGCTGCAGCCCCCCTCAGGCGCCCGGTTCCTGGGTGAGATCGAAGGCAAGGACCAGCTTTTATCTATCGACATGGGTGGCACCAGTTTCGACGTCGGCCTGGTGCGTAACGGTGAGATACCGACCACCAGCGAAAGTTGGGTTGCCGACCAGAGAGTCGCTATCCGGATGGTCGATATTGAAAGTATCGGTACCGGCGGCGGCAGCATCGCGAGTATCGATTCCCTGGGCCTGTTGAAAGTTGTCCCTGAGAGCGCCGGTGCCGAACCGGGTCCGGCCTGTTTTGGCAAGGGTAACGACCCGACGGTAACCGATGCCGATCTGGTGCTGGGTTTGATCCCGGGTGACTACTTCCTCGGTGGCGATTTGAAGCTTGATGTCGAGTGTTCCCGAACCGCTATTGACAAAGTCGCCAAACGCCTTGAAATGGACACGGTTCAGGCCGCGTATTCAATCTTCACGCTCGCCAACGCGTCGATGGCCAATGAGATCATAAAGATGTCAACCCAACGCGGATTTGACATCCGCAAGGCAACCATGATTGTAGGCGGTGGTGGTGGTCCCGTTCATGCCGGCTTTATTGCTGACCGGCTCAATATTCCGTCCATCATTATTCCATCCGTTGCCTCTCTCTATAGCGCATTTGGTATGTATGCAATGGATATTGGTGAAGATTATGCCCGCTCCCACGTCAGGCGCCTGGAATTCACTGATTCAGGTGAACTCAATGCCCTGTACCAGGAAATGGAAGAAGAAGCATTGGCAGCCTTTGAAAAACTCGGAGTCCAGAAAAAAGATATCAAGTTTCAGCGCACCATCGATATGCGCTATATCGGTCAGTTCCATGAGGTCGAAGTGGGTGTTGATGGTGGAGAATTCACCACAAAAAGTTTATCCAATGCGGCGAAGGCCTTCGGTGCCAAACATGAAGAGCTCTTCACCTTTTCGATGCCATGGAAAGGTGTTGAACTGCTGACACTTCGTGTAAAAGCGACGACGCCAAATGCACCCTTTAAGCTACCTGAAATTCCCAGCGGTGGGCCTGATGCATCTGCTGGTAAAAAACGACTTCGCCAATGTTACTTCGAAGACCGCTTTATCGAAGTTCAGGTATATGACGGCAACAGACTTGCTGCCGATAACGAGATTCCGGGACCGGCTATCATTGAGGAAGCAACCACAACCGTGGTTATTCCGGAAAATTATGATTGCCTGGTCAATTCAAACAAGAATTACATTTTAACCCGGAAAGCCGGCGTCTAAGGCCCGACAAGGAGAATAGAGATGAGTGATAAACATATTGATCCGACCACTATCGCCACGGTTTGGCATTCGATGCAAACGGCAACCAAGGAGATGCGCTACATTATTGACAGGACCTGTCAGAACATGCTGATCAGCCAACTTCATGACGTTTCCTGTGGGCTCTGGGGACTTGACGGTTCGACCATTGCCGTACCAGTGGGCCTTCCAGTTCAATTCCTGGGCACCGAATTTCCGGTCAGGGATCTGGTGATCAAGTACCGCGATGACATAAGCCCGGGGGATGTATTCCTGTCAAATGATCCCTATCACGGAGGGCACGCCAACCATTTGCCCGATTGGGCTTTTTTCAGGCCAATCTTCTATAAGGGCGAACTCCTGTTCTTTACCATGGTCCGGGCCCATCAGCAGGATACCGGAGGTTCATTTCCCGGCGGCTATTTCCCCAATGGCTTTGATATTCATGCTGAAGGGCTTTGTATTCCGCCGACCCGCGTCGTTAAGGCAGGTGTTGAGCAGACTGAGATTCTTGAACTGATCTGGAACAATGTGCGTTTTGCTGAGGGCGTGAAGATTGATAATTACGCAATGATCGCTGCGACCAAGGTATGCGAAGAACGTGTCGTTGATCTGCTGGACAATTACGGACGCGACACGGTTCTGGCATGCATCGAGGAAATGTTTGACCGCACTGAAAAGGCTGTCCGCGCTGAGATCGAAAAAATCCCTGATGGGGTTTACACGGCACAGGCGGCTACCGACGATGATGGAACAATCCTGGACGAGCTTGTCTGGATCCGCGTAAAAGTGATCATCGATGGTGACCACATGACCATCGATTTCGAGGATAGCGACAAACAGCGCAAGGGTTTCGTGAACTGCGTATACGCAGCCACCTACGGCTGTGCCAGTGGAGCCGCTATTCTGACCATGGATCCGGCTTTATCCGATTTTCACAACGCCGGCACCATGCGGGCAATTGATATCAAGGCGCCACTGGGGTCGGTCGTAAATTGTGAATACCCGGCGACGGTGGGTGCTTCGCCAGTGAATATGGGCAATCAGATTATGGAGGCCGTGCTAGACGCGTTGTCTCAGGCGCGACCGGAACGTGCCGTGGCCGCCTGGGGCAAACACCGCGGCGATTATACCTTCGGCGTCGATCTGCGGACCAATGAGCGCTATGTGCGGACATCCTTCGACTACGATGGTAGTGCTGGTGCGGTATGGGGTTTCGATGGATACCAGGGCGTGACTTCTTTGACCGCCATGGGTGCAATCAACCGCGGTGATGTAGAGGAAATGGAAGCACGCTTACCGTGGCGGATTCTCAAGTACGAAATGGTTGCCGATTTTACCGGCGAAGGCCGCTGGCGCGGTGGGCCCGGTATTCATTGGGAAGCCATCAACGAAGGTAGTGACGGCCAGATGGCGACCGGCAGTTCAGACGGTGATGTCGTTCAGGGATTCGGCGCACAGGGCGGCAATCCTTCACCGGTTTGCCGGACCTACATTGATCGCGGTGATGAACGGATCAGAGTGAAACCGCACCGGATGGTGGAAATCAAGAATAACGACATCATCATTAAGCAATCCAGTGGCGGTGGCGGTGTCGGTGACCCGGCTGAACGGGACCCTGAAATGGTGCTGGAAGACGTGATCAACGAATTGGTCAGTGTCGAGGCGGCCCGTGAAATATACAAAGTGGCAATAGATGTAGAATCGCGCACGATCAACGAAGACGAGACCCGTAGTTTGCGGGGTGGATAATGTCCGATCACAAGTTTGACCAACGAGAAGGTGCACAGTGACAGCCCGGTTGACGAGTGCTGAGCAACAGGCGATTTTTGATCGCATGTTGCTGATCCGGCGGTTTGAAGAGATGCTGATTGATCTCGCCGTGGAGCACAGTTTTGGTCACTATCACCTTTACATAGGTGAAGAAGCCACCGGTGCGACGGTTGTTGAATCGCTTCGGGAAACGGACCTGCTGCTGACGACCTGGCGCAATCATGGGCATTTACTTTCACGCGGTGCCGACCCGGGTCGGATGGTCGCTGAAATTCTTGGCCGCATTGATGGCTACAACAAGGGCCGGGGCGGAACCCTGCACCTGACGGTTCGGGAAATCGGTTTTCTATCGACGTCCGGCCTGGTCGGAGGCGCGGTTGGTCTGGCCTCAGGCGTCGGCTACGCGCTGAAACAGGCAGGCGAAGGTAATATCTGTGTGGTATTTTTCGGTGATGGCGCTCTGGAAGAAGGCGTGGTCTTCGAAGCCATGAACCTGGCGTCACTTTGGTCATTGCCGGTTTTATTCCTCTGCGAAAACAATAATTCAGGTGCGATCAGTGCCCGCGAAGGTGGCTTTCCATCTTCGGAAATTGCCGCCAGCCGCATCAGCGATATTCCGGAATCGCTTAATATCAGAACCATCACGGTAGACGGCGCCGATGTAGCGGCAGTTCATGCGGCGGTTGCAGGCACTGTCGGAGATATCAGAAAGGGATGTGGCCCGGTATTTATCGAAGCCTGCACTGAACGCTGGCCGGGTTCCTGTCCTTTGTGGCCTGTGCAGGCAACAGGTGTCACTCAAATTGCAGCGGCCTGGGATGAATCCCTGCTGATCGGTGAGCACGCAGCCTGGGTTCGCGACTTCGATCCGCTTATCCGCTTTGCCCGGGAAGGGCTGGACGCTGGCTGGCTGGATAAAAAGGACGTGCCGGAGCGCGATGCCCGAATTTGTTCGCGGATAGCCAGGGCCCGCGCTTTTGCTGAAGCCAGCGCATATCCCGATGCTTTATCCGCCCTTGACGGCGCTTTCGCGGTGCGGAAATAGACATGGCAATCATCTCTTATGCGCAAGCACTGGTTGACGGTATGCTCGAATGCATGGTGGCGGACGCCACGGTCAGCCTGGTCGGCACCAACGTGTTGGGACTCGGACCTCAACGCCCCCTGATTGAAAAAGTACGGTATGAATCCCCGGATCGGGTTTCCGATCCGCCTTGCTCAGACGCCGGCCTGGCCTCACTTGGTATCGGCGCTGCGATGGCGGGTGCCCGCCCGATTATCGATATGGGCGTCGGCAGTTTTTCGCTTTTGGCGTGGTGCCAAATTCTCGCAGAGGCGGGCGTCGCACATCATATGTCCGGTGGACAGCTTAGCGTGCCGATGGTTTTCACCATGTTGCACGGCTTGCGTGGCGGTGGCGGCGGCCAGCATTCGCACAGCCCTCAGGCGATGCTGTGGAATAACCCCGGCATAGAGATCGTCGTACCGTCGACCCCCAAAGATGTCAAAGGTCTTTTCAGGACGGCTGTGGCCAGTAACAACCCGACGGCATTTATCAGTCATTCCAGGTTGCTTGGGATTGAGGGCGAGGTGCCGGAAGAGGACTATTTCATTGAACTGGGTATCGGCGATGTCAAACGTGCAGGAAAAGATGTTTCACTGATTACCAGTTCCTGGTCAGTTCATACCGCACTCGAAGCTGCGGATATTTTATCCGGCGATGGCATCGATGCCGAAATAATCGATCTGCGCACCCTGTCACCACTTGATAACAAAATCATTCTCGATTCTGTTCGCAAAACGGGCCGGGCTGTCGTCATCGACGAAACCAATGAAAATTGTGGAGTGGCGGCAGAAATCACTGCGATCATCAGCGAAAATGTTTTTGCTACCCTCAAGTGCCCCGTCAAGCGTCTTTCCCGTCCGAACGTACCTGTGCCGGCAAGCCCGCTGCTGGAAAAATGCCTGGTAACGACGGCTGAAAAAATTGTAAATGCAGTGCGGGAACAAATCAGGAGTTAAGCGCATGCATGCTGATCACAGTCTTGTTCAAACCGTCGCTCACGTGCTGGTGGCGACCAGCTTTATCGTCATTGGAATCATTAACTTTTTCCGCCGTGCAGATGTGCATGAAGAGATGCGTGGTTTTGGTGTGCCGTGGCCGGAGATCGCGCTGTCCATCGGCTTGATGTCACAGTGGCTCGGCGGCTTGATGATCCTGTTCGATTATTACGCAGGCGTTGGCGCATTGATACTCATTGGTTTTATCGTCATCGCGAGTTGCATATTTCTGCGCTGGTGGAAAATCAAAGACAATCCGTTTCGCCGCATTCACCTGGTGATTGGAATTTTTACAAATTTTTCGCTGATCGCTGTTTTATTACTCATTTTCGAATTAAATGGCTTGACCAGGTAGCCGTTAATCGTGGTAAATACTGTGCTACACGGCGGATTGATCAATAACAGGATGCCCATCTGACATGATTGAAAACAGCCAGGAAAATCAGAACCTGATTTCGGCCAATCGAATTCTCGCACGTGAAAATGTCGTCGATGCCTTCGGCCACGTCAGCATTAGAAATTCAGAAAATTCCGAGCGATACATAATGTCCCGCTCGCGCAGTCCTGAACTGGTGGAGTTCTCCGACCTGCTGGAATTCAGCCTGGAAGGAGTAGCTCTGGACGCGAAGGGGCAGGCCATGTACGGGGAAAGAATGATCCACGGTGCAATCTACGAAGCCCGGCCCGAGGTCAATGCAGTGGTTCACAACCACTCCCTTGCCGTTCTGCCTTTTTGCCTGACCAAAACCGCCCTGAAACCGGCAATTCATGTTGCTGCGGTCATTGGCCAGGAAATTCCGATATGGGATATCCGGGATCATTTTGGTGACACCGACATGTTGGTCAGAACCATGGAGCAGGGACGGAAAATGACTGCAGCGATGGGTTCAAATAACTGCCTGTTAATGCGTGGCCACGGGGCGGTGGTTGCCGGTCGGAATGTAAAGGAGGCAGTGATGACCGCTGTCTATCTCCAGGTCAACGCTACTGTGCAGACCGAGGCGATGAAAATGGGTGATCCGGTCTACCTTTCTGCCGGAGAAATCGAGTTGCTGACTGAAGTGCAGTTCTCTGACCTGGCGATGGATCGCGCCTGGGAATATTTTTGTGTGCGTGCTGGCGTGGAGTCAATGTAACCATGCCAGAAAGCATCAGTGTGAATGAAAATCAGGCTGTCGAACCCGGTCCGGTCAAAGAGTATCTCGATCTTTACCGTTCGATGGTAACCATCAGGGAATTTGAAGAGACCGTCCGCAAGCTGCATCTCTCCGGTAAGGCGCCCGGGCTGATACACCTTTATTCAGGCCAGGAAGCGGTTGCGACCGCGGTTTGTGCCCTACTGGACAATGAGGACTATATCGCGAGCCATCATCGCGGTCATGGGCACTGTATTGCGAAAGGCAGTGAGCTCCACTTGTTACTTGCCGAGATTACCGGTCGTCGGGATGGCTATGGCATCGGTCGTTGCGGCTCAATGCACATTCTCGATCCAAAGGTAAACAATCTCGGCACCAATGGTATTGTCGGGGGTAGCGTGCCACTTGCCACGGGTGCAGCACTATCTTTAAAGCTACAAGGATCAGATCGCGTGTCGGTTTGTTTTTTCGGAGATGGCGTACTCAATCAGGGCGTTCTTTTTGAGTCCATGAATATGGCAGCCATTTGGTCGCTGCCGGTTATTTATGTTTGCGAAGACAATCGATACGGAGAATTTACCGAAAGTTCTACCGTGACAGCAGGTGAGAAATATACCGACCGTGCCGCTGCATTCGGCATTCCGACCGAGGAAGTGGATGGGATGGACGTCCTGGCGGTGAGGGCCGCGGTTCAAAAAGCCGTCAGCCGGGCAAGGGCCGGTCAAGGACCGGGCTTCCTGGTATGTGAGACATACAGGTTTACCGGGCATCACATCAGTGACAAGCAGGATTATAAAAAAGATGAAGAACGGAAACTGTGGGAAAAAAGAGATCCCATACCAAATTTTGCCGCGTGGTTGATAGAGCAGCAACATGCAGATCAGGGAATGCTTGAAGAAATAGACGGGGAAGTCGTCAATCTCGTCAAATCTGCGGCAGAAACTGCGGCAGAAATGGCGGCAGTAACTGCTCAGGATTTGATGGAGCATGTGTATGCCGTCTAGTCGGAAAATAACTTTAAAAGCGGCGATACTTGAGGCGCTGTTTGAAGAAATGCGCCTGGACTCCAGCGTATTTTACATCGGTGAAGATGTGGGGGAAGCAGGCGGTGTTTTTAAGCAGACAGAAGGATTATTCGAGGAATTCGGATCAACGAGAGTCATCGATACGCCCATTTCTGAACCTGCGATTATGGGGATGGCGATAGGCGCGGCGATGAGCGGTTCAAGGCCGGTGACCGAAATCATGTTCGGTGATTTTATTACGCTCGCGATGGACTCGCTCGTAAACCAGGCAGCGAAGGTAAGCTATATGTCAGCCGGTGGTTTTTCAGTTCCACTGGTATTAAGAACTGCTGTGGGTATCGGAGGTTCGCTGGGCCCTCAACACTCGCAAAGCCTGCATGCGTGGGTAGCGCATATTCCTGGCCTCAAGGTGGTTTCACCATCTACACCAGCTGACGCTAAAGGGCTGCTGAAGTCTTCAATTAGGGACAATAATCCTGTTGTTTTCATCGAGGACAGGATGACCTACAACCAGAAAGGTGAAGTTCCCGATGGCGAATTCACCGTGCCCCTGGGTGTTGCCGATGTGAAGCGGGAAGGACAGGACGTGACGATCATAGCGATATCGCGCATGGTGAGTGTTGCGATGGTAGCTGCTGACAAGTTGGCAGAGATGGGAATTAGTGCCGAGATCGTGGACCCCAGGACAATTGCACCTCTGGATACCCGTACATTGGTGGAGTCGGTCAAAAAAACATCACGGGCTTTAGTGGTGGATGGAGGGCATAAGCTGTATGGCATCACTGGTGAGATTGCCGCGACCATCAATGAGCAGGCATTCGACTATCTGGATGCCCCGGTCATGCGTCTTGCCGCTCCCCAAACACCGATACCAGCAAATAAAACGCTTGAATCGCTCATGTTGCCTACTGCTGAAAAAATAGTTGAAAAAGTTAAACAGATGTTTCGCGTTAGTCTGAA
>PVMS01056422.1_pt1 | contig 10349 bp, 6 predicted proteins | sample 1853461 | NCBI WGS metagenome assembly PVMS01 (sample SAMN08582032, study PRJNA380276) | Marine sediment metagenome, whole genome shotgun sequencing project. | isolation source: ocean sediment barecode stripped | collected 2017
AAGCTTTGACCATATCATAAGTAATCCATGTTCCATCCTGCCCCCTCCGATCATTCTGAGCGCATCGTGTAATAACATCGTGAAATGAAGTATCGAACCTGACCTCAAAGATATTTGATTTTATAATTTTCTTTAATTTGCCTGAAACATATAAATCATCCAGGAATAAAACCAATCTAGGGTCCGGAGAGAACCACATTATTGGATCACCTTCTGAGTACCATGGGAAAATGCCCTTTTTGTAAGCTAAAAGCAATCTGTCTACACTAAGATCGCCACCAACTGCAAGCAGACCGTTAGGCTCCGCACACATCGGATGCGGAAATACTAAAGTATCATCTAGTAAATGGACTGTCATTTGCCTGGGAATTTCTTGTTATATATATCATAAAAATACTTGATTTACATATCTGTATGCCCCAATGATTTCTCTGGAGCAATCTAAAGAGAGAAGGAGCGGCCCCAGAATACCTCCACAACCGCCAAAAGAGGAACAGCTCGTAGCAGAAATCAGGGACCTTCTAAGACAGAAGTAATAACAGGATTAATAGAATGTATATTTAATCCCCAGAGGGCTCCTCAGAAGATTCGGACTCAGCCTCTTCTTTTTTCTTGCCGGAGTCAAGAGGTTTAACTAGAGTTACGGGGATATTTAAAGTCTGTTTAATAATTCCTAATAATCCGGCTCCTATTGTATGAGGAGACAGTTCTTCTATTTTAGGGTCTGAGATATCTCCTGTTACCATAATAGGTATAGAAACGAAATCTTTACCTAAAACAGTTTTAAGCAATGGTATCTTTTCTATCACGGAATCCACCGCCATGACTGGAATTACTAAGATCTTAAGGTCGAGTTTTTGATTTACCAAGTCTATAGATCCTTCACATACAATTTTAAGTGAAGGGCCATCCATAGCGGCTTCCTTAATGATTAATTGGCCGTCATTTATCTCCGCGGTCGCAGTTATAAAGTTATAGGGAAAACCCTCATCTTCATAATCAATGCTGTTTCCTCTAAAAATCTCACCAAAATTAAGCGCCGAGAAAAATCTTGCCAGTCCTCCATATTTGGTAACCCTTCCTTTAGTTGATGTTAGCTTCAACTCTCCCTCAAGAGAATTCATAACATTCACAATGTCCCCATCAGAACTTACACTACCATCAAAGTTAAATTCTCCAGTGATAATACCGGCTTTATCGAATAAGCATTTAATTGCGTTAGCTAAATCCTCTTCTTCTGTGAAAGGTTTAAACTCTAGCTTTAGCAATGAGGAAGAGAGCTCAATTAGACCAGGAGTTGAAATACCGCATAGACTCGCCTCGTTAACATCTATATCGACTACCCCTTCTAGTATTGAAACTTTGGCATTTAAGGTATCCCAGTCAAAACCCTTAAAGCTAAAATTATCCGATTTCACATTAATCTTTCCGCTAAACGTACTTCCATCATTTTTTTGTTGACTATCCTTGCTCAGATCTGTCACTTCAATAGTTTCTAGATTCTCATTTTCATCAACATCTACCCATTCAAAGGATTCAGCACTAATATTCATAATCAATTCCATTTCTTTACTTGTACCAGAGATATTGGAATCTCTTTGAGCATCAGGAGCCTTGGATGATGCATCGACCTTTTTTTCTACTATCAGGTTGGAATCGGTGATTGAAATTGGGCTATTAAAATTTATCTGCTCAGGGACACTAAAGTAATCTGAAAAAAGTTTTGCCGCGTCAGGAAGCATATCACCATAAAAATCCATACGAAATCTCAAACTATCTTTAAAATAATCATTTAATACCACCCCGACACTCATTACACTCTCCTTGATTTCAACACTTGCATCAGACAATGTCATATCTTGAGAGGAGGATTTAATTTCTGCCTTTGAAATGATCATCTCACTTCCAAACCCGTCTAAATTCAAATTGATGCTATTAATATTGCCAAGGGCACTTATTTCCCACTCGCGGGACTGAGATACCGGACCCGTAAAATCAATTGTAGAGAAAAAGGCTGACCCCGACATAGATTCAATATGTCTTAAATGCGGTCTTATAATTTCAAACGAGGAAAGCAAAGGAAATATTATGTTTAAGTCAACCTCTGTATCTTTTAAGCTAAGATTTAGGAATTTGTCCTCTTTCCAATGGTATGATCCCGTAGTGTGAGGGGAAGAAAATTTGCCGATATCAATATCCAGTCCCTCAAATTCTATCGATTTATCCGAGAAATCAAACTTGTTGCCTTGAATATGCACGGGTTCAGGCGCCCTTTTGTAATCACCTGTTATATTTAACTCCGAAACATAGACACTAGTTTGAGGCGACTTTTTATTGTCTCCGATTTTCAACTGACCAGTTGCTTTGCCCTTTAAATTGCTAATAAGTTGAAGCTCATATAAAAAACCCTCATCATCGACAAACTTTTTCAATATTGAAGGAATCTCGGCAGCATCTGAATCAACTGTAATGTCTAAATACAAAGGACCTATTGGACCCTCTATACCAATCACAAAGGTACCGTCATAACCTAGAGAGTTGCCTGATTTTGCTTTGAGATTTGTTCCCTCAAGTTTGCCGTCAGCTATGACCGCATCCCCGGATACATCTACTAAATCAAAATCACCTATAGGAACAAATACCTTTCCGTCAGTCATACTTCCTTTAATTTCAAAGTTCCCTCTTTTCCATAGATCTTTAAAATTTTCTCCGCTAGCTTCAAGGCTGATCTCAGTAATAGTCCCGCCCCTTACTATATTAAAAATAAGATCGACAATACGATCTTCTCCGGCTACAAAGAGAACCGCATCACGGGATGACTCGACATTTATATCGTTCCCTTTGAGATTTAAATTAATCTTATTAAGATTTCTATCAATTCTATGCTCACCGCTTGCCTTTATATCCGGATACATAAACTCAGCATTATTTAAAGTGAGGACTGTCTTATTTTCATCTAGATATATATCTGCATCTATTTCCTTTGCGCTAATCTCAAACTCTTCATCTCCCTTACTTAGAGTTATCTTTGAATTAGCGATAACAAGATCACCCTGAAGAACTTTTAATTCCTTTGATTTATAACTTAAATCCATGTCTATCTTGGATTCTGAGATTAAATCATTATTTGGGAAAAGATATTCCAGAAGCATATGAGGTTTAAACCCATTGAGGTTAATGTTGCCTTTTGTATCAAAAGATTTTGTATTAATCCACCCCTTAAATAATATTCTTTCGCTAATATTGGAATCGCTGTTAATTCTGTAGCTCAGTACGTTGCCAGGGAAAGATATAACCGCATTTATATTATTAAAGTTAAGTAGGTTTTCTCCAGACCTAGTTAACTTTACTTTGCCGTATTCAATTCGTGCATCAAGACCTTTTTCATGAGAGTTTAGATGCTTTAGAATATTTATGAACTGTTCTTTATGTTCATCAAAAGAAAAGGCCCCTTTATCTTCTTCTTTAGGCTCAAAAATCTTGTCAGGCAAATTAATTGTAATATCAGGTCTATATAATATTAATGTAGATAATTCAAAATTACCTAATAGAAGTGGAAGTATTTTTGGATAAATAACTAGAGTATCAAAACTTCCGTTAAGCTTGTCGGGTATGGAGATCTCACCATTCTTAACAACAAAATGCGGCCAGTGAAAAAGGTAAAGATTCATACTCTCATATTTAACTTCACCTCCCACCTTCTTTGAGATAATAGCGTGAATCTTCTCTTTCATCGAATCTTTCTGTATTAATTTAGAAGCGACAAAAAAGGCGCCAGCTATGAGAATTACAATAATCCCCAGAGATACCGATAACCAGATTGAGAACTTTTTAATTTTGCTCACAAGTTATACCTAACAGCTAATTAGTTAAATATCCGCCCGTCCTCAGTCTTATAGAAATATATCATTATGAATTGCAGAATAAGGGTAACTCACAAGAAGATGTTCCACAATCAATTTTTATGTATTTGCAACAATATTAAAGCAAAACCTGAGGATTTACCTTTATTGTTGTGAATATATGTAGAGGGAAATTTCTTGACAGATATATGTACTTAATCGATGTTATTTTGGCTAACTTTTCCTTTAACAAAAAATAAAGCTAACAAAGCCCCTACAGCAACAAACAAAGCTGCAAACGCCAGTCCGGCATTAATTCCAGTTATATAAGCATGGTGTATATGTGTGAAAACCTCTACAAATTTTTCCTGTCCTAAACTATCAGACAGCACCTGTTTACTTCCGCTCCCCAATATAAAATTAATTATTTCCGATCGTTCTGTTTGAGACACGATTATACCTGCGCCGCTTAGCCTACTTAACAGATCGTTATTGGCAAAATCGGTAAAAATTGTAGTTACTACAGCCAGCCCCAAAGCTCCACCAACTAATTGAAACATATAAACTATCCCGCCCGCGAGACTCGCCCTAGACTCTTTTACCGCTCCAACTGCGGCAGTAGTAATAGAAGGCACGGAGAAACCAAGCCCTATTCCAACAATTACCAAACCAGGCAATAAACCATAATAGTTAGAGCCAAAACCGAATTTAATAATGGCTACGGTGCCAATACATGTTAAGACCATTCCTATAAAGATAGATATTTTTGCACCTATCCTATTAAAAATCTTACCGGATATAGGTGCTACTAATGCGAAACTAAGGAGCATAGGAACAAGTGCGGCACCAGCACCTAATGGTGAGTAATCTAGAAATTTCTCCACATACTGAGGTAAATATAAAAGCAAAGCGAAAAAAGCGGGTATAACGGTAAACATTGTTGTTGCCGAAATCATAAACGGCACGTTTGACATAACATCGCTAGGTATCAAGGCTTCCTTAGTCCGCCGCTCAATCGATATAAAAAGGGCCATGGCAACTAAGAACATAACAAGGAGTAAAATAGTCTTATAAGATAACAAGCCCCAATTAGGAAACATATTCAAAGCATAAAGTAGGGATACTAATGAAAATGAAATTGTAAATATCCCAAGATAATCGACTTTCTTTTCCCCGGGCTCCACATCCTGTTTCTCAACTTCTAAATATGTAATAATTCCAGCAATAATACATAGAGGCACATTAACGAATAGTACCCACCGCCAGGACGCAAGTTCAGTCAAAAATCCACCGATTAGTGGCCCTGCGGCATTTCCCACCCCTGCAGCGCCGAGAATTAAGCCCACAGCAAATCCCTTTTGTTCTTCGGACACGGAGGAGTAAATAATTCCTATTATCGAAGGCCACAACATTGCAGCCCCACTCCCTGAACCACTCTTGCCACTATTAGCAGACTTGCGCTATTTGACAAAGAACCCAAAAGGGACGCCAATGCGAATATTAATAATCCTATAAAGAATATTTTTCTACGTCCGAAGGTGTCAGCTAACCTACCGCATGTAACCATCAAAACCCCAAATGATAAGGCATAACCGTTTATCACCCACTCTATTGTTCCAACCGTAGTCTTAAAGCTCTTTTCTACAGCAGGCAGAGCAACATTAATAGCCGCAATATCGACTGTGATTACACTAACTCCTATTCCCATGGCTATAAAAGTAAGTATCTGTTTACGTGTCACTGAATCTTTTCCTCGATTTCTGCCATCTAAATTTATTGAGGTTAATCTGAGATATTTCTTGACTTTACCAAGTCAATCATATATCTATGGTTAATCAAAACTAACACATATGGGGGAAATTAGTATGAAAATTTTGAGCTTATTTCTAGTTGTAGTTTTTTCTTTCCTTACTATAGCGGCATCAGCCAAAATCGTGGGAAAAGATGTAGAATACAAATCCGACGGTACAACTCTGAAAGGATATTTAGCCTATGATGACAGCGTAAAAGGCAAACGCCCCGGTGTTTTAGTAGTTCACGAGTGGTGGGGTCACAACGATTATGCAAGAGCTAGAGCAAATAAACTTGCTGAGCTGGGTTATACCGCATTAGCAGTTGATATGTACGGAGATGCTCAGAATGCGGATCATCCTGAGAAAGCAGGAGAGTTAGCAGGAGCTGTTCTGGGCAATCTGGACGTTGCCGAGAAGAGATTTCAGGCAGGTATAGATTTATTAAAAGAACAACCAACAGTGAATCCCGAATATATAGCCGCTATCGGGTATTGTTTCGGAGGAGGGGTCGTGTTAAATATGGCTCTTCGCGGTGTTGACCTAGACGGGGTAGCAAGCTTTCATGGGCTTCTTCCACAACAAGCCCCTGAAAATGCAAAACCAACAGCAGACATAATTATTTTCCACGGCGGTGACGATCCCTTTGTACCAAAAGAACAGTTTGACGTTTTTAAAAAGATCATGCAAGACACCGGTGCAAATTATGAACTCATCGTATATCCTGGGGTTAAACACAGTTTCACAAACCCGGATGCCGACAAATATGGTAAGAAATTTGATCTTCCACTTGTATACGACGCAGATGCTGACAAGAAATCCTGGGAGCAAACGCAGGCATTTTTAAACAGAATCTTCCAACCAGAAAATAATTAAGAGCTTAACTTTAATATAGCGGGGCTGAGCAAAGGCTTTCCCCGCTATACCCTTCTATCGGCAATTCCTTATTAAAACCTAAATATCAACTCCTAATTGTACTCCTAATACCAGCGCATTGGGAATATCGGAGCTTCCGCCCGGATGAACAATCCACTGGGCATCAGGCTGAATTTGAAGCCATGGAGTAGCTTGAATGATGTAAGTCAGCTCCAGCATTAACTCGTAATCCTTATTCTCCAAATCATCGCTAAGACTGCCGTACGCAAAGCCAAACGCCGTCATGTCATCGTTCCTATTAGGGAATAGCCCTCTGTATACGAATCCGCCGGATATAAAAAATGGAAAGGTGTTAATACTCTCATCCGGTGATATTGTAAGCGAAGCCCACGGAGTAAGACCTTGGTTGTCATAACTTGTCTCACGATAAACCATTTGCTCCACAATCCAATATAAACTGTAGTTCCCTTTCTGCTCCTCGGATTCTTTAGATAACTCATCGAATTTTCCGGTATCGTAAAAAGCGCCGAATTTATAACTCCCCGGCAGTGACTTTGAAGAAAAATCCAGATTAGGTATATAACCCAGTTCCGCAATCAGAATTACCCCTTTGCTAAAAGAAAAGTCAACTCCATTGGCGCGATCTCTTCCAATTCGGGGATTTGAGTTATAGACCCCTGCCAGTATCTGAAAACTTTTAGCGGGCCTTATTCTTATACGTGCTGCCCAGCTCGCTAGCGGGTTGCTAAAAAATGCTTCGTCGTTAAGCGAAAGACTTATCGGGTTGTAGTCTATGGCTAAGCTTACATAGTTGTAGAAGATCTCAGACGTGCTGAACTCATCACCAATACCCATTCTTCCTACTGCTACTCTCAAAACATTCTCCACAAGCTCAGATTCAAAAATGAGCTGGTAAAGCCTTACGGTCCTGCCGCTGAATATATTTGATACTGCAAAGAAATTCCCTATATCTTCTTCACTCAAGCTCCTGCCAGATGCCCAAGATCCTGAAACTATGAATTTGCTTCTTTTAATACTAAGAAGCTTCTCTAAATCTAATATCAGGTATGCGTTTAAGAGACCTGCGTATTGAACGCCTTTCTTCTCACCGCCTACAGGATTTCCAAGTACCGAAGTGTAGTATCTGGCAATAGGGGTTATACCCATATCATTTAATCTCGCCCTGAGACCTCCCCAGTCACCAGTCATATAGTTTCTTGAGTCGTAAACTTCATAGGAGCGTAAATCTCTATTATAAGAGAAAGAAACTTCCGCATCCTGGGCAGCGGAATTTAAAATAAGCACGAACATTATAAGGAATAATGTTAGAAGGACTTTAGATGAATGTAGGGTCATTGAGAATGTTGTCCAAGAAATTTATTGAAGTTGAGATCAGAAGTTTACTAGTTACATGAGTAAGCTGCAAATTCTATATTAGATATTTCTGACTTTGATATAATGGGCTTTGTTTTGGAAAAGACCCCACCAGGATTCGCGAAGATCATAACCTACACTGTCCCAGAACTCGCAATTAGCACCCAGATCGGATTTAGCACTAATGGCGCTAAGAGGGGTAACAAATATTAAATTAAGAGCATCAGGCTCAAATTGAGGCCAATTATTTTCTGATTCGGGTTTAATTCTTTTGCAAAACTTGTCCAGTAGCCGACCATTAGATTTGAAAGTTCATTTTCATCAGGGGTGAATATATATCCCCTATCGGAAGCAGAATGAAACACATAAGGTAATTCCTCTCCATGACATACATCGTCCGCGCACGCAAGTGTATTAGGCCAGATATTAAAGGACGACACATGGTCAAATTGATAAGACCACGCATTTGGTGAAGAATCAGACGCTACTAAAAGGTTAGGACATGTGAAGAGATAGTCAGTAATTACTTTTGAAGCAATAAAAGTATTATCACCTTCAGCCGGCGGATAATTCTCATATATCTTTTTGGTAAGTTTTCGGTCACGAAACAAGAAGTCAATCATAAGACGATAATCAAGGCTCGAAAGGCGTTCTCGTTTCAAAGCCGCTTTTCCCATCTCAACGAATAACAAGCCTTCATTCTTATTAGTACCTATAATAAGTGGTTTCGTTAACTTGCCACTAGATATTGCCTCAATGGGCTGTTCAGCTATAACTACACCGTCTACAACAGGAGCCCAAGCTAGAAGGTCTTTGATTCCGTGAAAAACTGCGGGCCATATAATATTTCTTTGCTGTTGTGCATCCAATACAACCTCGGGCAGTTTATTTCTCATACAGGAAACGTCATCAATTGAGCAGCCAAGGTTATGAGCAAATCTCTTTGCAATTGAACGCGAGTCTTTAAAAGTTTTATAGGGTAAGCCTAAAGGATTACTTTCCATTATTGCAGCGCGGAATAAGTCTTTTGACTGAGGGGAAGATACTAAATGTATACCGACACTCATTGCCCCCGCGCTCTCACCGTATATAGCAACTTTATCCGGATCACCGCCAAATGAGCTAATATTTTCCTGTACCCATTTAAGTGCGAGGATTTGATCTAATATGCCGAAATTACCGTTAATCTCCTCACCGGTACTTTTATCTTTTATTCCGTCTAAAAACCCAAGCGCTCCCAACCTGTAGTTCATACTAACTACTACTACATCCCCGTAGGCTGCGGTGTATGCACCGTTATACATAGGATCGCCGTTATAACCAAATACGAATGCACCACCGTAAATAAAAACCATAACCTCTCGAGGTTTATCCGACTTGGCCTCAGGACTCCATACGTTTATGCTCAAACAATCCTCGCTTTGAGGATAATTCTGGTTGGCCGCTTGAGGGCACGCAGGACCGAAAGCCGTTCCGTTGAATACCCCTTCCCAATTTTTATGTGGAATAGGTGCCCGCCACCTGTTTTCTCCCGCTGTGGTTTCAGCATAGGGAATGCCTAGATAAGCATTAGCGCTCTTCCCATTAGTAGTCTTTGCACTTACCCCACAAAGTTCTCCTTGGGTTATCTCGATAGTCTCGGTCGTACAAGCTGGCTTAGCCTTTTGAACTACATTGATACTTTCTGATTGAACATCAGGTTTCGGGGGCCTCGAACATGCAAAGTTAATAGTGAATAGACCAATAACTAACAAGTAGGCAATATTTATAACAATCCATTTAATATTATCTTTGGCCATTTAATTACAATTACACTGAGTGTGAAACTCTACCTATGCTCAGGGTTCTCGTAGTCAAAGCGGCACCCTGCGTCCCACTCCGAGCGCTGATTACCATGAGCCGGAATTCCGCCTGCGTCCTTAAGAATCCTAGCTACATGCATAAGGTTCCAGGTCATAAATGTAGCGTTTCTATTCGTGAAATCATTCTCTGGACCGCCTGAGCCAGGATCGAGATAAGAAGGCCCAGGGCCCGCTTCTCCTAACCACGCCGCATCGGCCTGGGGAGGAATGACATATTCCAAGTGTTGCAGGGAATAGAGAATATTCATAGAGCAGTGCTTTGCGCCATCTTCGTTTCCGGTTATCAGACAACCACCTACACGTCCGTAATAAGCATACTGACCATGCTCATTAAGAAGGTGTGAGTTTGCATATAGACGCTCAATCACCTGTGTGCAAACCGAGGTTTTTTCTCCAAGCCATATAGACGAGCCTAGAATTAAAATATTAGCTGCTTCGACTTTCTTATAAATTTAGGGCCAGTGGTCTTTCTCCCAACCATGCTCCGTCATATCAGGATAAACACCGGTTGCGATGTTATAGTCAACTGGGCGAAGAAGATCAACAGAGACCCCATTTTTCTCCAAAATAGTCTTGGATATGGTTATAAGCCCTTCGGTGTGAGA
>PVMS01138357.1_pt1 | contig 10347 bp, 9 predicted proteins | sample 1853461 | NCBI WGS metagenome assembly PVMS01 (sample SAMN08582032, study PRJNA380276) | Marine sediment metagenome, whole genome shotgun sequencing project. | isolation source: ocean sediment barecode stripped | collected 2017
CCGGCATCAGCGAAGACATGATCAGGATTTCGGCCGGCATTGAAGATATCGGGGACATCAAGAAGGATTTTAGCCGTGGTCTCGAGGCGGCGAAACGCGTGGCGGGCCCTCAATCCTCGAATCTCGCCAATGTCGGTGATTCGCGCACCCTGGTACTACACCCTGGCAGCACAACGCATTCGCGCCTGACACCGGAGGAAATGGTCGCCGCCGGCATCAGCGAAGACATGATCAGGATTTCGGCCGGCATTGAAGATATCGGGGACATCAAGAAGGATTTTAGCCGTGGTCTCGAGGCGGCGAAACGCGTGGCGGGCCCTCAATAGTGGAATTGACGGTCAGAGGTACTGAAACCTACGCTTCTACCGGAGGCAAGCCATTCGATCCCGGTTTACCGACCATTTTGTTTATCCACGGTAGTGGTCTCGACCATCGCAGCTGGGCCCTGCAAACCCGCTGGTTTGCCTACAACGGTTATGCGGTGCTCGCGCCCGATTTCCCCGGACACAGTTTATCCGCAGGTGAAGCGCTTACAAGTATCGAGGATATGGGGCTCTGGTTAGCCGATTGTCTTGCTGCCGCTGGCGTCGAAAAAGCCCATGTAGTCGGGCATTCGCAGGGCTTCCTGTGCGCGCTTGAGCTCGCTCGACAGGTACCCGAATGCGTCAAATCATTGACCGGTATCGGCACCGCTGCCGCTATTCCGGTCAATCCCGCACTGATTGAAGCTTCGTTACAGTCTGCCGGAAAGGCGGCTGAAATGTTGCTGCAATGGGGTTTTGGCCAGCGCTCACAACTAGGAATCAGTGCAGTACCGGGAATGCAGCCAATTGCGATTGGACGCCAAATTATGGCAGACAATCCTCTGGCCGCTGACCTCCAGGCCTGCGCCGATTATGTTAACGGCGCACAAGTCGCCACTTCACTCGATGTACCGGCGCAATTAATCCTCGCAGACCAGGATCGCCTGACCCCACTAAAAGCTGGTAAGGCACTGGCAGAGAATCTCAGGGCAAGCTACGTGGTGATCCAGGGCTATGGTCATATGCTGCCTATTGAAGCACCAAAGCGCTGTTTATCGATACTGCGTGATCTAATCGGATCTATGGAATCCAGCGAATAAAAAATCTATGCAAATCAATAAAGTAGCGGTTATCGGCGCGGGTACCATGGGAGCCGGTATTGCGGGTCAGGTAGCCAATGCGGGTCTCGAAGTCTGGTTACTGGACCTGCCTGGCGAAGACAGCCCCAATGCACTCGCCGAACGAGGTCTCGAGCGCCTGCGCAACGCCGCTGCGCCGGGATTAATGAGTCGCGACGCCGAATCTCGTATTCACCTCGGTAATACGCGCGATGATTTCGACCGGCTCGCCGACTGCGACTGGATTGCAGAAGCCGTTGTCGAACGCCTCGATATTAAAAAGGCCCTGTATAAACATCTCGACGAAGTTTGCCATGAGGCGGCAATCATCACATCTAACACCTCGACCATTCCGATCAGGCTACTGGTTGAGGATATGCCCGAAGCTTTTCGCAAACGCTTCGCCATCACCCACTTTTTCAACCCGGTACGCTTCATGCGTCTGCTGGAACTGGTTCGTGGCGAACAGACCGATCCCGTGGTTATCGATACGCTAGCACAATTTTGCGAACAGCAGCTTGGCAAGGGGGTAATCCCCTGCCTCGACACCCCGGGTTTCCTCGCCAACCGGGTCGGCGTTTATACGATTCAATGCGCGCTGCACGCTGCCTTCGACCTTGGCCTGACGCCGCTGGAGGCAGATGCGCTGTTCGGACGTCCGATGGGTATTCCGAAAACCGGTGTATTCGGACTCTACGACCTGATTGGTATCGACCTGATGTCCGACGTGGTGCAAAGCCTGGTTAATTTTCTGCCGGATAACGATGCTTTTCATGCCGAGGCTGCCAGTATCGAGTTGATGACTCGAATGATCGCAAACGGTCAAACCGGTAACAAGCAGAGCCAGGGATTTTATCGGAATTCGGCAGATGGTGAACGCCAGGTACTCGATCTAAATGAAGCAAGTTACGCACCCGCAACCAGATTAAATTTGGCACTGGCGCTAAAGGCCGAGCGACAGGGTGTCAAATATCTGCTCGAAGATGATGGCCTGTATGGTTTATATGCCTGGAGAATACTATCGCGCTGTCTGAGTTACGCCGCTGCGCTGATCCCCGAGGTCGGCGACGACCCGGTTGCTATAGACGACGCGATGAAGCTCGGCTACAACTGGATTAAAGGCCCTTTCGAATTAATCGATGAAATTGGTGTCGACTACTTCATCCAGAGACTAGAGGTGGAGCAAATGCCGGTGCCGGCTTTTCTGGCCGAGGCTTCCGGTTCAGCTTTCTATCGGGTTGAAGCTGGTACGCTACAGTCGAGGTTGATCGGCAATTGCTGGCGTACCATCGAACGGGCTCCGGGCATTATTCGTTTCAGCGAAAAAAGACAGACCATCAAACCAGGTAATAGCTGCGCTGTCGCGAGCTGGTACAATCTCGATGGCATCGCCCTGGTCGAATTTCACAGTAAGGCCAATGCACTCGATGCCGATTCGATGGCGATACTCGACGATGCCATGGACCAGGTTGAATCGCGGCAACTGCGCGGTTTGATCGTTCACAACGATGCCCAGCATTTTTCCTGTGGTGTTAATCTACAGGTAGTCCGAGAATATTTTCGTGCTGACGACCTGGACGGACTGGATGCGTTTCTGGCCCACTTCCAAAGGGTGGTACAGCGTATGGCGAAGCTGCAGTTTCCAGTCGTCGCGGCACCCGTGGGCCTGTCTATCGGTGGCGGCTTCGAGGTGGTATTGCATGCCAAACAGGTTATCTGCCATGCCAACTCGACCATGGGCCTGGTTGAATCGCTGGTTGGTGTGGTTCCCGGCGGCGGCGGTTGCAAGGAAACCCTGTATCGATGGATTGATCTACTCGATTGTGGTGACGGGATTACCCCTGCCTGCTGGAAGGCATTCACGAACCTGGGCTATGGGAAAACGGCAACTTCGCCGATTATCGCCAAGAAACAGGCCATGTTGCGGACAAATGACACCTTCATCATCAATCGAGATAGGTTGCTTTCGGCCGCCATCGATGCAATCGAAAACCCCACGGAACAGCTAGCCTTCGATCGTCCCGATCTGGCATTGCCTGGCAGAGCGGTGTTCGAAGAAATGCACCAATGGCTGGTCAAATCGAGGGACGAGGGCCGGTTAATGCCACACGACGTCAATGTCGGCACCGAACTGGCACGTATCGTCACCGGGGGTGATGTCGCACCCGGCACGATTTGGTGTGAACAGGATTTTTATGACGCGGAGCGCCGCTCGTTTCTAACCCTGATCGCCACCGAGGCAACTCGAATGCGGATCGACTCGATGCTCGATGCCGGTTCGCCGATCAGGAATTAGTGGAGCAGACAATGACCATTGAATACGATCAATTACCCCGAAATCCAGCTAATTTTGTCGCCCTGACGCCCCTGTCGTTCCTCCAGCGCAGCGCCGATATTTATCCCCAGCGCGAAGCCCTGATTTACAATGAACGACGCTATAACTGGTCGCAGCTACGATCGCGTTGTAATCGAATCGCGTCCAGCCTGGTCGCACGCGGAATAGGTAAAAACGATACCGTCTCGGTATTCGCGTTCAATACGCCCGAGAATTTTGAAAGCCATTTTTCGATTCCGATGGCAGGTGCGGTACTCAATACCATTAACACGCGTCTCGATGCCGCTACGGTTGCCTACATCATCGACCACGGTGAATCAAAGTTGTTTATCTGTGACCGCCAACTTTGGCCCGTGCTTCAGGAAGCGCTGGCCACTACCCGATTAACACCCGAAATTGTCATCATCGATGATGCCGATGCGACCGAGAAACCCACTTTACCTGACAATATAAAATACGGCTTCTACGAAGACCTGGTAGAACACGGCGATGATAACTTTGTCTGGCGCCCTCCCGAAGATGAGTGGCAGGCGCTGTCACTCAACTATACCTCGGGTACCACCGGTTTGCCCAGGGGCGTGGTTTACCATCACCGTGGCTCTTATCTGATGACCATGGGCACGGTCGTATCCTGGGGTCTGCCACAGCATCCTCGCTATCTGTACACGGTACCGATGTTTCACTGTAACGGCTGGGGGCATGCCTGGACCATGACCGCGGTCGCCGGCACGGTGGTGTGTATGCGCGCGTTTAGCCCCAAATTGCTGTTCGACCTGGTCGAGGAGCACGAGATCACGCATTTTGGTGGTGCACCGGTTATTCTCAATATGCTTGCCAATGCACCCGAATCCGATCAAAAGCGATTTACGCGCAGCATCCAGGTGATGACCGCGGGCGCGCCGCCACCGGCGAAAGTGCTTGAGAGCATGAACCAGTTTGGTTTCGAGGTCATGCACGTGTATGGCCTTACCGAAAGTTATGGACATATTTTGCAGTCGGCTGTTCAGGATAGCTGGCTGCAGCAAAGCATCGAGAAACAGGCCGAGTTAAAGGCCCGCCAGGGTGTTCGCTTTGCGATGACCGAGGCGGTCGACGTGATTAACCCAGAAACCGGGGAATCCGTGCCCTGGGATGCGGAAACCATGGGTGAAATCGTGATTCGTGGCAACACGGTGATGAAAGGCTATTTAAAAGATACCGAGGCCTCGGCCCGGGTTTTCCGGGACGACTGGTTTTTCAGTGGCGACCTGGCGGTAGTCTGTGACGATGGCTATATTCAGATCAAGGATCGCGCCAAGGACATTATTATATCGGGTGGCGAGAATATATCTTCGGTCGAAATCGAAGGCGTGCTCTACCGGCATGCCGCCGTCGGCGAAGCCGCCGTGGTCGCCATGCCGGATGAAAAATGGGGCGAAGTGCCCTGCGCATTCATCGAATTGAAAGCAAATGCCAGGGCCAGCGAGTCCGAACTCATCGACTTCTGTAAAGAGAACATGGCTGGCTTCAAAAGACCCAAAAAATTCGTGTTCGGTGAACTACCTAAAACCGCCACCGGCAAAATCCAAAAAAACCTGCTGCGCGAAACAGCAAAAAAACTCTAGGTAAACATTATTGAGGGGAGTCGTAGGCTAGCTCGGGTGAAAACCCACAAAACACGCCGTGCCGATGGGACGGTCCGACGCATCGGCACGGCGTGTCTCAGGCAGGTGCTACCGATTCATGTTTCTACAAGTTAACAGTATGGTTATGTTGTGGATCATCGATTGTATTGGCTTTGTATCTCATATAATGTTAGTGGTTGATAGATCGACAATAGTTTTTTCAGGAATACAATGAATCAGGATATATCGCCTCTGGAACTGCGTAAGCAAATTCGCAGGGGTGAATTTAGCGGCAACACTTCCGGTTATTCACATGGCTTTGTGCAGGGTAACCTGTGTATTCTGCCGTCCGACTGGGCCAATGATTTTCTGCAGTTTTGCCAGCTGAATCCGAAGCCCTGCCCATTGATAGGACTGGCTTCGAACCCGGGTGATTTCAATATAGCTAAACTGGGTTCGGACCTTGATATTCGTACTGATATACCCAGTTATAGAATATTCAAGGACGGTGAGTTACAACAGGAAGTTAACGATATCAGCGATTACTGGCGAGACGATCTGGTCAGTTTTGTACTCGGCTGTTCGTTTTCGTTCGAAGAAGCGTTAATCGCCGATGGCCTGGAAATTCGCAACGTCTCCGAGGGTGTCAACGTGCCGATGTATCGTACCAGTATCGACTGTGCAGAAGCAGGACGCTTCAGCGGTAAAATGGTGGTCAGCATGCGTCCCATGTTGCCGTCCGATGCGATTCGGGCGATCCAGATATGCACGCGTTTCCCGGCTGTACATGGCGCCCCGATTCATTTTGGCGATCCGGACACAATCGGTATAAACGATATCAATGCGCCTGAATTTGGTGACGCGGTCACCATCAGAGAAAACGAGGTACCAGTTTTCTGGGCCTGTGGAGTAACACCCCAGGTGGTGCTGGAACAGGCAAAACCACCTTTCTGTATTACTCATTCCCCGGGTTGTATGCTGGTAACCGATTTACCCAACAGCCAACTGGCTATCATGTAGCGAGGAATTTAGATGCTACTGCTTAACTGTGATCTCGGAGAAAGCTACGGGTCCTGGAAAATGGGGCGCGACGAAGACGTCATGCCGCATATCGACCAGGCTAATATTGCCTGTGGCTTCCACGGTGGCGACCCGCTGGTGATGAGGAATACCCTGGCCCTGGCCAAGGCACACAATGTCATGGTGGGTGCACACCCTGCCTACCCCGACCTGGTTGGCTTCGGCAGACGTCCGATGCACTGTTCTGCCGATGAAATCACAGCCATGGTCAGCTATCAGATTGCAGCCATCGATGGTATGGCGCGCAACCAGGGTATGGAGCTCGCCTATGTTAAACCCCACGGTGCGCTTTACAACGATATGATGTCAAAACAGCATGTGCGTGTCGCTATCATGGAGGCCATGGCCGATTATCATCGCCCGCTTCACCTGACACTTCTGGCATCACCCGAGGACGATGTGCATCGTCAGGAAGCCAGCGAGCATGGTATTGAACTCTGGTTCGAAGCCTTTGCCGACCGATGTTATGACGACGATGGAAAATTGCTGTCGCGCTCAAAACCGGGGGCGGTTCACACACGCGAAAAAATGCTGGAACAGGTCGAACAAATTTGCCGCGAAGGAAGCGTCACTTCTGTCAGCGGTAACACGCTGAAACTGGCTCCGGATACTCTTTGCGTGCATGGCGACAATGAAGAGGGTATTGCGGCAATCATCGAGATTCGCAAAATTATCCACCGGGAGTAACTCTTAAAAATGCTTCTTTTTAGAGATACTCTCGTATCCGTATGAAAATAGAAATCGCCGGACAAGACGCGTTAATCGTCTATTTTGCCGATGCAACCAGCGCCTCCGTGAGCGCTCAAATCCAGCTTGCAGTCAGCAATGTACGCGCGCAGATGCCTGATATTATTATAGACCTGGTGCCTTCTTATGCGTCCTTGATGGTTCTTTTCAATATAAATCAGTGTGACCTGTTTGAAGCCAGAAGCCGTCTGCAAAAGGCTTTAACCAATCTCGATGCAAAAGCATCCCAGGCAGGCGACCTAATCGTATTGCCGGTTTACTACGACCTCGAATGCGGCCCGGACCTGCAGGTGATTGCCGAACGCGGCAAAATCAGCGTCGACCAGGTCATCAAAATTCACCAGCAGCAGGAATACCGTGTCTATGCGATTGGCTTCGCACCGGGATTCGCCTACCTCGGCGAGGTAGACGAACGCATAGCGGCACCGAGGCTCTCGACACCACGACAAAAGGTACCCCGGGGTGCGGTAGCGATTGCGGACCGGCAAACCGCGGTATATCCCGCGCAGTCACCCGGCGGATGGAATTTGATCGGCCTTTGCCCTACGCGCATGTTTGACCCGCAAAAACAACCGTCGATGCCGGTACAGGTCGGTGATCGAGTTCAATTCAAAGCGATAGAGCGCGAGGAATTTGTCTCGCTGGGCGGCGTGTTATGAGTGGATTTACGGTGCGGCAGCCTGGATTGCTCAGCCTGATTCTGGACCGGGGGCGCTTTGGCGCATTTAATCTCGGTCTCACCAATGGGGGTCCGCTGGACCAGCTTGCCTTCGACTGGGCCAATCGCCTGCTGGGTAACGATAACAATGCCAGCGTTCTGGAAATCAGTTTTGGTGGTTTATCCCTCGAAGCAGGCGTCGACACCGGTATAGTCATTACCGGGGCTAAAATGCCCTGCAAGATCAATGGCCTATCGATAGACCAGTGGCAAACGCAAAGCGTGCGCAAAGGCGACACCGTCGAACTCGGTTATACCACCGACGGCACCCGTGCTTACCTGGCGGTTGCCGGTGGATTTGATATCACGCCCAGCTTTGGCAGCACGGCGACTGTGGTACGCGAGAAAATTGGCGGCCTCAACGGAGACAAATTGCAGGTTGATGATCACCTGCCCTGTACCCAGGTCTCGGTATCTCAGCATTATTGTTTAGGCGGCGAACAGCAGCCACAATACGGAAATACAGCGACGCTACGCCTGGTACCGGGCTATCAGCAGGATGCATTTGACCTGCTCCAGCAATGGCGTTTTTTTTAATTCCGAATACCGGGTCAGTGACCGCTGCGATCGCATGGGTTTTCGCCTGGAAGGCGAGGCGATAAAATCGGATGTGGTCGGCATGTTGTCCGAAGGTATCTGCCATGGCGCGGTGCAGATTCCGGCCGATGGTCAGCCCATCGTATTAATGAATGATCGACAAACCATAGGCGGTTACCCCAAAATAGGATCGGTTATTCCACTCGATACGGCAAAACTGGCACAACTAAGCCCCGGGGCGACGGTTCGATTCGAATCGATCAGCCCCGAGTATGCGCATAACCTGCATTGGCTGGAAAAGTCGCGGTTTGAGAGAACCCAAGCGGTGGAGTGCTAACCACATCAATGTTAACTAGTAAATGTTAAGGGCATGAGTTCAGAGAATTTAAACATGGGTGACCAAACAGCGGATCTGGCACTGAGCCAAAAGATCGAAGACATTCTGGTCGCACGTAATTTACGCGGCATGAAAACTGTGCAAGCCTGTTTAAAGCCTGGTTATGTCCTGCGTGCCGCACAAATCCTGCGCGAATGTGTGGGCCACGTATTAATCGGCACCGGGTTCCCGGTAGTCGATACTTTTGAGACCGATGGACCGGTAGGCAGCATAGCACTTTACAACGCGCTGGAATCACTCGGCGTGACACCGGTTATTGTCTGCGGACGTCCGCTCTCACAGGCGCTTGCCGACCGCTACCGGGTTCATGAAATTCGCGTAGGTGATCACGATAAACGCGAACATGAAGCCATCGATGCGCTCGAAAAATATCAACCCCAGGCAATCGTTTCGATCGAACGCCCCGGCCAGGCCGCCGATGGTGGTTACTACAACATGCGTGGCGAAAGCATTAGCCCACGCACCGCCTGCTTCGATACCTTTATGAACCTGAGTGAATGCCCCACCATAGCCATCGGCGACGGTGGCAACGAGATAGGCATGGGCAATGTAAGTGATGCCCTGAAAAATCTGAACATCGTACCAGCGACGACAACCTGTGATGAACTGATCGTTGCCGATGTCTCCAACTGGGGTGCCTATGGCATCATTTCTTTCCTGTCGCTCTGGCATGGCAGTGATTTACTCAGGGAGATCAACCCGCTTGGCATTCTGAAATACATTTCCGAACTCGGTAGTGTCGACGGCGTAACCCGAATCAACCAGTTAACCGAAGACGGTTTATCAGTCAGCGAAGGCGAATCAATCCTGCGTGAATTGCACCGGGCTTGTGGGTTTAGTGTTTAAATACAATACCTATCAGGACAGCGAGCTAATTGGTACTATATTTTATTCGATGTGGCTCTATCTGCTGACCCCCTGTTTCTGATTAACTTGCGCGTCGATTTTTTCAGTTTGTCTTTCTACTTTTTGAGATAGTTACATGGGTATTGCATTTCTGAACGGTTCTTACATGCCGATCGAGGAGGCCAGGATATCGCCGCTTGATCGGGGGTTTTTATTCGGTGATGGAATTTACGAGGTGATTCCTTGCTACCAGGGAAAAAAAGTCGGCTTTAACCAGCATATCTCGCGCATGAACGACGGTCTGAATGCGATTAAAATCAAGCTCAACTGGAGTGTTGATCAATGGCGCGAGCTGTGTACCACGCTCTGCGAAAAGAATGGCAATGGCAACCTGGGTGTCTACCTGCACGTGACCCGTGGTGCCGACAATAAGCGCCATCACGCCTATCCGGAAGGTGTGGAACCGACTGTATTCGCCTTCGCATTCGAAATTCCCGAACCGCCGGCGCCCGATCGCAACACGATCGTGCCTTATACCTGCTCGACAGCGCAAGATTTGCGTTGGCACCGCTGTAATATCAAGTCGATCGCACTGCTCGGTAATGTCATGCACTTTCAGCAAAGCCATGAAAAGGGCGATGGCGAAGTAATTCTCTACAATGCCAACAACGAGTTAACCGAATGTGGCGCCTGTAACGCCTATGTGATTAAAGATGGTGTTGTTGCAACTCCGCCACTGGATAACCAGATTCTGGCTGGCATCACCCGTGCGCTAGTGTTGAAGGTACTGCGTGAAAACGGTTCCATCCCGGTCGAAGAACGGGTTATAAAGATGGATGAAGTACGCAACGCCGACGAGATCTGGATTTCCAGCTCCAGCAAGGAAGTCGTACCGGTAGTCAAACTTGACGGTAAACCGGTTGGCGACGGCAAGGCGGGTGA
>PVMS01016470.1_pt1 | contig 10345 bp, 14 predicted proteins | sample 1853461 | NCBI WGS metagenome assembly PVMS01 (sample SAMN08582032, study PRJNA380276) | Marine sediment metagenome, whole genome shotgun sequencing project. | isolation source: ocean sediment barecode stripped | collected 2017
GTTTATTTACCATAACTGGTTTCGTCAGGTTCATTGCGATTTTCATCGGTACACCTAGTTCCGTGACGGACAAGTTGGGGTCGGGAGTAATGACCGAACGTGCTGAAAAAATCTACACGCTTCCCCATCAAATTGCCACGAACACGTCCGCCCTTCCCCACCAAACGCTCTTTGATTGATTTGAGAGCGCGCCCGGTTCTCTGCGCAACAGGCGCACACCCAGGAATATGATTATCTATCATGGTCGCAATATAATATTGCAACACCATCGTCCAATCATCGATTACTTTCGCGTTCGCATCTTGGTTGATTTTTTCCCTTAATGCTTTATTGGATTTTATAATATTCACAATAATATGCGAAATATCGTCCTCGCTACGCTGTTGCGCCTCGTGCTTTACTGATGGACGTACCGCAGGAGGCGGTACCGCGAGAACCTGACATACCATCCAATCAGGACGCGACCACACAGGGCTAAATCCCATAAATTTAACATCGTCATCCGATATTCTGCGCAATATAGTAAGGACTTGCTCACATGATAATTTCAATGTTAACTTATCCTTAACGTTACCATCTTCATCAGCTAATCCATCGATATTATCCCATTCACAAAAGATAGATGCCAGCCCCTCCTTGTAAATCTTTTTGGGTTGCTTCGTACCACATCCATCTTCATTTTCCTCACCACAACGTGATACTTTACTCGCAATACTAAACAGATAACCCCACCTTTTCTGGGCATCCATATCCAAAATATGTTTATGCAAATGCTTATTTATCAACAGTTTACTACATTTAAAGCAAACGCAGCGCAACATCTTTAAAATTGTGCTTAGATATTGGATATAATATACGGGACGCGCAAGCTCTATATGTCCAAAGTATCCGGGAGTATTAATATAATTCAATCCATCAGTGGGACAAATGAGACCAGGATCCAAGACGCCCATGCGCGGGTCAAATAATCCACCAATCACAGGACGATCATTAATATAGGTATCGCGACTCGTTATTTCAGCAACAGACCCACGCCTGATTTCCTCCGGCGACAACAAACTAAATTGAACTCCTATAATTTGTGACGATGGTATATCTGCATGTTTATCATAATTCGGCATTCTTATATTTCTAATATATTATTTAGATTGTTTTCAATTTTATAAAATGATATAAATATTATCTCCTCTTACATAATAATGAAGAACGATCCTCAAACGCCTAAAAAGAAATATAATTTACGGAATAGGAAAAATGTGAAAAAAGATTTGGCTGACCCCGATTCTGATACAGATAGTGATAGTGATAGTGATTATATACCCGGTGCGTCCGAAGATGAAGACGACGAATTTAATCTCAGGCAATGGCAAACATTTCTGGGTAAATTATTTCCCTCAAAGCATACTAACAAACGTAATGCATTATTAAATGCAATGGATAAATTAAAAAAAAATGCAAAAATATCCAATAAGGAAGAAAAAGAAGCTTTATCTGAAATTGACGAAGATGATGAATACAATGGTGATGACGAAGAATATGCCGAAGGCGAATGGATGGATATTAATAATCCTAATATGAAAGTAAATATTATTTTTACTGTTGCCGAAAATATGGACGATCCATATTATGAGTATGCAGAGGACGAAGAATACGCGGAAGAAGAAGACCAAGAATATTCACATACAGAACGTTCTTGCAAAGATATTATATTTGAGAAAGGGGACAAAGTTGAAATAAAATTAGATAAATGGGATGAATGGAAGGAAGGCACTATCCTCAAGAAGAAAAAGGATACCTATAATGTCAAAGTGCATAAAACCAGTTACACAAACATATCTCCAGAAAAAATACGTCTCCCCAAAGAAACAATAAATGATAACCAAGAGTTATTGCAAGAACTCAAAGATATTCTTGCAGTTAAAAAAACAAAGGGTAATCCAGCCATGAAAGAAAAAATATCCTCAATGATACAATTACAAGAAAAGGAATGCGCGAAGAAAAAGAAATTAGAAGAAAAAAAAACAAAAATAGCAAATAATAAGACGTTCAAGAAATTACTCCATAGCCAAAATGTGATGTGCGATTTCAAATATTTTCGTGGACTATCTACGGAAAAGCAGAATAATATAATAGAACAAATGCGCGAAATACAAAAACTCTCACATGTCGCAAAACCATATCGCATAACACTATTAGAGACCGATATCCCTATTAAATATAAATCTATTGCATTCAATAAAATTAACACTCTTGCACATATGGATCCAAGTGTTGGAGAATATTACAAAATTAAACAATGGGTGGATACTTTTATGCATATTCCGTTCGGAAAATATAATTCATTGCCCTTATCTATAGACAATGGGCAAGAAAAATGTCAAGAATTTATGGAAAACGCCCGCCAAGAATTAGATAATTCTGTATATGGACTCAATGACGCCAAAATGCAAATTATGCAGATGATTGGGCAATGGATAAGTAATCCCAAGTCAGTGGGCACTGCCATCGCCATTCATGGACCCATGGGAACAGGGAAAACAACACTTGTTAAAAAGGGGATTAGTAAAATCTTAAATCGTCCCTTCGCATTTATCGCTTTGGGGGGGAGCCACGGATAGTAGTTTTCTCGAAGGACATTCATATACCTATGAAGGGAGCAACTGGGGAAAGATCGTGGATATACTCATACAAAGTAAATGCATGAATCCTGTTATATATTTCGATGAGCTTGACAAGATCAGCGCCACACCCAAGGGCGAAGAAATCATTGGTATATTAACTCATCTCACAGATACCACACAGAATAGCCAATTTCACGATAAATATTTTTCCAGTTTAGATTTCGATCTGAGTAAAGCCCTGTTTATTTTCAGCTATAACGAGGAGGATAAAATAAACCCCATTTTGCGAGATCGAATGTATAGAATAGAAACAAAGGGATACAATAAAAAAGATAAGATCATCATCTCACATAAGCATTTAATTCCTGAAATAAACAAGAATATTAATTTTAATGAGAATGAAATAATTATGTCTGATGATGCCTTAGAGTATATCATAGATACCTTCACTGGAAACGAAAAGGGCGTCCGTAATCTGAAACGTTGTCTGGAAATTATATATTCAAAATTAAATTTATTCCGTTTGATGAAACCAGATAGCAAATTATTCAATGAAAAAATGAATTCATTAAAGGTTGAATTTCCTTTTACAGTTAAAAAAGATATCATAGACAAACTTATTTCGAAGAAAGAATCAGACATACCCTACAATCTATACTTGTAACCGCGCCATCGCGCTTGAATCTTTGTGACAGCATTAAATATTTTCTTAATACAGGGTATGCATCGTTTATTGATCTTTGGGTATCTCCGCAAGGCGATCATGACACACAGTCCCTCTATGGGATTATCACAACAGACACAATGATAATATGGTATCTGCTCCAACCAACCATGTTTACCCGCATATAGATGAATTTCATATTCATTCTCAAAATGACGTACAATACCCAAAATATAAAATCGATAATCTTTAATGCGCCAATTTGTAAGCGGAAAGGAACCGCGTCCCGCGAATTTAACCTTATCAAGCCCCCTAAACCCCAATCTTATCAGTCGCCCCAAGTCATCACTCTTTCTTTGGCACCACGGTGACGCTTCATCTCTCGTCAATTGATTTAGTTCATTGCAATACTTATTTTTGAATAGTGTGATATACTCATCGATGGGAATCCATGGTTGGCGTTGCTCATTTAAAATAAAATTTTGAATATTATTTGTAAATGCATTTACCGTGTGCTTCCATTCAGATTTACTATTATATTTAATGCGCGGCACTTCCTTCTCGAGCTTCTCCTTTTCTAAAAGAGCAATCTTTTGCATTGCCAGTAATAATTCCTCATTATAGAGAACATGTGAGCATTGAGCAAGTAACTCCATTTATGAATAACAAACAATTATTCATAAATAAATTATCAATTTTATACATATAATTCTTCCATCACATAAATACGCACATCCACCAAAGAACTGTCTCGCAAACATTTCATGTGTAATTCATTTTCCCCCACTATCTTCTCAAAACAATTATCAATATGCTGATCTTCTAAAAATTGCGTTACACGTTCAGAAACCATGAAAGGATCCACACGCACATATAATTGCCCAAAAGCAGTCAAAATTATAGCAAATAATAAGAACAAACGCATTTATACAATGTCCACCCACTCCTCTAATAACTTTATAAACTCAATTAAACATTTATGATCATCAACTGTATATGGAAAAATATATTGACGAACTGGTCAGAATGAAACATTTCTTCGAAACAGAAATACAATTTACCCAAGATAAATTGGAGAGAAGCAGAGAACATCTCAGAAATATTAATAAAATATTACAGGATTGTTGCCCTCATAATTGGACCCAAGATTCTATAGATATAGACGTCGAACACAGCAAACAACTAACCATATGTATCCTCTGTGAATCCACAAAACCAGTGTCTCTTTTAAATTGATCCTTTTATTACATATATGCAACCAGTAATTACAAATGGCATTACCCGAGCGAGTATCGCGCGATTGGAGAAATAATAGAGGTGTTATTCACACGCATAATAATTTAACTTATTCCATTGCGTGGAAACAAGATGGTAAATGGAAAACCTTATTTCGTAAATTTGAATTGCAAATATTACGCCGTAACTTACTGAAAGGGGGGTTTAGTTCAAATTTACATTTTGAACAAATATTAGACATAAATGAAGGGAACACTATTATGATATATGGTGTTCAAAAAGATACTGAATATAAGATAATAGACGAAAATTTCACCGCAGAATCTTTAGATTTCCTAGCATATAAAGAAATTTTTGTCTTAACGAAAAAAGATGTAGATTTCTATCTACCCAATTTAAACTGCAAAACAAATTGGTATGTGCGATTAAGTGGATCCATACAGAAAAAAAATTCTTTGCAATTAATATTATGCAAAAGTCGTCAATTAACGCGCACCGATTCTGCAAATAAAATTGTTATTACGCTACCCATATTTACTATAGAATATTAACAAAAAATAATATTCCATAATAATATATGGATCGCTGCATTTTAACGCTTGTGTTACTTATTTTAATTGCTTCGGGGACATTATATATCCTCACACATAACAAAAAGAAAAAAACTTTAGAATCCTTCTCAAAGTCATGTCTGAGAGGATGCAAACCTGCTACAGCTATCACAGGCAATTGCCGTATTTTACCGCAACCTAATGGAAAAAATATGTATTCATGCCCACAGGAATGCCATGGGGTAAATAGAATGGGGAGGAGTGATACATGTACATATGATACTGATTGTAAGTATTGCGGACAAACTACGATGTATCCAAATGGAGGGAATAATAATCCTAATACACCCCCCACTGGACCTCCCGTTGGTCCACCCGTGGGTCCGCCCGGTCGCGTGCCAGGAGGGAGAATGGCGCCATCTATACCTATTTCCCCTTTCTCCACCACGAAAACGAATAAACAATCCTCTTTATGCCCCGCATCTACTATTGTTATTTTCAATAGCTAAATATAAAAATAGTACTGGAAATAGATTATTATTCATAGTGCAATTTTGTTGGAGAAACGGGGGGTACGATTGTAAAAATAAATTCAAGAGCTTTTTTCCATTCCTTATTAGGAAGGATAATTATATTATTTTTAATATGTTGTTTAATAATTGGTCTGTAATGCACCATAAGATATATTTGCTTCCATACATATTTCCACGGCACATATGTCAACTTACTCAAATCCCAAGTTACAGTTAATAGGATGCGTGATTTCATAATTTCGTCGACTTGTTCCTTATATTCCTGCCAAATGAATTCATCTTCTAAAGATATAATATAAGATATATCTTCCATTATAATTATCTTAGTTTTATAATTTATTTTTTAAATATTCATAAAAATAAATTAAAATTGTTGAACGCCGCCACCACAGGCCGTGCGGTTTCCGCCACGCTGGTTCACATAGTCCATCTGTGAACGGGTGATACAGGCGCAACCACCGCTGGAGCTGACCGAAGAACCACAGCATTCCGGTTTGAACTGATTGTCGGCAAACAAGAAAAGCTGTCCCTCCGGAAGCGGCACAGGCGTCCCCTTGTATGTATCCATCTGCTGCGATCTCCATGGCACATCAGGACCTTGCTTCTGTTTTCTCGTCTCCCAACTTCCATAGACACCTTTCCCCATTTTGTAATTAACGGGTGCCCCCAAAGTTTGGAAGTTTTCGCGCGCACCACACTTGCATTTACCGCGGCAACCACATTTACGGATCTCCTTAACCCCGATTTTCACATTGTCAATTTTCGCGCATGAACAAAATACATGGCTTCCTATGAATATTCCAACAAGCAAACAAAGGGCAACGCATTCAACGCGTACTTTCATTCCAAAAATTTTAACCTGCATATTTATACATAATTCATAGATAATAAATTAAAAGCTGGGGAACAATAATTTTGGTCCCTCCATCACTTTTTCAATAACGGCGTTATAATCATGGAATTTCACATTTTTTATTATTAAGAATTTTGTGTCTGTAATTATATGATATAAGTCATCCTCTAAAAATACTTGTTTACCTTCTATTCTCTTTGTGGTCATATTGCCTAAATTATCATCCACAAATGGAACATTTGTTGAGCATATAAAACAGTTCCCCTTAATATTATACTTTTTAACAACTACATCATCCGCCAGTATTCGCACTATCCCTAAAACTTTTTCACCGTTTTTCAAGTAATCGCCAACACTTATATTCTTAATATATTTCTTCGCCCCATTAGATAACAATACCTCCGTCTCTCCAATAAACCCACTTTCTAAACATGTATGGATTTCCTCTTTCTTAGGTGCGTGCGACAAATAAGATTTGGCTCGCATTTGGATATTATTCCAATCGTGAGTGTCAACTTCGTCCCAATCAGAAAATACTATCCCATTTACAGTTATGATTTTCGTTGTGGTGCTCAAACAATATAAATATGGTTTATTATACTGCGGCATCTTATGACTATGTGGGTGCGAAGAAACAGAGACACATCTACCAGCCGGCGTCATTATTTTATGTGAACCTGATACAATTACTTTTTCGTATTCGTATATATCCTCATCTCCAGTAGCCATTTTGAAAACTGCTGTAATTTTTGACCCGTCAGCTAATATTTCGCCCGGGACAAGTTCCTTTATTGATTTCTCACCTTCACTTGTCATTATTCGGGTATCTTCGTCAAAACAAGACGAGGGTGGTGTCGAATTTGGTTGAGTTAAACCCAATATGTAATTCATCCAATAGACAATGATAGCACACATAATGGCAAGGAATAAAAAAATAATAGTTGCAATAATCGCCATCCACCAAGTAAAAGGATCTGTCCAAAAAACTACAATCATAGCCACCAAAACAATAATTCCAATAATTAATAACTCTACAAAAGCCCCAATCGCAGATTTCATAGTATACCATAAACCAAGCACCATCATTAACACTTCCGTCAAGACTCCACCTGACTTTAACATAAGATCCTTCATTTTTTGTGTAACCAAAACAACAGGGGTAATGGAATTAAGAATACGATTTAAAATTCTTTTAATCATGTTTTCTGTAGCTGTGCGTACAGATTGAAATACACGTCGAATATCTTGTATCATTTTATGTAGCTCAGCAATAGCCTTTGTTATAATATGTTCAACTGCATAGACCGGCTTCATTGCATCGCCTAAAATCTGCTTCAAGATATTTGAGACACAATTTGTAAAATTTTGTCCTGCGTAAACAAATTTTGATTTACCGGGGGGGGCATTAATAAGCCCCGCAAACGGCATAACTCTGGGGTTACAGCGCTGGTTGACCCAGTCAGCCTTGATAGGGGCGACTTTTCGCATAACAACATAATAAGATAGTATCAACCATGTTATAAATAATAACAAGCCTGCGATAATCACTGAGCCGCCATATCTATCTAAATATCCATTTTTTTTATATATAGTCTTGATCTTTCCAACAAATGTCGCCGGAATATTACTCATTATATAGTAAGTGGATAATATTCAAAAGATTATAGTTAATTACCATCTTCCCAATCCCAAAATTCATATTCGCCCACAGAAATTCGGTGATCGCTTGTTATAAGACAACTCATTTTCTCTGTATAAAATTGGTCCTTTATAGCCTCCTCTAAATCCGAAACAGAAATAAATTCGCCAGTGCGCGGATTTTTAACTAAATGACTTCCTGTTACATAAATATCTTGTTTTAAAACGGACGAATAAATTCTATAATAGGGATTCACCTCCGAACCTTGTAATTCAAGGGTTCCAAGGACTTGACTGCCGTTGGATAAAATATCACCTAATTTGACATCACACATTTTCTTTCTTTGTCCATTTTTAAGAATGATTGGCGTGTGTGGATGGAAACATAAGAATCTGATTACTTGCCCCACAGGACCAGCCCAAATACTCTTGGCACTTTTATACATACCATCTGTAATTAAAAGGAGGGTTGTCATAACACCCATTATCTTACTTCCTAAATCTTTAAGCCCTATAATTATTTTTTGAAATTCTATTATGATATTCATAAAGATTCCAATAATTTTTTTGATCATCTCTATAATCATGTTTCTCACATAATCAAACATCTTGCGAATTTCATTGATAGCACCAAAAGCACCACCAGAAGCTTTATTCGCTAAAGATTGCACATAGTTAATAGGTTTTAATAACTCTCCCATAAGACCCTTCATTTCACCCTGAACACAAGATGTAAAATTTTGTGTCGTTGAGGTTCCTGGAGGACCTAATTGTGATGCAAACGGCATCATAACGGGGTTACACCGATATTGCGGCCATTTCGATTGAATCTGTTTCATTCCTTGAGAAAAATAAGTAAATACAAATAATCCAATAAATACTAATATTATTAGCAAGCTGAGAAAAGCATCCCAAAACTTCATATTAGAATATATTCCTATAATAATTATCCCCTTCGTCTTTTAATTCTTCTACTCTTGCGTCTTCGCTTGCGTGTCCGTCTCCGCTTTCGTTTTGTTTTGCGACGCTTATAGCGTCGACGCCGCCGGCGACTACTGCGTACATTTTTTTTTACCCGTCTGCCACCCTTCTGCGTTTTTTTCTGCAGAGCAATATTCTTCTCGATAAATTCTAATAATTCAGCAGAATTTCGGTCACCTACAAATTCTTTCTTTTTTTTACCTTTTTTTAATACGAAAATTGTAGGGAACCCCTCAATATCTTTATCACATTTAACGCTACCCATCATATCTTCACGTACGCGGGCCAACATCATATCACCTTTATATTTCTCCTTTAACATGTCTTTTAAAGAATCCCATTCAGGTTCTAACTGATGACAAAAACCGCATCCAGCTGAAAAAAACTGTACCACTGTAGGCTTTTTCATTATTAAAGCATTAAATTGATTACATGATGGGGTATCAATTACATCAAGGAAATCCATATGTATAATGGGAATATTAAAATCTTTTATTCCATTAATATATATATATATGTATCGCGAAATCATCATTATCATAGTTTTTTTAGCTGGATTAATATTCTGTTTTTCGGGAAAACAGAATACGGGGAAACAGAATAAAAAAACGATTAAAGAAAATTTTATAGGGACAAATAATTGTCCTAATCTTCTACTTCAAAGCGGCAATGAAATATTTTTGTTCAATAGCAATAGGGCGCATATACCGGGGGTAAATCCCATTAAATTTAATAATTTAGACGAATATGTTGAATTCATGAAATGGCAAAAACAGGTTGGCATAAAATGTCCTGTCCTCTACCTACAACATACATACGACGCACAGAATAATTTGGGCTGGCGTCCACTTAGTAACCCGCTGGAACCAAATGCGGGCATGTTGACAGGACCTATGCCTGGCAGTAACCAAGAAACACTATTATATGATGCCAATAGATTGGATCCCCCATACAATGAAGCCGATTTCCCCGCATATGATCCTGAAAACCAGTATATTGGCGATAGTACTCCTTTAGATAAAATGTTCAATGAAGTTAAACCGCCCAGCAATCCAATGGATACGGGATATGTCTCTCAGAGATCTCTCGGCTGTGAAGAAGTAAGCATATTATCGCGCGTGTATTGTGATTGCGAATTATATTGCAATGGCTGAGTTTGGGATCCATTTTTTTGTGTATAGTACCCCTTATCGAGAGATCTCTGAGAGACATATCCCGTATCCATTGGATTGCTGGGCGGTTTAACTTCATTGAACATTTTATCTAAA
>PVMS01143546.1_pt1 | contig 10345 bp, 10 predicted proteins | sample 1853461 | NCBI WGS metagenome assembly PVMS01 (sample SAMN08582032, study PRJNA380276) | Marine sediment metagenome, whole genome shotgun sequencing project. | isolation source: ocean sediment barecode stripped | collected 2017
CTTCTTTGGATTGTCAATATCTTCCGCAGTATTGGTTATTACCCCAAAACCCGTGAATGCGAAAAAAGTAAGTGCCAGGCTAAACAGGATCAGTTTCATCGGGGGGTAAGTGGAAGGAGCTATCAAATCAGGTTCTACCTGACTTAGCGCTGGTATTGTAAATATCAAAAGAATAACAATGTTGATCCCCACAATAACGGATTCTGCCTTAGTAACGGTCTTCGATCCTATAAAATTTACCAGGGTCATCAAAACAAGAAGCCCGGAACCAAGAATTGATTCAGTAGCCGAAGAAACATCGGAACCAAATAAAAGCGGGCCGGCATAAACACCAGAGGAAACGGCCAACATACTAATACTGATTATCTGTGCAAGATAATAGAGGATAGACACCGAACCGGAAAACACTCCTGCACCAAAACTTTGTGTTAAGTATTCAACCACACCACCCGATGACGGATAACGAGCACCTAATTTACCATAGGAATAACCAGTGAGAAGCATAATAACTCCAGCAATAAAAAAAGAGACCCAAACTGCCGATCCAGCAATGGCACCGGCTTGTCCAAGCAAAACAAAGATACCCGCACCTATCATACCTCCGAGGCCCATCAGTACCGCTCCGGTAAGACTCATTTTTTTGGAACTTGAATTTGTTCCTACTGTTTTATCTTCTTTACTTTTCATACTAAATTAACTTAAAATCATCGTTAATAATTCTCAATATATTGATCTGCAAATTAAACTTTAATAGGTTAATTCTATAATATCAAAAGTGAAATCTTTTCTTTATAATAGAAAGTTAATGATGATGATCAACGTTTTTGTTGACTACGGTCATTGTAACAAATTTCTTTTGGTAATAACTTTATCCGTTGGAGTTATTAATAATTAAAACTATAGTTATGAAAAAAGTTATATTAGGTCTGTTTATTTTAGGGTTAACCACCGCAATGTTTGCTCAAAATACAAATATAGAAGAGTTGCCTACGGTTGTGCTTCACAATGTGAATTATAAGTATTTGAGTGGTGTAAACATAGAACATGAGGCTCAGATCGTTGGATTTTTACAAAATGAAGTAGCAAATTTTGATTTAAAAAAAGCTGATGTATATGAGGGTGAAGAAAGTAGTTATGAAATATTTTTTATGATACCAAACGGCTATATATGTGCGAATTACAATAATAATGGTGAAATTACGAGTACTTTAGAGAAGTTTAATAATTCGAAATTACCGCCCATCGTTTCTAGTTCGGTTACAAATAAGTATCCGGGCTGGTCTATTTCTAAAAATACCTACTCGGTTAAGTATAACCAAGGAAAAGGTACAGCCAAATCCTATAAATTAATTTTAGAAAATGGAAATCAACGAATTAGAATAAAAACGGATGACGAGGGTAATATTCTTTAAATCCCCCCCTCTCTTTATTGAACTTGAATTGAAAAAGGAATTGCTTCGGCAGTTCCTTTTTTACTTTAGGCAACCTCTATTAATTCATTTCTTTTAAAAAACGAAAAAAGCAAACAATCTACTTCGTTCCTAAAAGGTTTCCAGCGGTTTTCCAATACATCTTAAAATTTTTTCGCATTATCCCAACCTGCCCGTCCGTTCAGGCGGGTAGGGCTTCAAAAACTTTCATTGTCTTGAAAAAACGTTGAAAATTTTAATGCGAATGAGTTAATAGAGGTTGCCTTTAACGTCAATAATTGTTACTTTAGAATTCAAATTCTATTTTATCATGAATATGACCAATATTATAAAACTCATTTTATCCGTATGGTTTCTCATTTCATCAATTATAATAAACGGTCAAGAAATAATTCAATATTCAGTAGAGGGAATCGAAGAAGTTGTTCAAAATGATTTAAAGGTTTCCCGTGCCCCGGGTGCTATAATTGCCTTCATACAAAATGGCAAGATCGTATATCAAAAACCATTTGGAATAACTAGTAAAAAAACGAAAGTTCCTATAAACACAGAAACCTTGTTTCTAACAGCATCGGTAACTAAAACAATTACTACAGCGGCACTTTTATTGGCCTGTGAAAAACAAGGCATCGATGTACAGACGCCTATAGGTAATATTCTGCCGGATCTCTCCCCAAAACTATCGTCAATTACCATACACGAAATTCTTTCCATGAGCTCAGGAATAATTGACTATTTACCAACAAAAAAGATTTATAAAGAGGATGCTGCTGCCTATTTTGAACATTACGGAGATAAACTGGTTTCTAAAGAGCTTCAATCGGTTTTTTCTTATACTAATATTGGACACGTATTAGCGGGTTCCATCCTTGCAACAGTAACAGAATCTACTTTTTTTGAAGCCATTCAAGAATTGATACTCGATCCCATTAAAATGGAAAATACCACCTACTATGAAAGTGAAGCGCAATTAAAAGGATATTGTGCCGGACATAAAATGGGCTCTAGAGTAAAGCATAAATTAATATATCCATTTATACAGCCTGCAGCCTCTATGTTTAGTAATGTAAACGATTTATCTCGATTTGCCATTTGTTTTATGAATGATGGAATAATTGACAACGAACAAGTGCTTAGTAAGAGTGTGATTAAAAAGATGTCGACAAGTTATACGCCTTTGGGTGTTTTGCACGAATACCTTGGTTACCCGAACTCTTATTATAATTATGGATTGATTGGGTTTGATTTTAAAGGAATTCATTTTATTGGCCATCCGGGAGAATCCGGTAGCCAAAATATATTGTTTGTTATGGCACCAGAGCATCAAGCAACATTCATTTTGATGAGCAATACTGGTTCTTATCCTTTTGTCAACACTTTTGAAAAGATGGTAGAGACTTTTCTACCTATACGGAATGATACGAAAGAGAGTTATGACTCTGTAATTGAACCAAAAAAATATGTTGGTAAATACTATAAACCAAATTTGCAATCGAACAAATATGACATTACCGAAATCAGATCTAGAGGCAAGGAATTATTTATCCACTTTTCAGAAGAAGATATTTATTCCCTTATACCCAATGGGAAAGGCAGATTTATCTATAATAATCCAAAGCTTAAATTCCCTATGGAAATTATCTTCTACTCAGATAACAATGGTGAGGTTAAATATTTAAATAATTATTGGAAAACCTCGATTAAAATGTAATTGCTAAACCGCGGAAAGAATTCCGAATTTTACCATGTATTATTTAGATATATTGTTCAAATTCGACTCTGGTAAGTGTACAAATCAAAATACCGTCCTTTTTTATCAATAAGTTCCTGATGTTTGCCTCGTTCAACAATATTTCCATCTTCTATTACCAATATTTGGTCAGCTTGTTGTATCGTGCTTAACCTGTGTGCAATAACAAAAGTAGTTCTATCCTTCATTAATTTGTGCAAACTTTTTTGAATATAGGTCTCACTTTCTGTATCCAGATTTGAAGTAGCTTCATCCAAAATAATAATTTTTGGATCTGCCAAAAGCGCTCTGGCGATAGAAATTCTCTGTCTCTGCCCACCGGATAGTTTTACACCTCTTTCTCCAATAACGGTGTCCAGTCCATTCTCAAATTTATCTGTGAATTCACTAACATAAGCCCCATCTACCGCTTCGGTTAATTGCTGTTCATTAGCATCTGCTTTTGCAAATAAAATATTTTCGCGAATTGTACCTTCGTATAAAAAGTCATCCTGCAATACCACACCAAGTTTGCTTCTATAACTGCTTAAATTTACCGTAGAAAGGTCAATATTATCCAAAGAAACGATTCCATTGGAGGGATTTAAAAAAGTAGCTGCCAGACCTGCAATAGTAGATTTACCCGAACCTGAGGAGCCCACCAGAGCAGTTACACTTCCCGAAGGTGCTTCAAACGAAATATTATGCAATACCTCCTTGCTATCTTCATAACTAAAAGACACATTTTTAAAAATAATATCTCCGGTAATTTCACCAATCGATAAGGTTCTGACTTCAGGATCATCTTCTTCAGTCATTTGCATCAATTCTTCGGTGCGATCTAATCCTGCCATGGCTTCGGTGAGCTGGCTGCCAATATTACTCATCTGAACAATTGGTGCTATCATGAACCCGAGAAACAGCGTGAATGAAACAAAATCACCATAGGTCATGGTATCATTCATTATAAAATATCCGCCCATTCCCATGATTCCAACAGATGCCAGACCTAACAAAAAAGTAGAGGAACTTGTCATCAAAGCAGTAGCTGTTAAACTCTTTTTTACATTGAGGAACAAACGCTCTACGCCATTTTCAAAAGTTCTGTTCTCTTGTTCTTCCGCATTAAACCCTTTGATCACTCGTTCCCCATTTAAAGTTTCGGTTAATCTGCCTGTTACTTCAGCATTTATTTTTCCTCGTTCTCTAAAAATTGGTCGGATATAACCAAATGCCTTTAAAGCGATAAATCCAAATATAGCAACCGGGACCAGCACTAATAATGTCATGGTTGCATTTATCTTTATCAATATTATTAGAGATATGATGGAGGTAAAAGTTCCCCCGATTAACTGCACTAAACCCGTTCCTACCAAGTTGCGAACACCTTCAACATCGGTCATTACCCGAGAAACAAGTGCTCCGGATTTATTATTATCGAAAAAACTTATGGGTAGTTTGAGTAATTTTTTTTGCACTTTTGCTCTTAATAAAGAGATTAAATGCTGTGCTTCCACACTGAGCAATCGTGTAAGTGAAAAAGATGTGGTCGCTTGAATTAGTATAGCAAAACTCACCACTATAAGTAAGGTGGTTAAAGCTTGCATGTCTTTTGATGGGATAATCTCATCAATCAGATTTTTAGTTGCATAGGGAAGAACCAACCCCGACAAGCTTCTCAAGATGATCAAAACTAAACCTACAAATACAATTTTTTTTCTTGGCCAGATAAATTCTTTTACAGCCCACGCGAAGGATACTTTCTTTTTAGTCATGATTCCAGATGGTCTAAAACCGAGCCAAATAATGTTAAATGACAATTAGGCAGAGAATTATTGAGTCTGATATAGACATAATTTTGAGATAGAGGTGAGAGGGAAATTCGAAAAAGAAGAAGAGAAAGTGGAGAAGTTAAAAGAGGAAAGAAAAAAGATAAAGAGAGAATTACCTAGTTAAGGGCATGATGGAGATGGAGGGATGGGTGAAAAATATATCTGCGATATCTGAGCATTTTTCTCATAGTAATGCTATCTGCGATATCAGCGAGAAAAAGAGAAAACCGGTCAATACTAATCAGGATGTTCAAGTTGGAAGTGAAAAGTAAATGAATTTATTCCTCCTTCTCCGTCTCTTACATCAGGCAGATAAGTCCACTTGAAAGAAAAATAGGATGAATTATTAAGAATAGGTCAATTCGAACCTGTAACTCCAGAGACAATCAAGCGATAAATGGATATTTAATAATTCCTATAGAAACTAAACAATCTGTTACTTAGCTGTTCATGAATTGGTTTTGTAAATTCAACAAACATCTGTTGTGGTGGGATTGGGTTGATTCTTTTTTGTTTACAGATGGCATATTGTTCATCAGTTAGTGCCCTTTCATCGCCGTTAAAATGCCCCCACTCATTCAACCAAGCATATTCTCCGGCAAAATTTTGATCAATAAGATCTCTGTTGAGATCAACTCCCTCATTAATTGTTAGATTAATTATTCCTTTTGATATTACTTCCATTCTATTAATGGAAACTTCAGCTGTAACAATGTCGTACACCTCTTGCTTGCTGCCATCTTTAAGAGTAATTACGCCCACTTTAACGGTATCGCTTTTCATTTTTTCTATGCGTTCTGCGGTGTGTATTTCGCCAACGATAAAGTCTTCAAAGTTGATTGTTAAATATTGGTCCGGATCATTTATATTTACTATTTCAGCTTCTTCCGGAGAGAAGAATCTGATAAATTCGTTTTGTTCAATTTGCCTTAATGTTTTGTTTACTTCCTTGTAAAAAAAATCGGCACTAAGTTCGTAAATACGAGATTGAACAGGTTTTAGATCAGCGATTACTTTTAGTACAGTAAGATTGTAGGCAATTTCTATTTTTTCATTTACATCTTTATAATTCTCAACAAATTTATTGGCCTCTACAAAATAAAAATATGCTTGCTTCGAGTTGTTCCTACCTTCGTAGGAGAGTTGTTCCAATCCGGCTTGATATTGTTCTTCTGCTGCCAGTACTGTTACCCGACTTAACTGATCATAATACTTTTGTGGATTATTAATAATGCTCAATGCTGCGGGTGAACTTTGAATACTTTCATACATTCTATTCAGATCATTATAAATATAAACCGCATCGGTATTTTTAAATTTATTGTATGACGTGTTATTATTTTCTAATCTATCCAATAAATTACCAACTGCAAAAGGATAAGCATCAGCCAAAGTTTCATTTGCTTTTTTGTTAGAAGGACTACTTTTTAATCTCGCTATTGATTTCATCACAGCTTGATAATAATTACCCTGTTCTAACATTTTCTTACCCGAACTACATCCCAAGGCCATAAAATATAAACCCAGGCCAAGAAAGAAGACTCTAATAAAGTATTTCATAATATCATTTTTACGTTAACGCTTCTTCAATTAGCGTTATATGGATTCTTAAACGTTTTATTCCACTATTTATTTTCGATCGAAGGATACAAAAAATTGTATACTCAAAGACGCAGTTATGATTTGTAATTATTTCGTATATTTAAAAAATTATTTGGAATAGGAATTGCTGTTTTGATGTTGTTATATTGGGTATTAACAGAATGTAATCAAGGATTTGTAAACTTATTTCTAACATAAATTAATCATAACAATCAAAACAAAATGAAACATTTTAAATTATTTCAGTTTATTACCGTACTTCTAATATTTTTTAGTCATTTGGGCTACGCTCAAGTTAAAGTTGGGGCTAAGGTTGGGTATAGTCTGGGCAAACTTTCGACTTTTACGGAAAATATTTATACGGAAGATTTTTCGACTACAAATGGATTGGATTGGGGATTTTTGGTGGAAATTCCACTTAATAAATTTGTTTCCATTCAACCGGAATTTAATTTTACGCAACGAGGAGGTCTTCGAGACGGATCACAACCGGTTCAAACAGATCCGTTAGCGGCTGCCTTTGAAGAGGCTGGGTTTAGTTTAAGTCAGCTAAATCAATTGATTTTTTTTAGCGGCGGACAGCCAATAACAAATGAGAATCCTTTTTATGCGGATTATTACAGTGAATCAGAACTGAGATATATAGAAATTCCGGTTTTGGTAAAATTGGGATGGGGTTCCAACTGGCGATTTTATGTGGAGGCCGGACCTAGTATGGCTGTATTACTTTCTGCAAACCAAGAAACAAGCGGCGAGAGTAAACTCTATTATGATATAGGGATGACGGATCCTCTAAAGATACCAAATGCAGAATTTCCCAATGGACCACCATTTTTGAATATAGATGCTCCTGCTATTCCATTCGATGCTGAAACGGATATAAACAATGATATAGAGAATATTAGTGTTGCTATTCAAGGGGGTGTTGGGTTGATTAAAAATTTTGGACGGAGTGAAGTATTTCTGGATGCAAAAGTTTCATTTGGTTTAAGTACTATACAGCGAGATAGTACATTTGGAGAAAGTTCTGTAGGAGGTGTAATTTTTTCGATCGGTTATTCGTATAGATTAGGAGATGCTTTATAGATGATTTCTATTTTCAGATTAAAAATATTTGAGAAGAGATCTCATTAAGTAGTTTTATAAAATTGAAATAAATTAAAACATAGTAATGAACGAGAACAAATCGTCTTCGCCAGGCATTCCAACAGCATTATTAATTGCTGCCTTCATTATTATCATTGCCGGTATTATGCAGGCAGAGAATATTGTTAATGCGATATTGATGTCACTCTTCATTAGTATTGTTTGTGCCCAACCCATCATTTGGTTAAAAAAGAAGAAGGTGCCAATGACTTTAGCGATTGCTATTGTTTTTATTGGGATTACAGGATTATTTTTAGGTTTTGGAGAATTGATAGCTTCCTCTTTATCCTCGTTCTCCGAAGATGCTCCAAAATATGAAGAGAATCTTTTAGAAATGGGAAAATCATTAAAACAATTTTTAGCAGAAAGAGAAATTAATATTTCAACGGATAAAATGTCCAATTTATTTGAACCTGAAAAGGTAATGGGTGTTACAGCAAATATTTTGGGGCAATTAGGAGGTTTTATGGGTAGTGCGCTGACAATATTTTTTCTTGCACTTTTCTTGCTGATGGAGATGGATACTATTCCCGTTAAGACAAAAGCTATTCTTAAAGATTCTACAGTATCGTTACATTTTTTCATTTTAATTGGAAATAACATACGTCATTACCTTTCTATTAAAACCGCAACCAGTCTTCTTACCGGATTATCCATTTGGATTTGCCTGTCTATAATAGGTGTAGATTATGCAATCATTTGGGGTCTTATTGCTTTTCTGTTAAACTTCATTCCTAATATTGGATCTATAATTGCTGCATTTCCGGCTATTTTATTTGCCTTAGTACAAGTAGGTGCGGGGGGGGGCTTTTTGGACGATGATTATTTTTGTAGCTGTAAATATGATTGTAGGTAATATGATCGAACCAAAAGTTATGGGTAAAGGATTAGGCCTTTCCACCTATGTTGTCTTCCTTTCCTTAATATTTTGGGGATTTGTTTTAGGTGTAGTTGGGATGTTTTTATCGGTTCCACTAACTATGGCTATTAAAATTATGTTGGAGCAAAATCCAAAGACGAAATGGATAGCCATAACACTGGGTACACAAGGTGAAGCAGAAGCTATTTTAAATAAAAAAAAGGAGGATTAAAGAGGTTTTATTAATAGGAAGCTATGGATGTAAAATTTCACTGGAATAAGGCATACGAAAATTCGACTACAGAGAAACTGGGTTGGTATGAAGATTACCCGGGGCCATCTTTACAACTCATCAAAAAATGCCATTTCGATAAAGATGCGACATTGTTAAATGTTGGTGTTGGAGAATCGACTTTGATCGATGAACTTCTGAAATCGGGATATACAAATATTATTGGAAGTGATATTAGTAGTATTGCTCTGAAGAAAATTAAGCAAAGAACCGGCTTGCTAGGCCATGATGTAAAATGGATTATTGATGATTTGACGAACTCCAAGAAATTAATTGATTTACCACAAGTTGATCTTTGGCATGATAGGGCAGTGCTTCACTTTTTTACTGAAAAGAAAGATCAGGAAGCCTATTTCGACCTGTTAGATGAATTAGTAAAAACAAAGGGATATGTTATCATAGCTGCTTTTAACAAGAATGGAGCTATAAAATGCAGCGGATTACCTGTGTTTAGATATAACAAAGAAATGTTGGAAAAGAGGCTGGGAAATGATTTTCAATGTCTGGATAGTTTTGATTTTGCCTACACTATGCCGGGAGGTGATAAGCGACCTTATATATACACTTTATTTCAAAGGATAGGATGAAAAATAAAAGAAAACTGTCTTTGTTCTATTTATTTTCAATGATGTCTTTTTTCTTTTTTGCACAAAGGGATTTTCAAAGTGGGTATATAGTTACTAATGATGGAGATACAATTGTTGGACTTGTCAGGGACAGGAAAGAACCACCTTTTGGAAAATTATATAAAAAAATTATTTTTAAAAAAGGTCATAAAAAGAAAAAGTATGGACCCAATGATATTATTGCCTATAAAAGAGGGTACAATCAATTTGAAAGTTTATGGATCCAGGATAATACCTATCCTTTTCAGGCGAAATATTTAAGTAATGCCGGTTATGGGAATAGAAATTTCTTAAAGGTAGTTGTAAAGGGATAGTTATCCCATTACTATTGGGAATTTGAAGATTCGGAATCCGACTATATTGATGCGATAGGTTTCTTTAAAAGAGAGGATGAAGATTTTTTTGCAAGAGTATCACAGGGAATTTTTGGTTTGAAGAAAAAAAATTTGGAAAAGTACTTTAAAGATTATCCGGACTTGGTCGCTAAAATAGAAAATGGAGAATTAAAAGATCCTGTGGAAATTGTAAGAATTTACAATTTATGGAAAGATGGGATATGATAACTATGACAATTTTAGTCAGTTATTTATTTTTTTATAAACTTATATACATTTTAAAAATCTTCAATTAATTTAAAACTTTAAGAATGAAAAAATTAGTAGCAGAATTTATCGGGACACTCTGGTTGGTACTGGGTGGTTGTGGTAGTGCCGTTTTGGCGGCATCTTTTCCAGAATTAGGAATTGGCTTTGTAGGAGTAGCATTGGCTTTTGGTTTAACAGTATTAACAATGGTCTATGCAATTGGCCACATTTCGGGATGCCATCTC
>PVMS01033024.1_pt1 | contig 10344 bp, 8 predicted proteins | sample 1853461 | NCBI WGS metagenome assembly PVMS01 (sample SAMN08582032, study PRJNA380276) | Marine sediment metagenome, whole genome shotgun sequencing project. | isolation source: ocean sediment barecode stripped | collected 2017
CGGGCGACTTGTCCGTGACGACCTTGAGATCGTTCTCCGATACGACGCCGAGGTCGGTGCTTTGCACCAGCAGGCCACCGGATACCTTCTTGTAATCCAGTCCGGGTTCGGTATTTTCCATCCAGTCACCGGTCTCGAGGACGCGCACGTTTTTCTTTGCGGCCGTGATGGACAATGCGCCATCATCGATGCTCGGGGCGACGATGACTTCGACAAACTGCTGGTCGATGATCGATTTTGCGGTCTTTTCATCGAGCGGTCGATTGAAAGCGATGATGCCACCGAACGCCGATGTCGGGTCAGTCGTAAATGCCCGCTCATAGGCCGTCTGAATGTCTTCCGCGATAGCAACGCCGCAGGGGTTGGCATGCTTGACGATGACACAGGCCGGTTCTTTGAATTGCCTGACGCATTCGAGGGCTGCATCGCTGTCGGCGATGTTGTTGTAGGAGAGGGCCTTTCCCTGTAGCTGTCTCGCGGTGGCGAGAGCGCCTGGCGTCTTGTTCTGATCGACGTAGAAAGCGGCTTCCTGGTGTGGGTTCTCGCCGTAACGAAGTTTCTCGACGAGCCTGCCGGCATGGAGGAAATTCGGGCCGATCGGATCGTCGCCCAGTGAATGCGACAGATATTTCGTGATCGCTGTGTCATAGGCGGCCGTATGTGCGTAAGCCTTGGCTGCCAGGCGCCGGCGGTAGTCTGCAGACATCTCGTTGTTTCTGAGGGTCTCCAAGACCTGATCGTAGTCGCCCGGATCAACGACCACAGCAACACCATCGTGATTCTTGGAAGCCGCTCGAATCATCGCGGGTCCGCCGATATCGATGTTCTCGATGGCGTCTTCCAAAGTCGCATCCGGATCGGTAATGGTCTCTTCGAACGGATAGAGGTTGACGGCCAATAGATCGATAGGCTCGATGCCGTGCTCCGACATGACTGCCTCGTCGGTACCACGCCGGCCCAGGAGGCCGCCGTGAATTACCGGGTGCAATGTTTTGACTCGGCCATCCATGATCTCCGGAAATCCGGTTTTTTCGGATACTTCGATCGCCTCGATGCCGGCTTTAACTAACTGCCGGCAGGTGCCGCCCGTCGAAAGGATTTCGACGCCCATCTCGGCGAGCCCGGATGCAAATGGAATGAGGTCACGCTTATCAGAAACGCTGATAAGCGCGCGACGTACTGTCAACATGAATGGCCCTTACTGGAGTAGAGAATAAATTTTGAGCTTCTTGCGCAGCGTACCCCGATTGATGCCGAGAATCCCGGCCGCCTGGCTCTGATTGCCGCGAGTGTAGTCCATTACTACCTTGAACAGCGGGCCCTCGACCTCCCCAAGGACGAGATCATAAAGATCTCCCGGGCGGTCGCCATTAAGGCTGTCCAAATATTTGTTGAGTGCTTCTTCCGTGTGTTTGCGTAGCGGCTTGCCGTTCTTTAAGGCCGAAAGCTGTTTGTTTTTCTGAGAGTTACTGTTGGCCACTTGTCGTTTTTTCCTTAAAAAGAGCTGACTCAATAATCATTATGCGGCTTCGAAAATTCTTTCTGTGTTATGGCGAAAATATTTCCTCGTCAGGCGAATTTGCTCGGAAGCTTTGTCAACACGCACCACCTGGCTGCGAAAATTTTCTGATTTTTCCAAGCTGGTGCAATACCAGGCAAGGTGCTTGCGAGCCACCCTAACGCCAGTCTTATCCCCATAAAACTGGTGCATGTCGTCAAGGTGGCCGAGCATAATATCACGCAATTCTGTTTTTGCTATCGGCGGAGCTGCTTTGCCGGTTTGATAAAAGTGATTCAATTCACGAAAAATCCACGGACGGCCCTGAGCGCCGCGACCAATCATCAAGGCGTCAGCGGAGCTTAGGCGAAATACTTCAAGCGACTTCTCCACTGTACGAATGTCGCCATTGGCAATCACCGGTATATCAATGGCGTCTTTAATTTGCGCAATTGTTTCGTATTCGGCCTCACCCTTGAATCGGCAAGCCCGGGTTCGACCGTGAACGGCGAGCGCCTGAATGCCGCATCCCTCGGCGAGCCGGGCTACGGTAATACCGTTCTTGTGATGCTGGTCCCAGCCGGTACGGATCTTCAGTGTGACCGGGACGTCAACAGCAGCGACTACAGCCTCCAGGATGCGGGCAACCAGCGCCTCATCCTTAAGCAACGCCGATCCGGCCTGCTTTTTCAAAACATTTTTCGCCGGGCAGCCCATGTTGATATCAATGATCTGTGCACCGCGTTTGACGCACAGGCTTGCAGCAATTGCCATTTGCGCCGGTTCCGAGCCGGCGATCTGCACGACCCTCGGCTCCGCATCGCTGTCGATGTCGAGCCGATGTCTGGACTTGGTCGTATTCCACAGACTGATATCAGCGGTCGTCATTTCCGACGTCGTCATGCCTGCACCGAAATATCGGCACACGCGGCGAAACGGCGCATCACTGATGCCCGTCATCGGCGCCAGCAGAAACGGGCTGGCGAGTTGATAGGGTCCGATTTTCAGCATTCAGTCTTTAAAATGTTCATCCGCACATCTGACGCGCCCGGCTGAGATTCGATAACAGGCTGTCAGCCTGAATCCAGTGGCGTCGGCAGAAGGAGATTCTATCGTGATTACGGCCGTAAAGTTTTCTTCCGGGGGGACCGGTTTTCGCGGATCGAGATCCCCTGCCAGATACTCGTTCGGCTCCAGGACGCGGCTGCCGATAACATCCTCCCAACGATCAGTCAGGGAGATGTGTACGAGCGGGTAGGGTAGAGCCTGGCTGGACTTGTTTGCCATGCGTGAATATATCGTCAGCAGGTTTTCTTCTTCATCGACATTTCCGTTGGTCGCCTCGAAGCGCCAGCCACGAATATTCCATTTCGGTGTCACCGGCTTGCCAATTGCCCGATAGATCGATCCGATCGTTTGATTAAACGCACCGTATGTTGCGAGCGTTTGGCGGGACTGGTGCATGATTTGAGCGATCAGTAGCAAGGCCAGGATCGCGACGCCGGTCATTACAGCGGGACCCGCGGGATCGCCGGCTCGTCTGCCACCGCGGACTTTGCCTCTGTTTAATGAATAGGTGTCCTCCAGAGGCCCGGGATTTTCAAATGAGTCTGCGGCCGGCTTGAATTTCTGGCGCTTTTGGTTAATCGAGTCGCCGACCAGGTCACCTTCCATGATGATGGTCTCGACCATGGGTGAGTCTTCATCGAATAGCTTGCTGACGTCCTTGCCGCTGCGGATCGCGGTGGCAAGCGCGTCTTCGGAACCATCTGACTCTTCGGTCGCACCCTCATCCTTACTGTCTGAAGCAGTGAGTTCCTTTTCGATGTCGAGTTCCGCGAGTTCTTCGATTTCCTTGTCAGATATATCGCTTTGGTCGTCTTCCTCATCGTCGCCTGTAAGGGCTTCTTTGGCGACTTCTATCTGCTCTTCAAATTCTCCCGTCGATTCAAGATCAGGGTCGTCCACTTCATCGTCTGCAGGTTTATCGCCCTCGTCTTCTTCCGGCTCAGCGTCTTCCTCGAGGCCTAACTCCGGTTCGTCCTCGTCGTCTTCGGCGACCTCGTTCGCATCATCGTCGCCTTCATCCTCGATAACCGGATGGTTTCCGGTGTCGATGCCCATTTCCTCGGCCTGAAGCAAAAACTGCGTATTGATATCGCTGGGCATGTCCTCGGCCGGCGGTTCGTCGTCAGCTTCGTCAACAATCGTTTCAGGTTCTTCCTCTTCTTCGGCTTCAGATTCATCTTCAGCGGAATCGTCCTTGGCAGCATCAGCTTCTTCATCCACTTCATCAAGGAGGTCCACCCATTCCTCAGGCTCGCCCAGCGCCAGGTCGACTTGCGCTTCATCGAACTCCGTTGTGTCCTTGGCAATCTCACGATCGCTGGCGCGCCGCTTCGGCGTGCCAGCATCCAGAAACGGCAACTCGTCCAGATCCGCCTCATCGCCGAAGTCGTCGGGAAGGACAGTGTTGTCATCGTATCGACGCTCGCTTGGCCTTGCTTGTGGCTGCTCGGTCTCGGGCAGGTCGAGGGACTCCTGGCCGTCAGGAGTCTGTTGAGGCAGATCGCTCTGCCTGCCGTGCACGGCCGGCGAGTCAGGAGCATCTTCATCGCCCTCGACGACGAAGTTCATGGAGCCGGTTGAGTCAGGATCGTCCTCTTGCTCGCTGGGTTTTTCGATTACGCGCCACTCGACGCCAGTGTCCTCAATTTCGACTTCCGGGCCCGCAAGCTGATCGAGTGTCTCAAGTAGTTGTTTGTTCTGACCCGACGTGGATTCTTTTGAGGTCTCGTCGCCCGCAGCATCGGTATTAGCGTCATCCTTGGAGAGATGCTCGAGCGCGCTGAAGGCAATGCCGCATCCGCCACAGCGCACGCGCCCGTCAGCCTGTTGAAGGACGTCGGCGCTTACACGAAATGTCGTTTGACAGTCAGGGCATTGCGTAAACATGCCAGTCTCTTAAATCCTCGTTCCCACCAGTCGAACCCAGGTCTGGTCTGTCGTTTCATCCATCGCCGGTGACACGAACTCGATGTGGTGCTGGTAAGCTTCGATGACGGTATCCACCTGATCGGCCAATATTCCGGAGAGCGCCAGCGCGCCGCCGGCTGCCAGCTTGTCGCAGATGTCTCTGGCATTTTGCACCAGGGGTTCAGCCAGAATATTGGCAACAACAATATCAAATGTACCGGTAACTTCCGCCACGTCCTGCGTCACAAACAGGCCATCTTCAAGGCCGTTTTTTCGCGCATTTTCCCGCGTTGCCGTAATCGCCTGACCGTCGCTATCGAGCGCCACGGCGGATCTCGCACCCAACGCCAGGGCCGCGATTGCCAGAATGCCTGAGCCGCAGCCATAGTCGAGCACGCGCAGGCCGTCCAGATCCAGCCCGTCGAGCCAACGCAAGCACAGTGCCGTCGACGGATGTGCACCTGTGCCGAACGCGAGTCCCGGATCGAGGCGCACGATAACTGCGCTGGCAGCATGGTCCGACTCAATTTCGAATGCATCCGGCGATACCCATAATCGATCGCCGAAACACATCGCATGAAAATCTTTCAGCCATTCGCGTTCCCACGGGCGGTCTTCAACGTCCTCAATGCGATGACACGGCAGAGACTTAAGCTCGAGGGAATTCAGTAGCTCTGCTTCGAGCGAATGTAAATCGGAGTTGGTCGGAAACAATCCGGTAATGCGCGAGTCCGGCCACATCGGTGTCTCGTCAGCGCCCGGGATCAGCACAGGGTTGTTGCCGGCATCGCTGAACGAAATTGCCTGCGCACCGTGTCGGGTGAATATTTCTTCCACGCTGTCCGGGTTCAAAGCTCCAAGATCCATTACGAACTGGCGCCATCCCGATCGATCACTGCCTTGTGACGTCATCAATGCCATCAAAGTCCGAGTCGTTTTTCCAGGTAATGAATATCCGTGCCGCCAGCCTGGAACGCCGCGTGCTGGAAAATCTCCTGATGCAACGGCACGTTGGTCTTGATCCCTTCTATTACGATTTCCGTCAATGCGGTTTTCATCCGTGCGATCGCCGTCGGGCGGTCGTTGCCGTGCGCAATAACCTTGCCGATCATTGAGTCGTAAAACGGTGGCACCTTGTATCCGCTGTAAATGTGGCTTTCGACGCGTATGCCAGGCCCGCCCGGCGCATGCCATAACGTAACCAGTCCGGGCGATGGCATGAACGTCTTCGGATCCTCTGCATTAATGCGACACTCGATCGCATGACCACGCATCTGGATGTCATCCTGAGTGACACTCAGTTTTTCACCGCTCGCGATCCGCAACTGTTCCTTGACGATATCGATTCCGGTAACCATCTCCGTTACAGGGTGCTCGACTTGCAGGCGCGTGTTCATCTCGATGAAATAGAACTCACCGTCCTGGTAAAGGAATTCAAATGTTCCGGCACTGCGGTATCCGATTTCCTGGCAGGCCCGTACACATCGCGCGCCGATGCGTTCGCGTTGCTCGGGCGTAATTCCCGGCGCTGGCGCCTCTTCGACAACTTTTTGATGGCGGCGTTGCATGGAGCAATCCCGCTCGCCCAGATGTACGGCATTACCGTAATTGTCGGCGAGCACCTGTATTTCGACGTGCCTCGGATGCTCCAGGTATTTCTCCAGATACACGACATCATTGTTGAACGCGGCGCGAGCCTCCGCCTGGGTCACAGTGATGGCGCTGGTTAGCGATGGCTCGGAATGTACGACGCGCATGCCGCGGCCGCCGCCGCCGCCAGATGCCTTGATGATGACCGGGTAACCAACCTCACGCGCAATGCGAAGGTTTTCGTCCGAATCGTCACCGAGTGGCCCGTCGGATCCCGGCACGCAGGGCACATCCGCAGCTTTCATCGACTGGATTGCCGATATCTTGTCACCCATGATCCTTATGGCGTCGGCCTTTGGCCCTATGAATACGAATCCGCTCGATTCCACGCGTTCTGCGAAGTCGGCGTTTTCTGCAAGAAATCCGTATCCGGGATGTACCGCAACGGCGTCAGTAACCTCTGCGGCACTGATAATCGCGGGCATGTTGAGATAACTCTCGATCGATGCCGGCGGTCCGATGCACACGGTTTCGTCGGCTAGCAACACGTGCTTCAAATTGTTGTCTGCCGTTGAATGGACGGCGACGGTTTTTATATCCATCTCACGGCACGCCCGCAGTATGCGCAGGGCGATTTCGCCGCGATTAGCTATTACGACTTTTTCCAACATGTCAGTATCGGCCGATTATTCGGCGTGTCGCTGATCGATAACGAAGATTGTTTGCCCGTATTCAACGGGGTCGCCGTTTTGCACGCGAATCGACTTAATATTGCCGGACACCTCGGCTTCGATCTGATTCATCATCTTCATTGCTTCGATGATACAAAGCGTGTCGCCCTCGTTGACATGATCGCCCACCTGGACGAACGGTGCTGCGCCTGGTGAAGACGAGGAATAATAGGTGCCGACCATTGGCGCGGTGACTTCAAATCCTTCCGAGTCGTCGGCCGCCACCGGCGCATCGGGGGCCGCAGCCACTGGAGCCGCTGCCGCTGCGGGCGCAGCCGGTGGCGTAGCAGCAACCGGCGCGGGCATATAGATTGGTGCCGCTGCGGCAACGCCTGTCGAATTACGACTGATGCGAACGGATTCTTCACCTTCGGTGATCTCAATCTCCGCAATACCGGACTCGTCCAAGAGTTCAATGAGTTTTTTTACTTTTCGAATATCCACTATTTTTCCCCAACGTCCTGCAGCTGGCTGTGAGCAGCTTTGAGCGCAAGTTCGTAACCATAAGCGCCAAGGCCGAAGAGGCAGCCGGCGGCGATGTCGCTGAAATAACTGTTGTGTCGAAATTCCTCGCGGGCAAACACGTTGCTCAGGTGAATTTCGATGAACGGGATGCTGACGGCCAGCAAGGCATCGCGTATTGCAATGCTGGTATGCGTGAAAGCACCAGGATTGAGCAAGATGAAGTCCACCTTGTCCGTAGCAGCCTGTTGAATCCGATCGACGATCTCGTGCTCGGCATTGCTCTGAAAGCACTGCAATTCATGTCCTTGCTTTGCTGCGAGGCTCGTCAACCGGCTCTCGACCTCGGCCAGATTGGTCTCGCCATAGACGCCCGGCTCGCGACTGCCGAGGAGATTCAGGTTCGGTCCGTTTATCAGCAATAGGCTTGCCATTTTTTCTTATTTATTGCCAGTTAGCCGAAGATGGCAGCAATTCTAACCGTTTTCCACGCATATAGCGCAAATTTGCGGCTACATCGTGCTGCCGGACCGCCGTTTTGACTACTATTCGGGGCTGTTTTAGAGGGTTTTCAGCGTTGATCTGGCGGACGCAATGTCTATCTCGCCGTTCCGCATCTGCTCGAAGGTCTCGATTATGAGCGCCATTTGATCTTCGTGGATCTCACCGATGTGGGCCTTGATCAACTGGCCGTCGGGAGCAACGATCATTGTGAATGGCAGGCCGATGAAATCAATGCCGGACGCCTCGGCGGCGGCCATCGCTTCCTCCTGCCCGATGAGTACCGGGTAATTGAACTCGGCCTCCTCGGCATAGGCTATCACCGGCTCGAGGTCCTCCACCGCAATGCCAATTACCTGCAGATTGTTCTCCGCATGCGCGGTCTGCGTTTTCTTGAGTAACGGGATTTCGCGGCGGCACGGCGCACACCAGGTTGCCCAGAAGTTAATGAGCCGCGCTTTGCCATCCCACTCCGAAATCTGATGCTCGTTGCCTTCGAGGTCCGGCAATGTAAAGTCGACGCGGGTGTTGTGCGCCGGTGCAGGCGCGACCACCTGGGACGTCGCCGGCGCTGTCTCTTGTTCGAGTCCGGCGTAGAGGAAATATCCAAAAGCAGCCGTTGCTATCAGCGTAAGTACCGCGAAAATGTTCTTATTCATTCTTTTTTCTGTGCCGTCAAAGTATCGGAGGTATCGGAAGTATCGAATGCGAGAAGTACGTGCGTGGCAAATTCCTTCGCCTTCATATATCCGACCACTTCGTATCCACTTTGTTGCAGGCCGTTTTCGTCGAAGAAAATAATGGTTGGCGGTCCGAAGACACCGAATCGTTTCAGCAGCGCCTGGTCTTTTTCATCATTCGCCGTGACATCGGCTTGCAGCAGCGCTGTGTTCGATAGAGCCTCCTGCACGGTTGCATCGGTGAACGTATATTTTTCCATCTCGATGCAAGACACACACCAGTCAGCATAGAAATCAAGCATCGCGGTCATGCCATTGCTCGATGCCTCCGCCAACGCCTGATCGAGATCGCCGACTGTCTTGATGCGTTGAAACTCGAGTCCGTGCTCTTCCTTGACGGCGGCCTGACCACCGAGATTGATTCCATCAAGCGGTTTGAGAATGTCGTCGCCGCCGGCGAGAGAGCCGAGCAACAATACGGCGCCGTACATGATCGCCAGAACGCCAAAACCCTTGCCGAGCTTTTGTGTGCCGGGCGATTCAGGTGTGAGCGTGGTCAGGCCGCCGAGATAGACGCCTGCCATGAATATCAACACACCCCAGAGTGCCAGCGTGACGGTGCCTGAGAGGATGCGCGACATCATCCAGATGGCAAGCCCAAGCATCATGAAGCCGAAGGCGTTTCTGACCGCGACCATCCAGGGACCGGCCCGCGGCAGGAACTTGCCCTGCGCAGCACCGACGAGAAGAAGCGGTGCGCCCATGCCGAGGCTCATCGCGAACAGGGCGGTGCCGCCGCGTACCATGTCGCCTGACTTGGCCATGACTGTCAGTGCGGCTATCAAGGCCGGTGCGACACAGGCGGTGACTATCAAGGCAGACAATGCACCCATGATGAAGGCGCCAACGGCGGTGCCACTACTCTGATTGCCGCTGATGCTTGCAAGGCGGCTCTGGACGCCCGAGGGCATTTGCAGTTCGAACAAGCCAAACATGCCCAGCGCAAGGACCACGAACAGTCCGGAAAACAGGGTAAGTACCCAGGGCTGATTAAACGTCGCCTGTAATTGCAATCCCGCTGCCGCTGCAGCAACACCGGCCGCCGTATATACGAGCGCCATGCCCATCACGTAAGTGAAGGCGAGCATGAATCCGCGACTCGAACTAACGTTCTCGCCTTCGCCGGCAATAATGCCCGAGAGAATAGGCACCATGGGCAGAACGCAAGGTGTAAATGCGAGGCCGAGACCGGCAGCGAAGAACACACCGACTGTGACCCAGATACTCGAAGCGGTAATCACCCTCTCGAGTTTCGACTGCTGGGATACCGGCGGTATGCGATCGCTGACAGCGGCAAGCGCCGACACGGCAGTGGCCGTCGGCAACGTGATGTTCAGCGTGCGGCTCGTGGGCGGATAACAGATGCCACCGTCAGCGCAACCCTGATATTTAACTGTGATGTCGAGTTCCATTGCTTCCGGCGTAGCCCGGACCAGCGGCAGTTCGGCGAACACGTCGCTGTGATAAACCTCCATGTCGCCGAAGTACTCGTCGTTCTTCATCTCGCCAACGGGCAGGTCCAGCCTGCCGAGTTGCACGCGGTCGGACTGGATGCTGGCCGAGATCTTGTCCTTATAAAGGTAATAACCGGGGGTTACCTGGATCGATACCTCGACCGTATTGCCGTCCAGCGGAATGACCATCGGCCTGAACGCCTCGTCCACCGGCAGGAAATCGCCGAGTGAATTGCCGAATGAACGACCGAGGATAAGCTTGGACGACGTGTCTTTCGCAGCCGTGTTTGCGGCCATCATCTTGACCGGCTCGGTCCAGGTCTGCGGCGGATAGCAAATCCCCAAATCGGCGCAGCCCTGTGACTTGCTGACGAGTTCCATTGCTGCGGGCA
>PVMS01007714.1_pt1 | contig 10343 bp, 11 predicted proteins | sample 1853461 | NCBI WGS metagenome assembly PVMS01 (sample SAMN08582032, study PRJNA380276) | Marine sediment metagenome, whole genome shotgun sequencing project. | isolation source: ocean sediment barecode stripped | collected 2017
ATCTATTTTCATGCATTAAGCTACCAAGAATTAATCATTAAATTATCCAAAGAATACCGAGACTCCCATAGGGATTACATTAAATACATTTCCAATCGATATTTATAAATAAAATTTTTGTGATATCTATCCATACCTGTAAAATTGCCAAAGTTGGATTATCTCAATATATCCATAATTTCATGATATTTCGTCTTTTGGTAAACTCCCTGAAATCGAATTAACTATTTCATGACCACATTTTCTTGCGTTCGATTCATCTATACTTATAATTTATAGATAAATATCACCCTTAGTCTGCAACTCCGATTGAATCAAAATCCCGTGTGCCTTTGAGAAGCTGATTTTTATGTTATAGCATCCTTGGCGGCCATTTATTTGAAACTGGAGAAAATATAAGATGGTTGAGATCAAATATATTCTGGGCCCAATGCGATTGCCCTTCTTAATTTTAACCCCGGCCTGTGTCGCCCTTGGTTTTGGTGCGGCGCTTTGGACACAAGGGTATGTTGCACCTTTTCAAGTGATCATGGTGCTTGTCGGCGCAGTTTCGGCTCATATCAGCGCTAATGCTTTTAATGAATATTTTGATTTTAAAAGTGGGTTAGATTTTCATACTCAACGCACACCATTTAGTGGGGGAAGCGGTACTCTCCCAGCAAATCCCCACCTGGCTAAACATGCATTGGTCATAGCTATAGCCACATTTACCGTTGTTGTCGGCATTGGATTTTATTTTTTAATCGTGCGTGGCCCTGCATTGCTTGCCATAGGTATACTGGGGCTGTTTCTGTTGATTTCCTACACACCATGGATTGCTCACCATCCTTATATGTGCTTAGTTGCACCGGGACTGGGTTTTGGTCCATTTATGGTAATTGGCACTCATGTTGCTCTAACAGGAAGCTATAGCTGGACAGCGTTCGTTGCATCGATGATTCCGTTTTTTCTAGTAAGCAATTTATTGCTACTGAATCAATTCCCGGACGTGGAAGCAGACCGTGATGTCGGCCGTAAGCATTTGCCAATTGTTATCGGTCGTCGTGCCAGCAGTTTGTTGTATGTTGGATTTCTGTTGATGGCGTATCTATCGTTGATTTGGGGCGTCTACAATCAATATCTACCTAAGGCGAGTCTTATCGGACTTGCAACTGCCATTTTAGCCGTTCCGGTGAGTATTGGCTCCTGTCGCTATGCGGAGAACGTAAAAAAATTGAGTCCATCAATGGGGATAAACGTAGCAATCAATATCATCAAGCCAGTTTTGGTATCGATCGGCTTAATCATTTGACCGGCTATTCGAATTGATAATCTTTTCTTAATACCCTGCGCGCTTCAAAGAAGGTGTTTTCGGTTGTTTTTTGATCGGTAGTATATAGTCGTTCAGTATACTTTACGAAGAAAAACAGATAGGCAACTACAATATGAAGGGGCTACCGGATAGCCAGATTATTTGTACGATCTGTTATGCAGCACAGGTTTTTTTGCGTTTCTAAAACCTGTGTTATCTCCAACGTATCACTATCCTACCGTAATAATTCAATATTGTGATATCGTTTTCATATCTCAGGTGGTAAAATTCCACCGTCTAAGTGACTTTCCGTGATTGTATATTAGCCATACGAAACCCACACTTTGGCCCAATTGTGGATTCCGGCTATTAATCTCCGGTTGTAATCTCTTAAGAGATGATTTGATTCGCTTAAGAAACATAAAATATGGAGTTAATAACATTAATCCTTAATATAAAATCGCATGATGGGTCTGGTTTCTGAGCGGCGGGCGCACTCTGTAAATCCCACCTTCGTATAAGCCGAGGCCAATCCTGTCCAGGCAAATACATCCGGCATTTTATCTTTTTTGGGCTCAACCGGGTAAGCTTCCACAACCGATCCCCCCTTTTTTTTAACATATTCAACAGCGGCTTTTATAATCTGAGTACTTAAACCCTTGCGGCGATAATTCTTTTCCACAAAAAGGCATGAGATCGACCATACCGGCAAATCATCGACCGGTTTGAGAATCCGCGATCGGTCAAGTGCCGGGAAATGATTCCGGGGGGCCACCGAACACCAGGCCACCGGTTCGCCCTCAGAAAAAGCCAGGATGCCCGGGATCTTGTCCGATTGAACAATGGCTTTCATGGCCTTGCGGTTGCCTTCGCCTTTCTGGTTTTCGAATTCTTTGCGTGTCAGCCGCCAGAGCATGCACCAGCATCCCCCGCAAGCACCGCGTTCGCCGAATAAAGTTTCGAAATCCGTCCATCTTTTCTTCGTTACCGGATGAAATTGAAGTCGCAAATCTTTATGTTTCATTGCGCGCGTCCTTTTCTTTAATTTATAAGATGATTTCTTTACCATCTATTGCATATTCAAGTTCAAGGCTGTCGAGACGGCGGAGCACATCATCGCTCATATGGGTCAGGATAATCCGTTTGCAATCCAGGTCAGCTTTTTTTTCCATCAGAGTCTGATAATTCAGATGAAACTTTATCTTTTTCTCATAAAAGTAAGCTTCGGCGATGAACAGGTCCGCTCCCCGTACGATCTCAATAAGATTATCGGTCCACTCCGTATCACCGGAGTATACGACCGATTTGCCTGCACACTCAATTCGTAGTGCATATGATGGGGATCCGCTTGCGTGAGCGACCCCTGCCGCCGTAACAAAGACCTGATCGATTTCGGTGCGCACACCCGCGTGTAATTCTAAGAATTCTATCCGAAACTTTTGCTTCACCCGGGAGGATCCGGGGAACATGATTTCCATGGCACTGTGAATACGGTCTTTTACTCCCGGCGGACCTGCAATTAGCAAAGGTTTTGTGCGTTTTGAAATCAGCTGGGAATCGAGAATAAAAAACGGAATGCCGCCGAAATGATCACCGTGCAAATGGGTGATAAGGATCTTATTAATATCCGCTGAACTGACACCAAATCGTTTCATGGAAATTAAGGCCGAGGCACCGCAATCCAAAAGGAATTTAGCTCCGGCGGCCTCAATAAAAATGCAGGTTTGCAAGCGGCCTCCGCTACCGAAGGCATCGCCGCTTCCAAGGAATTTAACAGATACGGTTGTCATTTTAAATTATGGGTGAATATTCTTCCGTGACCATTCAAGGTGGAGCGCAGCCTGTCACGAAACAACCTGACAGGGGGTTTAGTTGAGAATAACAAGAGATGAGATTTGCAGCTGCAGTCCGAAGCGCCGAAACCGGCAATCGGCAGGGTTGCGCCCTTTAAATCTTTAAGTATATCTGCCCACTGATGTTCGTGTTGTTCGGAATCATAAGTATACCATACCTCATCCAGAAACAAGGCTGAACGCAAATAATCGATGTGCCAATGCCGCCGTTGTGAAAATCTCGCATGATGCGCAATGCGAGCTTTTATGCCCCCGGGACCAAAGGCGCTGCCCGCGTAGACATAGTAACCCGGCCGGATCAGAAACTTTCCAAGTTTTCCGATTTCGATCAACCGGTCAGAAGAAGATGCCAGAATCAACGCATATGTACCGGACCGCGCTTGCATAAAAGTGATCTAAATTTTTAATTGTTCTCGCAGCTGGAAGCCGCTCCCACTTATTTGTCATGCTCCTGTGGGAGCAGCTTCCAGCCGCGAACATAGTAGAGTCGGCCACTGTGCCGCTCTGAAACCGGCGGGCACAGAGGCCCGCCCTACTTCTGTTGATTCGTAGAAAAGATCAAAACATTTTTTTAACTTTAGGCACTTTAGCTCACTTTAGTGCATTTTAGGCATCTGTTACCTGAATTTTGCACGAGTCGGAGGCTTTAATATGCAAGGCATTTAAGGGAGAAGTCGTAGTATAACTACTACGAGCCCTTAATAACACAGCAGATGGAAGCCTCCGGCTCGCCCGTAGGGTGAAAATTAATGAGATAAAATGATATTCATCCTTTATTCTTGACCGGTAATTTTATACATTATCCATAATTTGTTATACGACGCCAGTTTGCTTAAATAGCTATCATTAAAATTAATTTCAAGTTCTCATAAATTTTCATGCAAGATTCAGGTGTTATAGCTTTCCATATAGCCTTTCTGTATTTTCTGAAACCGCAGCGATGACTTCTTCCTCCGCCACATCTTTTAGCTCTGCTATTGCTTTTATTGATAACGAGATGTTTGCCGGTTCGTTGCGTTCTTCCGGGGCTGGGCCCAAAACCGGGCTGTCGGATTCGATCAAAAGGCAGGAAAGCGGCAGTCGTTTGACAAGCTTTTGCTTCTGGCGGGAACGCACCACCGATGGCGGGATTGAAAAAAGATATCCGGCTTCAACGGCTGGCAGAGCAGCACCGGCTTTGCCGTCATAGGCATGCATCTGAACCCGTAATGCGTTGCTTTCAAGCAACAAAGCGATCGCATGGCGACCGGCTGATCGCGAATGGACATTCAAAGGCAGATTCAATTCCTTTGATAATTCAACAAAAATTTTTAAAATCTCTCTTTGTATCCCTTTTTCTGAATCTTCCTTGACAATCCAGTAATCGAGTCCGACTTCGCCGATCACAAACAGACGGGAGCGTTCTTGGCGAATAAAGTCTACAATCTCATAAGCGTGATTCAGATCAAGATAGGTCGGATAGAGCCCGGCGGCCGGTTTCAAAATGGGATATTTTTTTGCCAGTTCTAAATTCTTGTGGGCATCGGATAAGTTTTCGCCAACCGCTATGATCGCATTGACGCCTGCATTCCGGGCGCGCTCCAATACCTGGTCCCTGTCTTTATCAAAGCTGGGATCACAAATGTGGGCATGCACATCAACCAGTCTGGGTTTTGACAATGTCAAAGTAATCAGGCCTCAAAATATTTTGGATTTTAGATTCCGGATATTGGATTTAATGCCCGACCCAATAGCCGAGCATCAACCTTTTCCAGTTTTAATCCGCAATCCAAATTCCAAAATCTAAAATCAATCAGATCCAAACCGATAATGCTTTTTGACGTCTTTGCGTATTTTCCAGGTGCACGACATTCCGGTCGGAAACGTTACCAGATCCCCTTGGCCGACTTCCACCGGTTCTTCCCCTTCGGGTGTCACAACCACATCACCTTCCAGAAAATAACAGGTTTCCTGGTCATCATATGACCACGGAAATTCCGAGGATTCTTTGGACCAGATCGGCCAGCTGGATACACCGAGTTCTTCCAGCTGCTCCTTGCTGGGATTTCGGATCACCTTAATCTCACTCATTTTTGCCTCCTAAGGTCTGACGGTTGTAAACATTAGGCCGTTTTGCTCTTTGACAATTCCACGTTTTTTAAAATCCTTCATGATCGCATCATATTTCAGCCGGTATTTGCTATTAAAATACAGATCAACGGTTTCTTTAAACCAATGGGTTTGCATGAGGTGATCAAAAAGTGAATCCTCAGGCACCGTTTTGCGCATCATCAATGTATAAATCATAATTTTTTTCAGTAAGTCGAGCCCGATTTGGTCGCGATGGTTCAAAAAGTGATTTAGCCGTTTTCTGGTTTTGGATAGGGCTTTTTGCATATCCTTGAAAGGCGGGCCGTGCCCCGGATAAACCATCTGAACATCGAGAGCTTCCAGTTTCTCCAACGATTCCAGCATATGAAAGATGGCCGCACTGCCTTCAATTCGCAGGGTCATCACAGCCATGTCATTTTTCCAGAGCGTATCGGAAGAGATAAGGAGTTTTTCTTTCCTGTTGTACAGGACGATCCCTTCTGAGGCATGGCCCGGGGTATGAATGACTTTGAATTCATACGGACCGATCGTGATATCATCGCCGTCGTTTAGTTCCACAGTGCAGTCAAAAAAATCGGCTTCCTGATTATAGTATTTCCACCAGGTGGCCCAGTCATTTCGGGTGTCAATGAAATGCTTTCCGATCTTATGCAGCGCGATATCGCAGCCGGACTGATCTTGAATCAGCTTATTGCCCCCGATGTGGTCGCAGTGACAATGGGTGCTGATAATGAGCTGCACATCTTTTATTTTTACACCCAGTTGAGCAATCAGTCTGGCAGTTTCAGCAAAGTCGGCAATATAGGCCGTATCAATTAAGATGGGACCCTTAGACCGGTAGATGAAGTGGTTGGCGTTCAGATAACCCCGTTCAATAAAAAACAGTTCATTAAGAATTTCAACTGGTTGCATCTTTATTTTTTTCCTCTAAAAGGCTGACGATTGAATGGATACCTGTATAAACTTTTTCATTGTTTATGAATTCGTCAAGAACGATTGTGGTTCGGTTTAATTCTTTTTTACATTCTGACTCCGGATCGCATGGGCCAGGCGATTTCGCATCAACGTTACCATGGCGTTCCAATCCGTAGCGCGGAAGTCATCTTTATCCCGGATTAATTTATTTAGTTTAACCAGCAGATCAAGATCTCCTTCCCTCCAGTAGCCCATGGCCGCAAAATTGGCCATGGAGACATAAGCAGGGGGCGCATAGTAATTAAAACCGGGAGGGCCGTCACGGCCGATGTACTGGCCCAGAAGGCGGCGCGGCGGTCCCAGTAATCCGGCAAAGTCGGCGAGTGGGTGGTCGGGCGCAATAAAGATCGGTTTTAGCATAACCTCTTCGCCTCCGGCATTGCGGCCATAAGCAATATCAATCGCCCAGAATCGAGGTTTTTCGGCCGGATCAATCAAGTAAGCCACGTCTGTAAAAAACGGCACGACCCGATGGCGAGAGGGGATGCGGTTGCCATCGTCCAGGTACAATTCGTTGCTGCGAAATGCCGCCACCAGTTGCGGCCTGCGGTCGCCAGGGAAGTCCACTTCCGGCAAAAAGGTCTGCTGATGATTGTGCTGGGCGAGGGTCAGCAGACGAAGGCGATTTTGGGGGTCAAAAGCCAAAATTGCAGCCAGATGGATGTCCAACCGATGCCAGCGGTCTTTGCCTCCGCCGCTGAACCAGGCACCCAAACGGCTCAACCAGCTGATTTCCGCCGCCAGTCCGCTCCAGTCAAATACCAGATTGTACTTAATGTAAATCCAGCGCTCATCAGGATCGGCCGGGTGTTTATCCCAAAATACCTGAATATAGATTGGTGCTGGATTGTTGGGTGTGATTTCATCGGCATCAAGATAAAGTCCGCATTGCGTCTCATAGGCGAGGCTGGAAAGATAACCTGCGGAAGGGGAGGCTTTAAGCACGTTTTTGTCTGCCTTCCAGATGAGCTTTGATTTTGCTAGGTAATCTTCAAAATCAATCGGCTGCCAGCTTTCGGGATGAACCCATAACTGCGGCATGTACTGCTTTGCCAGCGCCTGGATATGATCCGGTATTGGATAGATGCGGTGTTCTTTAAAGTAAGCGTCTTTGGCCGGCGCCACCCAGGAAACAAACCCGTCACATTCGGCCGCCAGGCCTTGAGTATAGATGAAGCTCAAGAATATTATGGCTGATAGGAAAAGCTTCATATTATTTTTTTATGAATTAACCGCAGACACACGCAGACGACCGCAGATATTTTGGCTCCGTCTGAAAAAGTTGTCGGGAGAAAAAGAACTTGTCTGTGTATGTCTGTGGGGGCCTGCGGCTATTTAATTCTCTTTCGTTTTTCGGATCGATCCGCATAGATTCTGTAAAGCGGGTTATCGTAAAAGCCCGGAATCCGGTAGATTTTTTGTCTCTGCGGGTTCTGATCCAATTCCAGAACAACCCCCTGGTAATTCTCATGAACTTTAACCCACATGTGCCCGTTGGCGATACCGGCATAGGTATCGTAACCCGCGGATAATAAAAGGGACATCAATAGCAAAGATAAGCTTTTACAGTCGCCTTTTTTTGTTCTGATTGTTTCTTCAACAGATTGCCATACGTGGGGATCTAAAATGTAATCGTATTCTTCGATGATGTATTGATAGATCGTAACCAATCTGTCCGGGTATTCAGGATCAGAATATTTCCCCAAATCGGCAGTGATTGTTGACACCGCCTCAGGGTCAATTAGATTCTGTACGACAGTACTTCCATAATCAGTATCCACCACAAATTCATAAGAGACATATTCAGGAGTATATCTCGCATTTATTTCTGTCATATTTTGCTTCACAAATTGAGCATAACTGTCCAGATCCCATTTCAGTTCCGATATGATGGGTTCTTCAGGTATCTCTTTCTTGTATAGGGCGGCGCAACCTGGAATGAAAAATGACCACAGGATTGCGGTTATAAGGACTTTACGATTCATTTTATAGAGAAAGGAATGGATGGAGAGTTATTTTTTTGTACGTATTAGTTACCCGGAAATTCTATGGTGACTCTTTCTCCCCCATGTTTGGCTTTCATCTTAACCTTGAGCCCGATGCTGTCCTGGCGGATACCCAAAGCTAAAGGAGACTCGCCTTTGTCGCCCTCGATATGGGTGATTTCACGTACCGCACCCATGATTTTTTCACCGACTTCCGGACCCGGAGAAGGAAGTTCTGATTCCCGGTATTTTGCGGTCACTTTAATATCTCCGTTTGCTGAGCGGGTTATGGTAACTTCTTTAGCGTTGTCGTTTATACCGTGCAATGCGGCCAGGGCAAGCCATTTAAGCGCTGCTTCTTCCTTATCGCCATCTCCTTTTATCTCGCTCATTTCTTTCAACGGGTCGTTTGTGGCATAACAATCACACATTTCCTGAACTTTAAGGTGTAAGTTCCGCTTTTCTTTCATAATCTTGATCTCCTTTTTTTATACCGTTTTCCATAATACTGTTCCGAGTCACCAACCACACGCAGAGCGGGTGGCTTGGATTTTTCCGCCATCGGCGGGAAAAAACAAAGACACGGCAGTGCCTTAATCGGTGCGGGTGTAACCGGGTGCTTTGCACCCGGTTTAAAAACACCCAATGACGGAATTGCGGCATAAGTGGTTGTAGAAAAAAACGTTTGAATACCGGAACGTTTTTTTGACAACCAATATAAAACCGAGGAAAATGTTTTTGTGTTAAGGCTAAACTATACACTTTTTATTAAAATTCAAGACAGCTTCTACCGTCCAGGAAGCAATGTAAATCGCAACGAAATCAATACAACCTTTAAAGCGGCTCTGCAGATGAGGTAAAATCAGGGGAGGATGGTTGCCTGGCTTCGTCGAATATTTCCTGATAGGCGACTGCCAATATGCAAACCTGGATAGGGATGGTTAAAACAATACCAATACCAAAAGCAATAGCGCCGATGCTGCCAATGACACTGGCAATTACCGATAAGCCTAAAAACGGCCAGAAATTGGTTTTTACCGTATGGATGCTTTCCTGGGAAGCCGGCCAGAAATTCATCTGTTTGTCTACAATCAAATAAAGACCGAACATCAAGAAAGCCTGGGCGGAATAGGCGAAGAAAAGAGAAAATAATTGCCCGATGACTGGAAAGAGAGCCAGTATAAAAGATCCGATAAGAATGGCCAATCCCCAGATAACCATAAATAGAAAAGAGTTTAGAAAATAATTAAACCCTCTGAAAACCCTGCCGGCATCCGGTTTGGGCTCCTCTTTTCGTAAAAGCTGCAGCGTAAGGATTACGAGTCCGGCAATCATGGGGCCGGTCAGGACGCCAATAGTTATTGCACTCAATACCAGCGCGATGACGGAGGCCAGGACCAGGGTACCGAAATTATGTTTATACAAATTGAATCCTTCCTCGATCCATTCGCCAAACTTAATGTTTACTTTTTTCATAACCGGACTCCTCTCTGGGTTAAGCGACACCGTTTAAGAAGCGAATATCCCCTTTCAATTACGACAAAAGGTCAGCGTTGTGTATCTACTCTCATGTCCCACAAATATATTACAAAAGTCGTGCAGTATATTTAAGTCCAGTTGAGTTCTTTAAACAACACAATGTCTATGGTGTCAGGTGTCAGTGTCAGGTGTCAGATGACAGAAAGCAGAAACAGTCTGCCCCTTGTCTTCTGTCATTTGTTTTCCGTGCTCTATCCTCTGTATCTTCCTGACACCTGAACACTGACACCTGACACCATAGCCATTGTGTTGTTTAAAGAACTCAACTGGACTTAAATATACTGCACGACTTTTGTAATATATTTGTGGAACACAGCATTAGAAGCTATCTCAAAAACAGTAGATCACGGTTTTCGGTTGGCCGGTTTAGCCAGCCGAAGGTCCTCGTAAAACGGGATTGAGCCGGCTGAACCCGTTAAAATCGGAAAAATATCTGATTTTATTTTTTCCGGGCAAACGGGCTAACGGGCCAACAGGCTCAACCCAAATCATGTGAGCATTTTAAGGAGGCTCACAACGAAGCTATTGGGCGTTAGATGCATTTTTGAGAGGTTCTTTACTCCCTCGTTGTCACCTTTCCCCGAACCCCTTCAATGTCGAGACTACCGC
>PVMS01173495.1_pt1 | contig 10343 bp, 6 predicted proteins | sample 1853461 | NCBI WGS metagenome assembly PVMS01 (sample SAMN08582032, study PRJNA380276) | Marine sediment metagenome, whole genome shotgun sequencing project. | isolation source: ocean sediment barecode stripped | collected 2017
GATGTTCTGATTTGAAATTACTGATTTTCTTTTCGTGCTTATCGATTTCCTGTTTTAAACGCGCGAGTTCTTCTTCAAGAAACTTGGTCGTAGCTGTAACAATATTTGCTCTTCTTTTCATATCTTCTTCTAAAAAAAGATTTGAAAGGGTTTCAGTAACCTTTTGAACGGTATCCGGATTTTTCCCCTGATAAGACAGATTAAAAGCAATTGTTACAACGGAATTATTTCGGCCTTTTCGCTCGTTTTGCAAATCAGCAAGTATGGGTTCTAAAACAATATCCTTTTTCATCTGCTTGACGATTTCACTATCACTTATCCGGTCTTTTTCCTCTGCGTGAAGCTTGTGAAAACTAGCTATTTCAAGAAGTTTAGACCGGTTCAAGATCTTTTGGCTGATCTTTGTGATACGTTCTCCGACAAACTCGCTTATGGTGGATTGAACATATTCTACAGGAATTTCTTGTTCGTCGACCCGAATGATGGCTTCAGATTTGTAAATGGGTGGCAACGCAATTGCTGTTATGACTCCAACCAAGGAAATTATCATGAAGACAGCCCAAAAACCTTTTTTTCTTCTACTAATTATAGTTTTTAAATCTGCAAATTGTAATCCAGTATCCATTGATAACTCCTTTACAGGCTAATTCTTTTGGTCATTAATTCCATTTTTTAGGAAATTGAAGAACAATCCCGAGCATCACCAAGTTTCGCTGGGTTACCGGGTTTCCTGGTTCATCTAATTCTCTTCTATTTTGGTATTGGTAATTCAACTCTAAAGAATGGTTTTCCGTAAGAAGATAATATAAGGAAGGCTGCAGTTCAAAATAGGTTGTCTTTTCATTCTTGGCATTAGTCGATTCAGTATCTGTATAGTATCCTGATCCGGAAAATCTAAAACCAAAACGTTCGGACAGTAGTATATCCGCACGCAATATAAGTCTGTTGACTTCCACAATCTCAGCATCGGTATTGGCGCGAATATCGCGTGAAGCTTCAATTTCGCCGGTAAAAGTTTCGGTTATTTTCCGCAAGCCCAGTTTGCCGATATAGCCCCAATTCGTATCGCTTGAACCGTCTTCTTGATCAGTATCCGTATAGCGTCCACCTGCACCGACTGTGGATGTGAGTGTTTCATTAATCTTACGTTCCCATTCAATTTCAAACCGGTAATCTTTTGCGTCTTCGGAACCATCTGAATCAAAGAAAGTATAAGAAGGCCCAAGGCTCACTGTATCGCGCTGATTGGCAAAACGTTTGATATACGGCAGAGAGAAGGTGTAGCGGTCAAAATCCGTATCGTTATCGGAACCGTATTTTCTTTTGCGTAAATCGGTCTCAAAACCGATGTCTGATAATTCCGTTATTCCATAAAACAATCCTGCTACACCATCATAAGTTTCCACGCGTCTGCGTCTGTTAGCCTGTCCGGTTTCCTCTAAGCTTGTATCGATGGTTTGATCCCGTCGATACTCGAAATTTCCCTGAACATACCATCGAGGTGAAAAGATATATTGCCCGTCGATGCCATGGCGATGGTTGGTTCGATCATAGTCTGTTTCGGTAAAATATTTGATAACATCCACCTCACTGAATAAAGAAAATTGTAATAATTCCGAGGCATAGTCCAATCTCAGACCGGGGACTGCATTGGCGCCAAAAGAGTCTTTTTCATCGTTGGGTTCAAAATCCAAATTATCGTCATACACCGTTGCTACCATGATAGAAGGCGTAAGCGTGACATCCTGTGCCCATAACGATTGGGACAAAAATATCAGCACAAGGATTCCTGTCAGACCAGAGCCGATTAATAGATGCTTAATCATAATCCAATCTCTTGTAGAGCAAAATTACAAACAGGTTTGCTTCATCTTTTTCAATACCCGGGCAGTTTTCATAGGGTTGGTGTTCGGCCGTTTTACCGGACTACTTTAAGCCGCTAATTTCAGCATAAGTGATGACCCAATGAAAGCGTATCGTTGCCTAACTCAGGGAACAACAACCACGTCGCCCGGTTGAAGCAAAATATTCTGTTCCAGATTTTTTCCTTTTTCAACGTCTCCATAATCAAATGGAATTTTAGTGATTTTGCCACTCTTTTGGCGCAGGATTTTAATATTTCCATCAGAAGCAAACGGTGTCAATCCACCTGCCTGGGCCAGAATTTGCATCACGCTCGATTCCAGGGAAATGGGAAATTCACCGGGATTGTTAACTTTGCCAATGACATATGCTTTCAGTGAATTGATTTCAATGAGCATAACTGTGACGGTAGCGTCTGGTACAAACTCTGATAGTTTTTCCGTCACAACATTTTTTAATTCGGCAACCGTAAGATGGGTCACGTTGATCGTCTCAATTAATGGAAACGAAATGATGCCATCCGGAGGAACAATCAGCGTTCGGCTGAGGTCAGCATCTTTCCATACCGATATCTCGATAACATCTCCAGGCGCAATATGATAAGCCTTTTCAGCAGCATAACCATACGAAATAAAAATGATAATCAACGCACTAAACATTACGCTGGAAGTAAAGCGCTTCATATGAGCCTCCTTTTAGATATCGAGGTATCGAGGATTGAAATACCAGGCAATAAAATCACGGATAATCGGAAACAGATAACCCTGTCTATGGTAATTAAACGGTCTAAAATATGAGTGAATAAATGATGACCCATTTAGGGCCGGAAAGAGATCCCCCCAGGCTGTAATATGCGTGGAAATGGCAGCCGGGCCTCCTTATTTGTTACGAATTCAATCCGTCTTTAGATACATCAGAGCAAACGACAATGGTTTAACGTCTTGTTGGCATTCCACCGACCCTCCGCAGAAGGTGTATATGCATTAAGAGACGCATTTTTTCAGAAAAAAAGTGCTTTCTGTGGTTTAACAGATGATTGAATAGAATACATTTGCAACTTGCTGCAAATTCCGTGCCGCCTCATATTGATTGGATATCATAAATGCTTGATCCATTGGCCATTTACAAAAAAGCAAATATTTGTTATAATTTTGATAGTATAGCAACAATATGAATCAAATTGAGCTCCCTGGCTCTGCTCCCTGTTACAAAACTGAATAAGAGAAAAGTGGAAAAAAAATACACAATAATATGTAATATATTTCACACATTCAAGCGGCTTCGGATCATCCGATGAAACCTCTTAAAGAAATAATCATCAAAGCAATCATACCTCCATAACTGATTTTCTTTGCATTCAACCGCAGTTCGCCTTTTAAAATTTCATATGTGAAAAATAATACGACAATTTTGGTGGCAACAAATCCCATTTGCCAGTGCTGGATCCTTTCATCCGGCAAATTCGGTAAAACGAATGCAATCAGCAAAATCAGAAAATCCATTGGCGTCGTCTTAAAACCATGTCTGCGGGTAAATTTAAGTGTTAACAGAACAAAAAGAATCAAGGCACCGAAAGAAAAACTATAGGCCTTCAACAAAAAAGTATCTCTCAAGTAGCGCACATCTATTTCGCTGAGATAGACCAGGAAGGGGATGATCAGAAAAATAGCAATTTCAATGAGAATAAATCTTCCTTTTTTCTTAAAACGCCATACGATAAGATGGACTGCCAACAGTACCAGGGAAAATATCGAAAAATAAAAGGGGATCTGTGAGGGAAGAAAACACATCAGGATCAGCAGGGACATAAAGCCGATTTCAACCGCCTTAAACGAGAATTTAATAATAGCATTTTCCTCTCGGAGTCTCCGAAAAGGTCCCTTTATGACCTTGTCGATGATGGGGTAACGCTTCATTTGCCAGCCCAGATTGTCTGCAAGAAAAATAACTAGAATGATGCTGGCGGCAAGCAATAAAAAAGATACCAGGAGAAACCAATCAGACTCATATCTGAAAATAAAAGCATAGCATACCAGCACCGCATGAATAATATAGATTAAAATAACCGATTCAGAGTGATAAAACCCTAAGTTCATAATTTTGTGATGAAGATGGTTTTTATCGGCTTTAAAAGGGGATCTTCCTTCTATCATTCGATGAACAATGACGGATACGGTATCGATTATTGGCAAACCGATAATAAACAATCCTAAAATCGGGCTTATCTCGGGAGTCTTGCGCGCTACATACAGAGTAAGCGTAACAGCAACGAATCCGAGCAATTGACTGCCGGCATCCCCCATGAAAACCGTGGCAGGATGCGTATTATATCGAAGAAGCCCAAAAATAGCACCCATCATAGCGAGAGCCATCACTTCGGATGCTTGAAACTTAATCAAATAGGATAAATATCCAATAAACAAAAAAGTGAGAAGCGAAATTCCACCGGCAAGGCCATCAAGACCATCGGAGAGGTTGATGGCATTTGTCACCGCAACAATGGCAACCAAAGTTAATAATATCGAGATCCAATCCGGTAAAATATAATTTTCCGCCACCAAACCACCCAGGCTATGAATTCTCAACCCGCCATATAAAATGACAATTAATGCTGCTATAATTTGACCGGAAAGTTTTGCTTTAAACCCGATGTTTTTTATGTCATCAATGAGTCCAAAGACGATCAAAATTCCCGATCCCAGTAATACTGCAATCACGAATTGTGTCATCGGGGCCCATAAGATTATCGGCAAAAAAGCGCCTAAGGCCATGGCAATTCCACCTATTCTCGGAATGGGATCGCAATGAACTTTTCGAGAATTGGGCATATCGACAAGCTTAATTTTGCAGGCCAGATTAATTAAGATCGGCATCAATATAATGGTAACGATTGTCGATAAAAGAAATGTGGAAAATAAAATCATACGGCACTTAAAAATTCAAAAAAGAGGATGGAAGTGAGCGATATTTGGATAATGGATCGATGCTGGATAATGTCTCTTACCTGGAAAAGGCTCAAACGAAAAGCCCTTTTGCTTTAGCCAGTAAAACGGAAACAACGAATACCGGCAAAACCCTCTGTCGTTTAATCCTGTTAGGTTGAGCAATGAGTCTGTATAGCCATTCTAGGGAGGCTTTCTGCCATATCTCAGGAGCCCTTTTCACATTTCCGGCAATGGCATCTAGGGTGCCTCCGATGCACTGGCAAACCTTTATGTATTTCAACTCGCGCTTATATTTGGCAAACCAGTTTTCCTGTTTTGGGGAGCCAAGCGCCAGAAACAAGATTTTTGCACGAGATTCGTTAATACTATCCAGTAAACATGGCATATCAGATTGGCGGACATAACCATCGGATCTTCCGGCAACTTTAAGCCCGGGAAATTGCGTTTTCAGTTTTCCGGCGGCTGATTTGTTCGTCTCTTCTTTTGCGCCATAAATGAATATGCCATGCCCTTTTTCTGCAGCAAGTGCGCATATATCCAATATGAACTCAGCGCCCGGTACCCGCTCCAGTCGAGCTCCAAATAAAATTCTTGCTGCCCACACAATGCCGATACCATCGGGAAGCAACAGATCGGCATTTTTAAAAGTATTGAGCAATTGAGGATTCTTGGGAACCGAATAATTCTTTTCGGGGTTTGAAGCGAAGATGGAGTGAGGTCGATTCCCAAATTCTAAAAAGCGGCAAACGTTTTCCTGTGCCGTCTGTCGATTAACGGCGTCAACCCATATGTTTAATATTTTAAGTCGGTCAACCAAAATGGATAAGCTTATCCTGGATGCTGTTCATATCAATTTTGTCCCGGGCGCATATAGCAGTCAGGAAATATATTTTATGTGGGAATCCGTTTTTCCTACAGCTCATTACATTATTTTTAAGTTTAGTCCCATATTGGGGGGAAAACCAGCCATGGATCGGGTTCTTTGATCCGCAAATTATCGAAAAGCCGCCATCTCCTATCAATCGCATGTAGACGCGCGAACCTTGATTGTTGATTTGCCACCAGTTTCCATGTTTGTTGAGATCCGCATCGGGGTGCAGATGAAAATTAATTTCAAAATCATGGATGCCTTTACCTTTAAAAGAATCCTTTATCAAAAAGCAATAATCATCAGAAATTAGAATATCGCGTCTGTGCCATACAGGTTTTCCTAAATGCCGATAGCCGTCATGTTCGGCATTGATGATAAATCGTCCATTATGCTCTGAAAAACCCAGCAAATCTGCATGATACGGGTGGCTCCATATAAACCCGTTTTCTTGAATCGACTGGTCTTGATTATCTATGGAGATGGTATTGTGCGCCCGGGTGCCTTTGAAATATTTTCTGAATTCTGGTTCCCCATTGTATCTATAAGTACCGGGATCAACCAGTATCTTATGACCATCGACAGAAAGGGTGATGGAAAGCGCATCGGCATGCCCGTGATTGTAAAGCGGTGCCATTCCCAAAGGGCCATGGTCGAAAGTTAAGACAACATTTTTGTCATTGAAGATAGTGTAACCTGATTCGGAAAAGGTTTTAATTTTCCAGTTGTTATCGTCCGAATGAGTTTGACATGCGCATATCCCTGGCGCGATGGCATGGCCGTCATCACTGTCTCCGATTGACGGCAGTCTGCCACTTGCGTCCTTAAACGCTGTAAGAAAATGTTCCGCCTTGATAAGACGCCCTTTAAATTCATCACAGTCATGAAGGGCATTTTTTTTAAGGAAATCAATCGCACGCCAGTACAGATCAAGTACAAGCCGATGATAGTTCAAAGATTGTTCTGCCGGCCCGCCATCCTTCCGAATCTGATAATCCAGTTCCTTTTTGAGAAGCTCATGGCCTTTTGCAAGCCACTGGCGACCCTCTGCAGTAGATTTAAAAACTGCCCCCCCAAAAATCAGGCCGTTGGCTTCGGCAACGGTGTGATTTCCACGAGATGAATATAAAGACAAACGTTTGAATATCCACCAGGCATGGCGATACAAAGTATCAAGTATGAGTTGGAATTCGCTGGTGGTCAGGTTGTCGAGGACTTTAAGGCAATAAAGCAACAACGGAATTCTTAATCCGCATTCCATTGCAGAAATATAATGTGGACCAGAAAGAAAAAGATTTTCACGTATCCATTTTAAAACATTTTTTTTTGCAAATTGTAAAACGCTATCATTGAGTTCTGAACTTTGATTTTGGCTAATATAACGAATCAATATAGCGATATGTTGAAGCCTGGCAGGTTCCCAGACCGATCTGAGATCAGGATCCCGATCGGTTGTTTTAATATCGCTGAAAAAAGTATGTTGCCATCTGCTTTCGTATTTCCTGATAGCTTCTAATTCAGTATTTAAGGTAAATAATTTTCCGTTAAGTATCTTTTTAACCAGGCTTTTATTTGCTTGACCGCAGATTTTTGGCAACTGAAGGCCCTTAATATGCTTTAAATCGATTCTCGGAACTACAGTCAGGTTTTCCTTTTTTGGATGCCGAATCTTAAGCTTCTTGATTAAAAAAAAATGCTTGGTTCTGTGTACCAATTCAGGTAAAGACGAATTTCGAAGTCTTAACAAATAAAAGTGAAATTTTTCCAATTCCATTTAGTATTTCTAATCCTCTAAGGAAGCAGTCATAAATACCGTTTCTTAAAAAATTATGGATCTTGATGCGAAATAAAATCGATTCAAATCTTAATACTCTCTCCGGATTGAATTGAATCCATTATCTTAAATGTTACCAGAGAATTATTATAAATTTCTTTCAATGAAATTAACTCAGCAGTCCCATTTAATATCTTATTAACGAACTGCTTGACCTCTTCTTTCTGTCCTTTCTCCTGAGAAATTAATTTCTTTCTTCTTTTCTTGCCTTTTGCATAAATTGTTAAAATTTTAAAATCATCAACAATCGCAGTCGTACCATGAGTAAAGACTTCAATGCGCTCTTTAGGGACTCCTTTATCACCGTTAGCCAAATACGCAATTGATCCGATCGATCCATTTTGATACTTCAATGTAACGCTTAAGGTATCATTCAGATTGCTCGGGTCATCCATTGCAGTGGCATAAACTGAAACCGGTAGCGAGCCGGACAAGAAAGTCAAAGTATCCACGAAATGACAGACTTCACCGATGATTCTGCCACCACCAAACTCCGAGTCCTGAATCCAAGATACTTTTGGAATGGCCCCGGCATTTACCCGATATGTCATCGCCATAGGCCCTTCAGCGAGTTCTTTTTTTATTTTTCGGATTAAAGGTGAAAACCGACGATTATACCCCACCATCAGCAAGTTTTGCGTTTTGCGTTTTGAGCTTTGAACTAGTAATTCAGCAATTTCATCAAGTTGCTTAATGGTTAGGCAAAGCGGTTTTTCGACGAATACATGCTTGCCAGCTTTTAGAGAGTCCATTACATAATGTGCATGGGAATCATGTCGGGTGGCGATGAAGACCGTATTGATATCATCATTTTCGATGATATCTTTTTCATTGGTTGTGCAAAAATCAAAACCAAATCGCTCAGCCACGGAACGTGAACTGGTTCCGGTCGTCGTCATAACACCCTTGAGCGAAACATCATTGTTTTTTGGAACATTGGGCAACAGATGACTTTGAGCATATGAACCAGCACCGATAAAGCCAATATTAACAACTGATGGCTTATAACTCATAGCCGGTAGTTTCAGATCAATCTTTCTTTCCTTGGGATCAATCTTTTTGGAAGCATCATACTCAATTAAAATGCCAAGGTAAGGTTCAGATTTAGCCAGGATCATGTCATAGGCGACCGGTGTGTCTTCCAGTTTGAAAGTATGCGTGGTGAGATAACTGACATCAATTTTTTTTGAATAAATTAATTCCTGGAACGCCTGCATATTTCGCTTTTCGGTCCACCGCACGTAACCGGGTGGATAGTCTATCCCTTTTTCTTCGTAAATGGGATCGTACCTTCCAGGACCGTATGAACACGACATTTTCACCTGGAGTTCTTTTTTGTAAAAATGCGGTTCGCGGTCGAACCCTGTGGGCACGTTGCCAACAACCACAACTGTTCCCCGTTTGCGCGAAATAGCACCGGCGAGGTTAATAGGGTCCAAGGAGTTCGATGCGGCCGTGATTATAACAGCGTCACAACCCAAACTCGCGGAAAATTGAAAAATCTTATCTTCGATACTGTCGCTGTTTCGGTTTAAAGCAAAATCCACAGAATGATTCTCAGCTATTTTGACCATCGCAGATTCAATATCGATTCCAATCACCCGAACACCGGACGCTCTTAAAAGAAGGCCGGTCAATTGTCCCAAAAGGCCCAATCCAATTACAGCACATATTTCTCCAAGCCGAAGATCTGCCTGTCTTGCACCTTGCATAGCGATGGCCCCCAACGTATTGTATGCCGCCTGCTTGAGATCAGCGTCCTTCGACAGTTTCACACACAAATTGGCCGGGACACTGAGGGTTTCGGCGTGGCAAGCAGTCAGACCGCCGCAAGCGATGAAGTCTCCCGTGGAGAAACCTTTCACATCCGAAGCCATATCGACCACTTGGCCGGCACAAGAGTAACCCAGAGGTGAATAGGAATCGAGTTTTTTCATAACAGCTCGATAGGTTTGAACGGGTCCCTGGGATCTAAGTACATCAACGACCTGTTTAACTTGCTGAGGCCGTTCTTTTGCCTTCCCGATATATCCTTTTCTTGCTGTTTTGACAGTATTGCTTTCGGTGCCGGCACTTATCAGTGAAAAATGGTTTTTAACTAATAAAAAACCATCCAATAATGAGGGAATTGGAACCTCTAAAATTTTCATACTACCGGATTTTAGCTTTTGCGTTAGCTGTTTCATAAGGTTAATCTCGTATTTTGCTGATCATGTGCACGAATTTTCCGTTTGGTAATTTAATAAGTTTATCCACATATTCAATTCGGACAACTGTATCGACTTTCAGCTTGCTTGTAAAATGATGGTAAAGCTCACGTTCATGCTTTTCATTGTATTCAGGCGACTTAGTAATAAGATAAGCACTTTCAAATTTCCCTTTTTCTCCTGTAAATACTGTATACCATTAATTACGGAATAAAGATCACTGTGCAAGTTTAATGCAGTCGTCGTTACAAAAGATCCATCTCTATTGTATATTTTGTCACCGCTCCATCGACCTCTAATATTCTTTATGAGCGTGACACGTCGTTTGCAGGAATGGCAATAATCGCCGACATATTCGGCGAAGTCTCCTGTTCGATATCGAATGAAGTACATACCGGGATTATGAAATCCGGTGCCGACAATTTCGCCAGTTTTTCCTGGTTCGCGAATAACCCTATCATCTTTGTCTATTAGTTCAAAGTATCCATAAGTTGGCTCAACGTGATATATATTTGTGTTTTTGCAATATCCTGCCAAAACTAATTTTTCGCTTTGTTTATACCAATTATAAAAACGTATTCCTAAGTTATTCTCTATTAAATCTATGAGACCTTTGCATAACTTAA